>PJEL010000087.1_pt1 | contig 100753 bp, 94 predicted proteins | sample 1853271 | NCBI WGS metagenome assembly PJEL01 (sample SAMN08108733, study PRJNA415343) | Invertebrate metagenome, whole genome shotgun sequencing project. | host: Globobulimina | place: Sweden: Gullmar Fjord | collected 2015-08
CGGAGGGGCCACACCCGTTCCCATTCCGAACACGGTAGTTAAGCCCTCCATGGCTGATGATACTTGGGCCGCGAAGCCCTGGGAAAGTAAGTAGTTGCCGGACTAAAATTAAAAAAAGGACTTGGTTTATAAAACCAGGTCCTTTTTTGTTTCATCTATCATTCACCGTATATAAGAAATTTAAATTTATAAATATGTGCCTTGACACCGGATTGCATGCTGGATTATCATTAAATTCAATTTTAGGAGGAGAACTATGCAAGAACCACCAATAATATTTCCAGTAAACCTTATCACACACAACCCGGACTTCGGTAACATTCCAGCTTTTGTAACTTTCTCATGGGTCGCTACAATAATAATTCTTGTCACGGCATTTCTTGCAACCAAATCAATCAAGACCATTCCAAGAGGAATTCAGAACTTTGTGGAAGTCATAATAGAATTCTTCATCGATCTAGCTGAAACCAATATCGGCCATATGGGGAGACACTTCTTTCCATTCCTGGCAACACTGGGCATATATATCCTTGTATGTAACTTTCTTGGTCTCATCCCCGGATGCGAGGCCCCTACCAGCAATTTAAATACTAACGCGGCCCTGGCGCTGCCTGTATTCTTTGCCACACATTTTTATGGTATTAAATTACATAAATTTGGATATATCAAGCACTTTGTCGGGCCGATACGGTCATTGCCCGCTCTGCCCCTGATGATCCTGATGTTTATTATTGAAGTCATCGGTCATCTTGCCAGACCTCTGACATTGTCTGTCAGGCTGTTCGGCAACATGGTCGCAAAACATAAAATCATATTAATTCTGTTATTGCTTGCCCCGGCGTTCGTACCAACTGCCATATTGGGACTCGGGGTGCTCGTTTCCGTAATTCAGGCATTCGTGTTTGTATTACTGGCAACACTATATCTCGCAGGTGCCGTAGAAGAGGCACACTAAAAAATTTGCATCACAAAACGTTCTCTTGAAAGGAGGAAAAATGAAAAAATTATTAACAGCAATCTTATTGTCACTAGTAGTGATATGCCTGATGGCACCGCTTGCATTCGCAGCAGATGCCGCAGCAACAGGCAGCGCTAGTGACGCACAAATGAACTACTTCGGCATGGCAGCAATGGCATGTGGATTAGGAATTGGCCTCGCAGCTTTAGGTACAGGTATCGGGCAGGGTATCGGTCTCGCTAAAGCAGCTGAAGGTGTTGCAAGAAACCCGAGCGCATCAGGTAAAATAACAACAACCCTGATTATCGGTCTTGCTATGATTGAGTCCCTTTGTATTTACGCTCTTGTTGTAGCGTTGATCGTACTATTCGCAAAACCATTCGGCTTCTAAACCAGCTGAAATGAAATTCTAAAAAAGGCAGGTTTATCCTGCCTTTTTTTATGCCTTCTTTCCTGAATAAATTTCCGAAATCAAACATTTTTTGTCAAAAATTGTTAAAATTTTATCCTGTTTCACATGTATCAATTTGATTTAAAAAGGAGAGTATTGTGGGATTTATTAATAAACTTAAAAAGGGATTGTTCAAAACCAGGAAATCTCTTATAGAAGATACCGAGGCCCTTGCCAAAGGCAGAAAAGTCGATGAAGCCCTTCTCGATGAATTCGAAGAACTCCTGATTATGGCAGATGTCGGTCCCCAGGCATCGGACGCTATCACCGAAGCCCTTAAAGAAAAAGTGAAGCAGGATAAGATAAAGAACGAGCGGGACCTTAAAATCGCGTTCAAGGAAGAAGTCAATAAGATCCTGAAAGAAGGACATAAAGTGATGTGTGCAGGTGAAGAACCTTATGTCATTCTTACAGTTGGTGTCAACGGTGTCGGTAAGACTACTACAATAGGCAAGCTGGCCAGACAATTCACAGACCAGGGATTTTCGGTTACACTGGCCGCAGCAGACACCTTCAGAGCTGCCGCTATCGAACAGCTTGAGATATGGGCGGACAGGGCCGGTGCCAATATTGTAAAACACAGAAGCGGTGCTGATCCTGCTGCTGTTGCATTTGACGCGGTCGCCTCAGCAAAATCAAAAAATATCGATATAGTTATCATTGATACAGCCGGAAGACTTCACACGAAATCCAATCTGATGGAAGAGCTTAAAAAGATAAAACGAGTAATTGCTAAAGAAAAAGAATCCGCACCTCATGAAATACTGCTTGTCATAGATTCCACATCAGGACAGAACGCAATCAACCAGGCAAAGATCTTTCATGAGGCCGTCGGCCTGACAGGCCTTGCACTCACCAAACTTGACGGCACAGCAAAAGGTGGTATTATTTTAGCGATAAATAAAGAGCTTGACATACCAGTAAAATTAATAGGCATGGGCGAGGCGGTTGAAGATCTCCAGGATTTTAATCCTGCGGAATTTGTTGAAGCATTATTTGAATAGATTGTAATATATATCTGATTAATAATATATATTATTATTTTAACTTATTATTACTTGAGAATCCTTAACTCCCCATACAACCGGGAAAGGAAACTTTATGAAAAAAGAACTTATATTTCTTTTCTGTTTATTGATGGTATTGGCCCCGTGCACTCCATATGCAGCGGAGTATTCACTAAACGATCTGTACGAAATCGCCCTGGAAAAAAGCGACTCGATAAAAATAGCTGAAGAAGAACTGTATATATCCAAACGCGTCAAAGAAAAGGCCAACGCAGTGCTTATACCGACCATTTCAGCTTTTGGGACACACACAAGGTACACAGAAGAAAAACGCTCAGGCAGTACGCTGATACAACCCAATCATACAAATGAATGGGGAATCAGACTGGACCAGTCATTCTCATTAAGCGGCAAAGAATTCAAGGCCTATAAGATAGCAAAGGATCAAATAAAGAAGAGCAGATCTGATCTTTATGCGATAAAAGAAGCATACCTCATTAATGTCGCTTTTGCATATTACGATGTATTGAAATTGAGGAAGGCCACCAGGATAGCAACCGCTAATGTGAACAGACTGAAAAAGCACCGAGACGCCTCAAAGATAAGACTGGAAGTCGGCGCAGCCACAAAAACAGTGCTTTTAAGAGCTGAAGCCGAACTCTCAGGCTCACAATCAGACTTAATAAAGGCAAAAAACCTCCTTAGGCTTGCAAGGAGCGTCCTTGCTAGAACAGCTGGGATTACAGGTAATTATGAGCTAAAGGAACCACAGCATGGAGAAACTTTTCACGAACCGGACCGCGACATATCCGATGTCAAATCATTAACAGGGGATTGTAAATTGCCACCTCTCGACTGCCTTAAAGAAAAGGCCCTGTCCGAAAATGCAGAGATAAAGACAATGATCATTCAGAAAGAGATCACAAAAAAAATGGTCACAATAACCAAGGGTACATACTGGCCTGATCTTTCAATCGAGGGAGTATACTACATGCAGGACAGCAGCCCATCCAGAACTTTCTCATCGGATGAGAGTGTTTACGGCGCTGTTAAATTGAATTTTCCTTTTTTTGAGGGCGGACTGAAAAAAGCGGAAGTAAGAGAGGCAAAAGCAAGATTAAGGCAGGCTGAAAATACTCTGTCAGATCTTAAACAATCTATAAATATTGAAGTCGAGAATGCGTATCTTGAACTATTGACGTTCTCCGGAGTTATCAATCATTTACGCGCAGAAGAAGAGTATTCCATTGACAACTTTAATGCTGTCACAAAACAATTTCAATACGGTCTTGCCAATAGTATAGATGTAATTGACGCCAATACTCTGCTTGTCACTTCGGAAACAGAGCTTGTCAAAGCAGAATATGATTATCTCCTTGCTGTCTTAAAATTAAAGAAAGCAGCAGGAATACTACTAAAAACCATTAGCAGTCCCAAATAAACGGAGAATAGAATTATGCCGAATGTAAAGGCCATTGTAATAGCTGTCTCTATTTTATTGTTTTCATCTTCCACATTATACGCAGAAAAAGGAAAGCAGCAGGGGATGCCCCCGGCAAACGTAGTCGTATCGGAAATCATGTCCGGCAAGGTGGCCCCGGAAATGGAGTTTGTCGGAACGGTATATTATAAGGAAGTTTCAAACGTCGCATCCGAGGCAAGCGGGTTGGTTGAAACTGTTGGATTTGAGGAAGGCAAAAGAATGAAAAAAGGGCAGATGCTTGTTAAACTGAGCTCTGAATTGCTAAACAAAACACTCAATGCAACAAAGGCAAACCACGAACTGGTATTATCAGACCTTGAACAGGCAAAACTCATTCTTAAAAGGTCTGAAAAACTCTATAAGGACAAGCTTGTTTCCGAAGAATTATATGATGAAAAGAGATTCAATGTAAACGGTCTTGAAAAGAAGGCCGTGTCTTTAAACGCTGAAGTGGAACGTCTTGAAGTTGAACTTGAGAAAAAAACGATCCGGGCACCTTTTGACTGCCTGGTCATTGAGAAAAATATTGACAGGGGTGAATGGCTTTCTCCCGGTTCAACCCTTGCCACAGTAGCAAATGATAAAATAGTGGACATTCTTGTTGACGTGCCGGAACAGGTCGTTAAGGCCATATCTCCCGGCTTACAGGTCACGGTAAAAACCAGCGGGTCCGAAATCAAGGGGAAAGTCTTTGCAATTATCCCAAGAGGAGATATATCAACAAGGACATTTCCCGTAAAAATACGGGCCAGGAATACTATCTCCCTTATCGAAGGAATGGAAGCAGTAATAAGCCTTCCAATAAGTCATGAGGAAAAAACCCTTATTGTCCACAGAGACGCTATCATAACCGCATTCGGCAGTACCGTGATATTCACGGTAAAAGACATGAAAGCTGAAAAGGTCCCTGTAAGAGTCACTGGATATAAAGGGATGACAGCAGGCATTAAAGCTGAAGGTTTAGAAGAAGGTATGAAAATTGTGGTTAAGGGCAATGAGAGGTTAAGGCCAGGACAGGCTGTCAATATACAAAACAGCAAATAACAAATGTAAGGGCGGGTTTAAAACCCGCCCCTACACAATAACCTATGGATATTATTAAATTCTCAATAAAAAAACCGGTAACGATAGTCGTCGCGATTATCTTTATTCTTATCTTTGGTATGATCGGGCTTTACCAGATGCCGTACCAGCTGACACCAAATGTAACCGTTCCTGAGATAGAGGTAAAAACCATGTGGCCCGGAGCCACCCCTTATGAAATAGAACGGGACATTATCGAAGAGCAGGAAAAGGCACTGAAAGGAATACCGGGGCTTACTGAACTGGAAAGTTCCTCAATAAACAACCAGGGGTCCGTTACACTCCGTTTCTCTATCAGAACAAATGTTGATGACGCGCTGCTCAGGGTATCCAATAAACTGAGTGAGGTATCATCCTATCCTGAAAATGTAGAGAGGCCCGTTATAAACGCGACAGGCGCTGCAACGAGCCCTGTTGTCTGGATAATCATGAAGTCCGATGAAGACAATCCCAATCCTGTCGGTATATACAAAACATATTTTGAGAATGAAGTGAGACAGTATATCGAGCGGGTAGAAGGCGTAGCCGATCTTTTTATCGGAGGCGGCAGAAAACGCCAGATGCATGTCATAGCCTCTCCGGCAAAACTTGCTTCATACAACCTCACAGTTGGAGACCTTATCAATGTCCTCCAGACTGAAAATGTCGATGTATCTGCTGGCACAATGGGTGTTGGAAGAAGGAATTTCAGAATAAGGACGGTCGCGCAGTTCAAGTCACCTGAAGAAATAGGGAATGTCATTGTGAAGTCAGACGGGCAGAAACGCGTGAAGGTATCCGATATTGCAAAGATCGAATACGGGTATGAGAAGAATACTGTAGCAATGATACATAACTCAAAGGACGGCATGGCCATTGGCGTAAAACCGGAGCCCGGAACCAATATTCTAGATATGACAAACCGTGTAGAAGAAACCGTAGAATGGCTAAATAAAGAGAAGATGAGTCCACAGAATATTTACCTTGATATGGTTTACGACCAAAGACCTTACATAACTGGCGCAATCAACCTTGTTAAAAGAAACATAATGATAGGCGGAATTTTTGCCATAATCGTGCTCATTGTATTCCTCAGGAGCTTATCATCGACAATTGTAGTTGCTACCGCAATTCCTATAAGCGTTATCGGTACTTTTATAATAATGAACGCCTTTGGCAGAAACCTTAATGTTGTCAGTCTGGCGGGTATTGCCTTTGCAGTCGGTATGCTCGTAGACAACGCAATTGTTGTGCTCGAAAATATAGACCGCCACAGGAGTATGGGAAAAACACCTTTCCTGGCAGCCTATGACGGGACACAGGAAGTCTGGGGCGCGGTTCTGGCATCAACTCTTACAACTGTCGCTGTCTTCCTGCCCGTTGTCTTTGTCCAGGAGGAGGCGGGTCAGCTATTCAGGGACATCGCCATAGCAGTCAGCTGCGCTGTAACATTGAGCCTGTTTGTCTCAGTGCTCGCTATCCCGATGTTCGCAGAAAAGCTCTTTAACGCGATCGGTAGAAAAAGGGTTGAAAAAAAGAAAGCAAACCTGACTTCTTTTGGCAGTGGTATTGTAAACACCGTCATGAAATTGGTCAATATTGCAACAGGTTCTGTTTCGAGTAGGCTTATAACTATAGTGTCACTAACAGTGCTCTCCATTGCTTCCATTATTTTATTATTGCCAAAAAGCGAATATCTTCCACAAGGCAACAGGAACCTTGTAATCAGTCTTCTTATCCCCCCTCCCGGCCTTTCATATAATGAAAAAAGGGAGATAGGCGACCAATTTTTTGAAGCCACAAAAGAGCTGATCGGAAAAGACCACAACGGACTTCCAGCGATCGAGAACATGTTCTACGTAGGAGCGGACAGGATTGATATAGCCGGGGCCACGAGCATGCACATACAACGCGCAGGAGAACTGGTGCCGCTGTTTATGAAAAATATTTACTCTATACCCGGGATGTACGGTGTCAGTATGCAGGCAGGGATTTTCCAGAACAGGATAGGCCGGGGCAGGTCAGTCGAGGTCGACGTTGTAGGAGATGACATGAACCAGATCGTAGCTCTGGCCGGTACAATGTTCGGTATTACAAAAAAGGAGATGCCAACAGCACAAATCAGGCCCCTTCCATCTCTTGAACTGCTTTATCCGGAAATAAGGATAAAACCGGACAGGGACAAGCTACGTGCTTCGGGAATGAGCGCTAGAGACCTCGGCGTGGCCCTTGATGTACTAATGGACGGAAGAAAAATAGGGGAATTCAAGGAGGCTGGTAAAAAGAAAATAGACTTAATAGTAAAGGCCTCTGAAACAGCTATAGATACACCTGAAGCACTATATCAGTCTATTATAGCAACACCAAAGGGGAAAACAGTCCCGATCTCTTCTATATCTTCACTCGAGAGGACAGCAGGGATAAACTCAATACGCCATCTCGAGCGAAAACGTACAATAACCCTGCAGATTACCCCGCCGTCTGATGTACCGCTTGAAGAAGCCATGGATATAATCAATGAAAAGGTCATTCCCGCAGTTAGCTCAATGGGAATGATTAAGGATGACATGAGTGTATCGATGAGCGGTGTTGCGGATAAACTAAAAGAGACCCAGAATGTCCTCAAATGGAACTTTGCATTGGCAGCGCTGATATCATACCTGCTTATGTCATCACTTTTTGGAAACTTCATATATCCCCTGATAATTATGTTTACCGTACCGCTGGCAGCCGCTGGTGGATTCATGGGCCTTAGGCTGGTCAATACAAATCTGTTTATTGATAATTTTTCTCATATGCCGACGCCTCTTGATATCCTTACAATGCTGGGATTTGTAATACTGATCGGTGTAGTTGTTAATAACGCAATCCTTATTGTACATCAGGCACTTAATAACATACGGATTAATGGAATGGATTACAATGAGGCAGTACTTGAGTCAGTAAGGTCAAGACTGAGACCGATCTATATGAGCGCGACTACAAGCATATTCGGTATGCTGCCACTTGTTGTCTGGCCCGGTCCCGGTTCAGAACTGTACAGAGGTCTCGGAAGCGTAATCCTCGGGGGGCTTGCCCTCTCAACAGTTTTCACAGTCTTCGTTATACCTTCCTTATTAATGTTTTTTATTAAAATGGAAAAACGCCAAGAATCATAACATAGCAACAGTGCAGCATTGTTCCTAATCATTTAATTAAAATCAAAAATGTAAGGGCGGGTTTTAAACCCGCCCCTACAATAAAACAAAACACAAAATGATAATTTTACTGTTTATAGTAACAATATACTGTTCAGCAAATATTTATCTTTTTTTCAGCTTATCATCACTTATCGATCTGGGTAAATTCGCTGATATCATAATAGGGATTATTGTCCTTTTCATGACCCTTACACCTGTACTAATTATCATCTTGAGCAACAGGGATTCAGAAAAAGCTATAAGGATATATTCATACATCGGTTATTTATGGCTGGCCTTTCTTGTCATCTTCTTTCCTACAGCCTTTATCATTGATGCTTATAATTATGCCTTGCAGTACGGCGCGACTTTATTCGGAAAAGACTTACACAATTTAATGCTATCTCCAGGAAAGTCATTCATTATTCCATTTATTCTATCTTTGGCAATAAATACGTACGGTTATTTCGAAGCACATATAATTCGCATTGAGAGACTTCTAATAAAGACTTCAAAATTACCCCAGGGAACTAAAAGAATAAGGATTGCCCAGATATCCGACCTTCATCTTGGAATTATAGTAAGAGACAAAAAGCTGAAGACCGTTATTAAAAAGATCAATAAGGAGACCCCTGATATAGTTGTTTCTACAGGCGACCTCGTTGATGGTACTGTAAAACACATTAACCATCTTACCGAAGTATTTAGAGACATGAATGCTCGTATGGGAAAGTTTGCAGTAATAGGTAACCACGAAATGTACGGGGGCATAAGACGTTCTACTAAATTTACAGAAGAGTCCGGATTTCAGGTATTAAGAGGTGCCGGGATTACCATAGATAATAAAATTAATATTGTTGGAATGGATTTCAGAGGAGGGGAAGCGAAAAAACACATGAAGAACTTAAAGCAGCTGCCGGAGCATGAAGTACTATCAAGTATGCCTCGGAATCTCTTCACCCTCCTGCTCAAGCACAAGTCCGATGTTGAAGATAAAAGTCTGGGACTATTTGATCTGCAGTTGTCAGGACATACACATGGAGGTCAGATATTTCCTATGACCATTGCAGTCATGTTAATCTTTTCATATCACACCGGGTTCACAAAACTGACAAAAGGTTCAGCAATCTACACAAGCCGTGGGACAGGAACATCAGGCCCACCCATACGGTTTCTGTCAAGTCCGGAGATTACTGTTATTGATATTGAGCCGGAAGATTAAGCTTCTCATCCCTTTATTAAATCAAACAAGGTCCTGCCGAGTTTTTCGGGTTTTTCATTCTTCGCATAAGCACCGCGAAACCCATATGCTTTGCAATCTTCCATAACAGGATCGTCTGTAAATCCGCTTGAGACTATGGCCTTAACATTAGGATCTATCTCAAGCAATATTTGCACAGCTTCTATTCCCCCAATGCCCCCGCGTATAGTAAGGTCAAGTATCGCTGCGTCAAAGGGACGGGATAATTCCATTGCTCTTCGATAAAGATCAACGGCCTCTCTGCCGTCCTTTGCACACTCAACTTGATATCCCTTTAGTTCTAATAATTCCTCCAGACTCTCTCTTATTACTTTTTCATCATCCATTAAAAGTACTTTGCCTTTTCCGGACATGAATGTATCTTTACTTGCCCATTCTTTTATATTCACGGCGGCCAGGTGCCCGGCTGATTCAAGCTTGCAGACTTCCCCCTGCTTTTCTTCAAGCTTCTTCTTCATTGCGATTTCCTTTTTTAAGGTAACAAGAAGGGACATTAATTTGTAATGACTAAATTGTATACAATGTATAATGAGATGTCAATCGGGGAATTTCCTAATAAAAACACTGGGTTAGTTTATTGTTTTCCCTATAACATTAAGAATGTTTTTCCGGATTATCATTTGCCTTGCAATAAGCACCACATCCTAATTATTAATCTGCTCTGCAGCTGGCAGTTCGACAATTACATTTGTAAATTCACCCTCTTTACTTTCAAATATTATCCTGCCCTGATGATCACTTACAATACCGTGGGTAATACTCAGTCCTAATCCCGTTCCAACACCAGAGGGTTTGGTTGTAAAAAACGGGTTCATTATCTTATCGAGTATTCCAGCCTCTATCCCATGTCCCGAGTCATAAAAAGATATCTGAATATAAGGCTTATTACCATTTGAAATTTCCTTTGCCGCTATTTTAAAGACCTTGTTTTTATTAGCCCTCTCATACTTACTGTTAAGGGCATATCGTGCATTGCTTATAATATTCAGAAAGACCTGCTCAATCTGTTGAGGTTGCCCAATAATACAGGAAATTTTTTCTGGCAGATCAACAGTAAGTGTTATTCCGTCATTCCTGATTTGTGTCCGTGTCAGAGCAATGGAATCAGACATTATATCCTGAACATAAACTCGCCCTTTGTCCATATTAATTGCCTGGGCAAATGAGAGAAGACTGTTAACTATACCTGCAATACGGTCACCTTCCCATATAAGCCTACCTGCAATCTCCTGCTCTCTGCTTCCCTGCTGGCTGCTATTGTCCAGCATCTGGGCATAGTTAATCATTCCATTAATAGGGTTGTTGATTTCATGGGCAACTCCCGCAGCAAGTTCCCCTAAGGCTGTAAGGTGGCTGTTACGAATTGACTCTGCCTCAATATGCTTACGCTCGGCAATCTCCCTTTCAAGCTCTACATTAATATTTCTCAATTCGACTGTTCGTTCATCTACCAGTTCCTTTAAAGACTCTTCAGCCTTTCTGCGATCTGTAACGTCTATGGCGTAGTGAAGATATGTATCTTCCTCAAGAGGTATCCAGTATGTATCCCATAGCTTCTCAAATGCCTGGACTTCAATGTCTTCGGATCTCTGACTTCGGAGTGCTTCATCAGCTTTGCAAAAATAACATTGGGTGCCGTTATCCGGAATTTTCTTGTGTTGAGCTATGTATTTATTATCCTCTTCAGGAATAAACAGACACTGTCCGAACTCCTGCCAGCAGAACCCTCCTACTTTGGCTCCGGCATCCCGTGCAATGCGGTTTGCAGCAAGAATATTTCTATCTTTAGAGATCAGCATCGCCGGATGTGGTAAGCTGTCAAGTAAAAGTTCACTAAGATTTTTCTCTTTCCTCAACTCTTCTTCCGACTCTTTTCGAAGCTCACCGGCTTTATTATGATTCACAGAGTCTTTTGCCATAGTCGTTTCCTTTTATCAGATATCACTAAGGAAATATATTAGGAATATACTCAATAGTACCGCATCTTCAGGTCTCTGTCAAACAGAATATTATTTATATACAATGAAGGGAAAAAACGTTATTACATAAGGGAATATGCTTTAAACCATCAAACAATCTTCATCTCAAGTATCCTCTCAACATGAAAAACTCTCTCATCCTGTTTCTCCATGCAAAGGGCCTTGATGCCCGGAAATTTGCGGCCGCGATACTTCATCTCTCCAGTGAATTTAGGAATGATCGTCCTCTTGGATTTTTCATCTCCTGTTTTTAGATAGACAATCTCAAGCTTTCTCTCTTCCTTTATAGCTTTTTCGAGAAGGGCAATCCTCTCTTCCATAGGAAACTGTTTTGCTGCCTGTTCATACTGGTATTTAGTAACAAAACCGACCACTCTTCTGTCGAGCAGGACATTTCGCTTATGTACCGGCCTCTTAAGGATAAGTCCGTTCATGGTTGTACATCGGCTCAACGCAACATAAAGCTGACCGTGGGAAAATGTCCCATTGCCTATATCAATAATCGCATTGTCAAATGTCATGCCCTGGGATTTATGAATTGTAACTGCCCAGGCAAGCCTCAATGGATATTGCACAAAAGAGCCGACACTCTCGGAAAGGATCTTCAATTCTTTTTTGTCATAAGAGAATTCATACATCTCCCATTTATAAGGAAGGACATCCACTATCTCTCCGTCAGGCAATTCAACCCATAAAACATCAGGGTCGTCCCCGACCTCCTCTATCTCAGCGATCCTCCCGATGCTCCCGTTTATCCAGCGTCCGAGGGAATCATTGTTCAGGAGCATTACCTGTGCACCTTCCTTTATAGTAAGATCAAGGGCGGTCGGTAGGTTCCTTTCCGAAAAATCCCCATTCATAATCCCCTGGTATTTGTATTCTTCTGCTTTGAGTCCTGAAATTCTGGTCATATTTATCTCTTCAGCTAATGCATTTGTAGTCGTCAGATAAATATAGAAACCACCCAGTTTTTCTGAAAAGTCCGGATCATATCTCCTGTTTATTACATTTATCTCATCAGTGCTTACCGTATTATTTCTAATGCTGTTGAGGATGCTCAGAAACCCCTCGTCTCTCTGCCTGTAGACCTTCTCCAGCTCAATAAACTCCATTTCAAATGGGGCGCTCCCTCCTGATGTCTTTGAGAAGAGATCATCATCAAATACCCTGGAGCTGAAAAAGTAGGGACTCTTGTAATGGTCCTTAAAAAGCGCCTTTTCCCTTGACGTCACAACCGGCGGCAGTTGATACAGGTCTCCTATAAATACCATCTGTATGCCGCCAAAAGGCCGCCCTTTCCGCTTACCGTACCTTCTGAGAAAGATATCCACACAATCAAGAAGGTCGGCCCGTACCATTGATATCTCGTCAATAACAATAGCATCCAGTTTTTTATATATGTCCTTTTCCCTTGGTTTGACCTTTCCGGCAGTATCAGGGGTAAGGTTCAGTTTAAAATTGAAAAACGAGTGAATTGTCTGTCCCTTAACATTAACGGCAGCAACCCCGGTAGGCGCAAGTACGGCAATGTTCTTTTCCGTATTGTCTCTGAAGTAAGTGAGTAATGTAGACTTACCGGTCCCTGCCCTTCCAGTAATAAAGACGTTCCTGTCAGTCTCATCCATAGTACGAAAGGCGCGAAGGAACTGCTCGTTTAGTTCTATTTCATGTTTTTCTGTCATTTATCCGGGGTCCCCTCTGAATCAATCAAAAATAACTATTAATTATATATTGTTAAACATGTTTGCTACAATGACAAATGGATTCTTTTTTTAAATATTGGCTTTATACTACATGAATGCTATAATTTCAAAACAAGGGACTCTGAAGGAGAGGATATGGAGCTAAAAATCAACAACAGCACCCTGTCACTGATAGAGGGAGACATCACAACAGCGGAGACTGATGCAATAGTAAATGCTGCAAATAAAAGCCTTATGGGCGGTGGCGGAGTAGACGGGGCCATACACAGGGCCGGCGGGAAAAAGATCCTTGAAGAGTGTATTCAGATCAGGGGCTGCAACACAGGAGAGGCCGTAATAACAACAGGCGGGGATTTAAAGACCCGATATGTAATACATACCGTAGGCCCCATTTATATTGACGGACTGCATAATGAAGCAGAATTGCTTAATAATTGTTATGTTAACAGCCTTAAACTCGCTTCAAAAAATAGTATCAAAACAATGGCATTTCCCTCGATCAGCACAGGTGCTTATAGATATCCCATTGAAGATGCTGCTGAAATCGGACTCCAGACAGCCATAGCCTATCTTAAAGAGCATGATGATATTGAACTTATACGTTTCGTGCTGTTCGGAAATGATGCGCTCGGAGTTTATGAAAAAGTCCTTAACAGACTGACCGACTCTTAATTCGTCGCATTCCCAAGTTCCCTTAACACTTCCTGTATGTGATCGATATTAAAAGGTTTTTCTATGAAGTATTCAGCCCCTGCCCTGTAGAATGTATTACCCTGCTCAGTTGCACTCATACCTATGACCTTTATCCCGGGTCTCAGAGTCTTAATAAGACGGACTATCTCTGTCCCATATCCATCAATCATCCGAAAATCTACGATGGCCAGATCAAAAGTCTCATTTTCAATTAATGATACGGCCTCCCTTATTGAAGAGACCGTGATCGTTGAATGTCCTTCAATACTTAATATATCAGTTAGAAAGTTACAGATCAGGCGTTCATCATCCATGATAAATATTTTCATTTGCATGTCCCCTTTTAAGATGTATTAGAGATACCTCAACTCTCTCTAATACATTGTATTTAATGCTTTATTTACTGCACGGCTGGATACTGGAGTATCAGAGCCACGTCCCGGTTACTGACTATAATACAACCTCAGGTTGCCTTAAATCAATTTACACAACCCCTGATATGTAGACAGTTACAGCCTGGAGTTGTAATTTGAGTAGAAAGGACAAACTCATGGTTGCAGACAGTAAAACGATAGGATATAGAATTAAACAGAGGAGAGAGTCCCTCAGCATTTCGCAGGAAAAGCTTGGAGAGATGATCGGAGTCACCTATCAACAGGTACAGAAATATGAGAAGGGGACTAACAAGGTAAGCGCAGAGAGGTTATCAAGAATCGCCGGCATCCTGGATGTCCCCATCAGCTTCTTTTTTGCAGGTACGGACGATTTTGCAGTTTCTGATGAACGGGAAGATAAAGCCTATGTGATAAAGGGAAAGAAGTCCCTTTCTCTTCAGGAACAGGAGATGTTAGAGAATTTCAGATCTCTTCCAGATAAAGATGCAAAGACATATCTTGTCAGATTTATAAAGTCTGTCTGTAAAAAGTAAACCCACCATAAGTAGAAAATCCAAATAATAAATACCAAAATACAAATAAATCACAAATACTAAATTCCAAATACCATAAAAACTATGTTTTTATTAGCTTGGAGATTCAGTAATTGTAATTTGATAATTATTTGTATTTTGGTATTTGTTATTTGGTACTTTCAGTGCTATCGAAGATACACGTGCTGATTGTATAATATATATCATGATTAAATCCCAAAGAGACACCACATTTAAATTCAGGCTCGTATCTGACTTTGAACCAAAAGGCGACCAGCCGCAGGCCATAGAAAAACTCACAAAAGGTATCTCTAACAACTTGAAACACCAGGTGCTTCTCGGCGTCACTGGTTCAGGTAAAACATTTACCATTGCTAATGTTATTGCGAACGTCAATAAACCGGCCCTGATTATTGCTCATAACAAGACCCTTGCCGCCCAGCTGTATGGAGAGTTCAAGACGTTCTTTCCGGAAAACGCTGTTGAATATTTTGTTAGTTACTACGATTATTACCAACCCGAGGCCTACCTTCCGGCAAGCGATACATATATTGAAAAAGACTCATCTATAAACGACGACATCGACAGGCTGAGACATGCGGCCACCCGTGCTATTCTCGAAAGGAACGATACTATAATTATCGCATCCGTTTCATGCATTTACGGAATAGGCTCTCCCGAGGATTATCTCGGCATGAACCTTCTCATTGAAGAAGGAATGCATACGGAAAGAGATGTTTTTTTGCAAAAGCTTGTAGAGATGCTCTATGACCGTGCTGAAGACTTCAGGAGGGGTACCTTCAGGGTAAGGGGTGACATTGTTGAGATCTTTCCCTCTTTTTCCGGTGACAACGCCCTGAGGGTCGAATTCTTCGGTGACGACATTGACGGTCTGCATGAATTTGATCCTCTTACTGGCAAGTCCGTAAAACGACTCTCAAGTGTCGCCCTCTTTCCGAACAGCCACTGGATAACACCAAGGCCAAGAGTCGAAAAGGCATTAGCCTCGATCAACACTGAACTTGATGAAAGACTTAACATACTTCTTAAAGAGGACCGCTTGGTTGAGGCAAAGAGACTTGAGCAAAAAACAAGATTTGATATGGAGATGCTGAAGGAATTCGGATATTGCCATGGTATTGAAAATTATTCGAGACATCTGAGCGGCCGGGCCCCTGGTGAACCTGCATTTTGTCTTATTGATTATTTACCGGATGACTTTCTCCTAATAATTGATGAATCACACGCAACGGTCCCTCAAATTGGGGGCATGTATGCTGGAGACAAGTCGAGAAAGGAAAAACTCATAGATTTCGGTTTCCGGCTGCCTTCTGCACTGGATAACCGTCCCCTCAGATTCAGTGAGTTTGAAGAAAGGGTAAACCAGGCAATTTATGTCTCAGCCACACCTGCTGATTATGAGATTAATAAATCAAATCTTATTGTCGAACAAATCGTGCGACCTACTGGCTTAAAGGACCCTCAAATAGACTTGAGACCTGTTGGGGGCCAGCTGGATGACCTCCTGGGAGAAATCAGGGAAAGGTCCGCAAGAGGAGAGCGTGTGCTCGTAACTACACTGACAAAAAAAATGTCCGAAGACATTACAGAGTATTATACGGAATTGGGGCTAAAGGCAAGATACCTGCATTCCGATATCAAAACTCTCGAAAGGATTGATATTTTAAGGGATCTGAGACTCGGTATTTTTGATGTATTGATTGGTGTAAATCTATTGAGGGAGGGACTCGATATCCCTGAAGTATCACTGGTTGCAGTTTTTGATGCTGACAAAGAAGGGTTTTTAAGATCAGCCCGCTCACTGATACAGACAGCTGGAAGGGCAGCCAGAAATGTAAACGGGATAGTCATCTTTTATGCTGACACTATTACAGGCTCAATGAAGAAGGCCATGGATGAAACATCAAGAAGAAGAAAGATTCAGGAGAAGTATAATACCAGACACGGGATTACACCAACATCGATCAATAAAGAAATAACAAACATCCTGAGTTCAATATATGAAGCCGATTACTGGACTGTTCCGGCTGTAGCCGAAGAGGAATACGAATACGGTAAAGAACCCGAAATCAAAAAGCTTGAGGCAGAAATGAAGCATGCGGCGGAAAAGCTTGAATTTGAGAAAGCAGCTGTATTAAGAGACCGTATCAGGGCGATTAAGAAAAAACAGATCACATACGGAATCCAGGAATAAAAAAAAGGGGGCAAAAGCCCCCCTTATTGAAGATTAGATTGTTTATTCGGTCGGATAACCTTTTTCCAGCCATGAAGGAAAACCATCCCTTAACCAATTAACATTTGTATAACCGTTCCTTACAAGAAGGATCGCGGACTTAAAGGACTTCCAGCATTTTGGACCATTGCAGTATACGACAATAGCGGCGCTCTTGTCAGAAGGGTATTTGCCAAGTTTGAACTTGTCTTTTGACTCGTCAAATTCAAGGTTTTTAGCGCTCTTCTCTTTGTAAACAATACTGACTGCGCCCGGAATATGTTTTTCAACATACTCACCCTTTTTTCTGGCGTCAACAACAGTGACTTTGCCAAGGTTTGATTTTACCCAGTCAGGACTCACAACTGTGATTCCATCAAATGATTCAGGGGTTGCTACCTTCCCTGCCATTGCCTGTCCGGCAATAACTAACAGAAACATCACCATAAATACAGCTAATACTTTTTTCATTCCCAATTCCTCCTTTTTGGTTGTTTATTTATAGACCGTCTGCCTATAAAACTTATCAATACATATATTATCGGCTTTAAACCTAACAACTTTAGCTTCTTTACAAATTAATTTCATGCTAGCGTCCCACCGGATATTTCAGCTTCCGAAGCCAGGTCCTCAACACCGCCAGTACTGCTCGCTGTTGTTTTAAATGCCTCTACCTGGTTCTTTAATTGCGTTGCAACGGAAGAGAGTTCAACCGATACATTTTTAATATTCTCTGCAAGTATAAAGGTCTGTTCAACTGCCTCAGCCGCATGACCCATTGTCTGGGAAACTTCTTCACCTGCCGATGATTGTTCTTCTGTCGCAGCAGCGATCGTATGGACCATATCCATGACATTTCCAGAACTCTCCACAATCTTCTGAAGGGCATTTCCGGTCTCGGAAACTTTAGCAATCGCTTCATTGGCCCTTGACTCTCCCTGCTGCATGCTCGATATGACCACTTTTGTCTCTCTCTGGTTTGCCTGAATTTTTCCTTCTATTTCCCCGGTTGCCTTGGATGTTCTTTCAGCAAGCTTTTTTACTTCATCCGCTACAACCGCGAAACCCCTTCCGTGCTCACCAGCCCTTGCAGCCTCAATAGCTGCATTTAAGGCGAGCAGGTTTGTCTGGTCAGCTATGTCCTTTATTACGGAAATTATTTCGCCGATCTCTTCCGAACTCTTATCAAGATCAGCAATTGCATCCGATGCTTCTTTAACACTTCCCACAAGTTTTGTAATACTATCTTTCGTCTCCTCACTGATCTCGCTGCCAGCCTGGGCCGAGTCAAATGATTCCTTGGTTATGTTGGACGCATCCGCAGCGTTCCTGGCTATTTCAACGATGGTCTTTGACATCTCGTTTGATGCTGTTACAACCTGGTCGACTTGAATACTCTGGGTCCCCATAACAAGGGCTTCCGATATGTCTCCCAGACCTTCCACCTGACTGAAGATACGCTCTGCCTCATCTGTTATGCTAATAAATGTTCGATTCAGGTTCCCGAGCATTGAGTTTAATTCACCTGCCATAATCCCCATTTCATCCTGACTTTTCAAGTTCAGCTTACAGTCAAGATTCCCTTTTGCAACTTCTTTTGCCGCACCCACTACAGTCTTTATCGATTTATTTATGGAATAAATAGTGGCAAAAGCTACTAAGACAAATACGGCTATTATGCCTATGGAAAAAAGAACAACTATTGTGTTTACTTTATGTGTCAATTCTTTTTTCCTGTTATATAACTCTTTTACCGATGCCTCTTGTTCTGTTACCATTTTATCGATAGATTTAAATATCAATGGTTTGAAATCAAGCCATGAATCATAAGCATCTTCCATCGCTTCAGTATCCCCATCATAGAAGATCTTCATATAAGCTTTTTCTATTTCACCTGAAAATCCCTTTAATCCCTTGTAACCCTTTTCGAATTTTGACTTGTCCTCGACCAGCCCTTCATCTGATAACGATACATTAATTTCTTCCCATAGGATGTCAACGTCCTTTATTGATGCCTTCAGATGTGATACTGCTGCTGTCCCTGTAACCATGTCAGCGATACTTCCCGCCATCCTGAACTCAAGCTCTCTGAATATCAGTTGTATCTGTCTTAGTTTGTTAAGAGGCTGCACCTTCTCTACATATATTTCTTCAAGAGCATTTATCTGTTTTTTACCAATGACAACAGTCAAGATAGAAAAGGCAACTAATCCGATAATACCCAATGCCGTTAAAAATAGAATTTTGTCCCTTATTTTTATCTTGGAAAATATCCCTTTTGACATCATTGTTTTTTGTATTAAACCTTGAAAATTCATTTACCCCTTACACCCCCATTACAATTGTTTAATCTAATATATGATTTTCAATTTATATATATACTATTTACGGTTATTTCCTTGCATAACTTTAGATTTTGTGTTATGAATTACTATTTTATTCAATTGCATCAACAATCCATCTCCTTCAAGGCTTTAATATTACTCCTTTTTTCGGCTTCTAAATAGTGATCATTTTTCTCTTCAGTCCTGAAATATGCTGTCTGCTCAATCACCCCTCTTGCAAGGTCCGCCAGACGGGATGCCGATTTTTCCATCTCTTCCGCCATTCCAAAGTGTTCGTTAATTATGTTTGAAATACCCTCCATGGTCCGGCCCACCTCTTCAGATGCAGAAGACTGTTCTTCTGTTGCAGCAGTAACCTTTCGTACCATGTCCATGACCATATCTGAACTATCCACTATGCGTTGAAGCGCCTCTCCGGCCTCTGTTGCATTAGAGACAGATTCTTCAGCGAGGGCCTTACCTTTTTCCATAGTTAAAATCGATTCATCGCTTTTTGTCTGAATACCATGGATCTTTTCATCTATCTCTTCTGTTGCCTTTGCCGTCCTCTCAGCAAGCTTCTTTACCTCATCGGCTACTACCGCAAATCCCCTTCCATGCTCTCCAGACCTTGCAGCCTCAATCGCGGCATTAAGCGCCAGGAGGTTTGTCTGGTCCGCTATGTCTTTTATCGCTGATACAATTTCTCCAATCTCATTTACACTCTCTCCAAGTCCTGCAATTTTGTTAGATGCCTCTTCGACACTACCCGCAAGATTTGTTATACTTCCAACTGTCCGGCCGACTATTTCCTTGCCTGACTTTGCAGTATCAAGAGACTCTTTTGTTGCATTTGAGGAATCAGTCGTATTTTGGGCCATATCAAGGATCGCCCTGGACATTTCATCTGATGCAGCCGTAATCTGGTCCCCTTTTGTTCGTTGTTCTTCAGCCCCCTTTAAAAGCCTGGCTGACAGATCTGAAAGCCCTTCAGTATCAGAACTCATTGTCTCTACAGAATTAACGATCTTTGAAAATGCTGTTCGAATATTATTAATCATAACGTTTAGTTTTCCAGCCATATTCCCCATCTCATCCTCTGTCTCAACTTGGATATTGAGAGTCAGGTCCCCTTCGGCTATCTGTTCCGCGAATTCAACAACCTTGTCAATCGGTTTTTTGATGGACCGCACCATTAAGAACGCAAAAACAATAAACATAGCAATGCAGGAAAAGGCAATAAGCATTATATATGTATTCGTATTTGATATAGTCTCCTGGCTTTCCAGGTACTGCGCTTCTACTTTTCCCCTTAAAATGTCTGCAAATTTATCAATAGACTTGAATATCAACGGCTTAAAATCAAGCCACTCATCGTAAATATCAGCCACACCATCCAGGTCTTCATTAAGATAAACCTTGATAAGCTCACCCGCAATCTGTTCCTTAAATCCCTTATAACCTTTTTCATACGTTTTGATCGCATTCTTTGCATCTTCAGAAAGATCTCTCTTCTTAAGTGAATTACTGACAACCTCCCATGCAGCTTCCGCGTCCTTAAGTGATTGCTCAAGGTGAGGGGCCGAACCTATTGGCGCTATTACATCAGCCTGGACACCGGTCATCCGGAACTCTAGTTCCCTGAATATCAATTGGATTTTTCTTAAATTATCAAGAGGTGTTACATTCCCTACATAAATATTCTCGAGTGTTGAAATCTGTTTATTACCGAAAAAAATGGACCATGCGGCAAAAGTGGATGAGATAATTATACCTGCCAAAACTATAGATACTATTTTATAAGAGATCTTCAGTCTTTTTACTAACATCACAACCTTTTCCCGTTCGCCTTAAGCATACGAATCAGAAATATAAATAGTTTTAAATACAGTGTTGTTTATATATATAACTTATCGGCAAATATGCCCTGAACTTTAATGGTTTCCAGCAATATAATTGCATCATTCAGTAATGGAAACATTCCCTTTTTTTGTCCTGAAATGCGACGTCTGACTGAATACCTCCCGGGCAAGTTCCGACAGATTGGTTGCTTCTTTTTCCACTGCTTCCGCAAGACCAAAATGGTCTTTACTGATATTTGAAATCTGTTCCATATTCCGACTCACCTCTTCAGACGCAGCAGACTGTTCTTCTGTGGCAGCAGCAACCCTATGTACCATGTCCATTACCATGTCCGAACTCTCCACTATTTTTTGAAGCGCCTCTCCAGCCTCTGTTGCCTTGGAAACAGACTCTTCGGCAAGCACCTTGCCTTCTTCCATAGTTGAGATGGACTCCTCACTCTTAGTCTGAATGCTATGAATCTTTACATCTATCTCTTCTGTCGCCTTTGCCGTCCTCTCAGCAAGCTTCTTCACTTCGTCCGCTACGACAGCAAATCCCCTTCCATGCTCGCCTGATCTTGCAGCCTCAATCGCGGCATTAAGTGCCAGGAGGTTTGTCTGGTCCGCTATATCTTTTATTGTTGAGACAATCTCTCCTATCTCATGTACACTGCTCCCAAGGCCCTCTATTTTTTTCGAGGCGTCCCCTACATTACCGGCAAGGTTTGTTATGCTGCTTACTGCATCACTGACGATTTCCTTTCCGGCTTTTGCCGCATCAAGGGAGTCTCTTGTGGCATCAGAGGCCTCGGATGTATTCCTGGCCATATCCACGATTGTCTGGGACATTTCTGTTGATGCAACGGCAACCTGTTCACCCTGGACCCGTTGTTGTTCAGCACCCTCTAGAAGCTGGGCTGATTGACTGGAAAGACCATCAATGTTCGTATTCATTATCTCCACATCATTCACAATCCTTGAGAATGCATCTCCAAGATGATTAATCATAAGATTCAATTTATCAGCCATACTCCCCATTTCATCCTCTGTCTCAACTTTAATATTATGAGTAAGGTCCCCATTGGCAACCTCCGCAGCAGCTTTCACGACTGTAACTATAGGTTTATTTATTGACTTCAGGATAAATACTGCAAAAGCGCCAAAAAAGCCTATACCAATAACCGCAATCATGATAATAATAGTGTTCATTGTCGACATATTTCTCTGGCTCTCCAGATAATGTTCCTTAACTGCTTGTTTCAGCATATCTGCCAGATTATCTGTTGACTTGAAAATCAAAGGTTTATAATCAAGAAATTCATCAAATAAATCTTCCACTTTATCCGGTTCATTATCAAGATACACTTTTTTGAGTTTGGCAGCTACATTTACTTTAAACCCGCTGTATCCTTTCTCAAACATCTCTATCATCTGTATTGTATCTTCTGTTGAAAATGCCGCATCTTTTTGTAATGATTCACGTATGCTATCCCACTTTAAATCTATCTCTTTTAAAGAACCCTCAAGCTTATGTCCTGATTCTATCGCGGCAACAACATCAGCTTGTACACCGGCCATCCTGTATTCAAGCTCTCTGAAAACAAGCTGTATTCCCCTAAGATTATCCAGGGGGCCTAAGTTCTCTAGATATATTTTTTCAAGTACTTTTGTATCTTTTCTACTTATCTGTACTGCCCAGGCTGCAAAAATAGTGGCCAGTATTATTCCGGCTGCAATCAACACAGTGATTTTATGTGATATTTTCAGACGTTTTAATAACATCATATTTGTGTCTCCATATAGTTTATATAGTAGGTTCCTGTTTTATAATAATAATAACGGTAAAATAGAAGTAATACTTTAGCTGATCGCTATCAGGATAATAATTAGTAGAACATAAGGATATTCCTGATATTGTCTAATTATATAGAATTCGATTCTCTTCGTGCACCTCATTTTAATCAATAATAGGGCAAGTAATTATCTAAATGGTCTGTATTCAGGCAGGGTGGTTGACAACCATTAAGAGAGTGATTAGAATTTAACCCAATACATCAGATAGTTATTGTTATGATGAATAATATTATCTTTTAAAATTCATTAGTTACCAGGAAGCGAGGAATTATGTCTAACTTAATAAAAACAATTATCATATTTATTTTTACCGGCCTTTTTGTTACAGGTCTCTACTATGGAATGCCTTTAATTACTGCTCAACCTGAGTTAAATATGCTACTTATTCTCATCGCAAGCGCCCTTGTTATGGCCGCGATATTATCCGGGATTGCCTGTTCATCTGTTAATAGTTCCCAGGGTAAATCTGCTGAAATTAAAGAGGAAACACCCACCCCGGCAGAGCAGTCACCTTTTGACGAAAAAGTCATACAGGTAATATCAATACTCCAGAAAAAGGGGAGATTAATCGATTTCCTGCAGGAGGATATCAGCAGCTATGAAGACGGACAGATCGGTGCTGCGGTTCGAAATATCCATAAGGGATGTCTTAAGGCAATTAAAGATAATATGAATATCGAACCGGTAATGAAAGAAACAGAAGGAAGTGATGTAACAGTTGAGGAAGGATTTGATCCCTCTGTTATCAGACTTACCGGAAATGTTGTCGGTTCCCCGCCATTTAAAGGGGTATTAAGACATAATGGCTGGCGTGTCTCAACAACCACATTTCCGCCGCTTCCTGAAAACCAGGACCTGAGTATAATTGAACCTGCAGAAATTGAGATAATGTAATGAATAGTCGTTATATTGTCGGAATTGATCTTGGAACAACAAATTGTGTTGTTTCTTATATAGATACGGACGAAGAAACTTCAGGTCTTCCTGAATCCAGACTGTTTACAATTCCCCAAATCACCGGTCCGGGGATTGTGGAAGAGAGAAACGTCCTGCCCTCTTTTTTGTATTTACCCGGTGAATCCGAACTCCCGGAAAAGAGTCTTTCATTGCCGTGGGCGGAAGATATTTATTACGCTGTAGGTGAATATGGACGCAAAAGAGGGACTGAAGTGCCGTCACGCCTGATATCATCGGCAAAGTCCTGGCTCTGCTACCCCGATCTGGACAAGACCGCTCCCCTGCTGCCTTGGAATGCGCCTGAACAGGTTGAAAAGATGTCCCCCATCGATGTATCTTCACATTTTATTGAACACATCAGAATGGCATGGGACCGGACTATGTCCAATAATAATGAAGAGTACTTTCTCGAGAAACAGGATATATTCATTACTGTCCCCGCGTCATTCGATGCTGCTGCAAGAGACCTGACTATCAAGGCCGCCGCTAAAGCAGGACTTAACAATATAACACTTCTGGAAGAACCACAGGCCGCTTTTTATTCATGGATTAATAAATCAGATGATGAATGGAGAAACCAGGTCAAGGTCGGTGATGTTATTCTTGTATGTGATATTGGCGGCGGGACCACGGATTTCAGTATCATTGAAGTCGAGGATGAGGGTGGCGAGCTTGTATTGAAGAGAGTGGCAGTTGGTGACCATATTCTACTTGGCGGTGATAACATTGACCTCACCCTCGCATATTCAGTACGTAATCATTTTTTAGAAAGAAAAATCAAACTTGACACATGGCAGACGCTCGGCCTTGTTTACAGCTGCAGAGAAGCCAAGGAAAAAATACTGAATGATCCTGACTGTGCTGCTCTACCGATAGTTATCCTTGGAAGGGGACGGAGTGTTGTTGGCGGGACGCTCGAAACAGAATTAAAGAAAGAGGAAATAGAAGAAGTCATTATCAATGGCTTTTTCCCTGAATGCGCAATAGAAGATGCACCTGCAGAAAAAAGATCGGCAGGCTTTAAAGAGTTAGGACTCCAGTATGCAACGGATACAGCCGTCACAAAATACCTTGCAAAATTTTTACGGCAGCAGGCCGATGAAAAAGAAGGGCATGAAAAGAGTTTTATACATCCTACAAAAATACTCTTTAACGGCGGGGTAACAAAGTCCCCTGCCATTCGTGAGAAAATAGTTACTGTATTAAACAGCTGGTTGTCTTCTGAAGGGAGCGGACCTGTTGAAGTTCTGCAGGAAAATGATCCGGATATGGCTGTTTCAACAGGCTCTGCATACTACGGTTTTGCAAAAAAGAATGAAGGTATCAGGATACGGGCCGGCGCAGGAAGAACATATTACGCAGGGGTTGAGACGTCCATGCCGGCCATACCGGGAATGCCCACTCCAATCAAGGCCATTTGTGTAGTCCCATTCGGAATGGAAGAGGGAACGGACTATAAAATTCCGGGACAGGAATTCGGTCTTGTTATCGGTGAGCATGTAATCTTCAGGTTCCTTTCATCTACTGTTCGCAAAGACGATACTCCCGGAGCTGTGATAGAGGAATGGAACGAAGATGATATTGTCGAACTCGCTCCCCTTGAAACAAAACTTCATGCCGAAGGAGTAGATGCCGGTACACTTATACCAGTACATCTTCACAGCTTTGTCACAGAAACAGGCGTACTTGAATTATGGTGTGAAAGTACTGATGGCAAGAACAGGTGGAAACTCGAATTTAATGTAAGACACGATGCAAATTAATGTAAGGGCGGGTTTAAAACCCGCCCCTACAATAAATATACAATGAAGAAATCACGTTATATTATCGGAATTGATCTGGGTACAACCAATTCTTCACTCTCTTATATAGATACGGAAAAAGCAGAATCCGGTATAGAAATGTTCAGCATACCTCAATTATATGAAGAGGGTGTTGTAAAAGAAAAAAAGTCACTCCCTTCGTTCCTGTACCTTCCCGGAGAATTCGATATTTCAGGAGAGGCCACTGCACTTCCCTGGGACAAAGACATCACATATATTACAGGTGAATTCGCACGATTGCAGGGGACCAGGGTACCTTCAAATCTTGTCTCTTCAGCGAAGTCATGGCTCTGCCACAACCGTGTAGACCGTGAGGGCCCGATTCTTCCCTGGGGAAGGGAAACATCAGTCAAAAAGCTCTCCCCTGTAGAAGCATCGGCCAGGTATCTCAGGCATATGAAAGACGCCTGGAATCACATCCAGGCAGCAGAAGACAAGAATAACCTTCTGGAAAATCAGCAGATCATCATAACCATACCAGCATCATTTGACGAATCAGCAAGAGAGCTGACAGCCGAGGCCGCTGAGATTGCAGGAATAACAAAATTCTCAATGATCGAAGAACCACAGGCCGCGTTTTACGCATGGATATCCTCTCACGAGGAAAACTGGCAGGAACTGACAGGCACAGACCGCTTAATCCTCATATTTGATGTAGGAGGAGGAACAACCGATTTCACGCTTATTTCCGTCAGCTCTGACACGGGCAAACACGCCTTTCAGAGAGTAGCTGTAGGTGATCATATTATGCTCGGCGGTGATAACATGGACCTTGCACTCGCAAAGAAGGTTGAAAATTCTTTAGCAGGGCCTGCAGGAAAATTCGATTTCAATCAATGGCTGTCAGCAACCCATCAATGCCGCTCGGCAAAAGAAAAACTCCTCGGCAGCGATAAAAATGAGAATGCAACCATTACAGTACTCGGAAAAGGTAGGAACGTAATCGGTGGTGCCGGCAAAACCGAGCTTTCCGCTGAAAAAATAAAAGAGACCATTCTTGATGGTTTTTTCAAGAAGGTCAAGTTCAGTGAAGAAGTAGAAAGAGGTAAAATAACCGGTCTCCAGGAACTGGGGCTTCCCTTTGTCGCAGATACAGCCATCATGAGGCACCTTGCATCGTTTTTGAAAAGGCATTCGGTTAATAAAGAATTGTCACAGATTGAGGATATTGAAAGCGGTCAGGGAATCGTACGTCCGGACATTCTTCTTTTCAACGGCGGCGTATTCAGATCTCCAGTTATCAGAGAACATGCTGCCGGCATTTTAAGGCAATGGTTTTCTGACCCCGAATGGTCGTTAACTGTCTTTGAGAATAAAGAGTTCGATCAGGCTGTATCAATCGGTGCCGCGTATTACGGTCATGTTTTAAGAGGAAAAGGTGAGCGGATTTCAGGAGGACTCGGCAAGGCCTATTATATTGCCGTTGAAAAGGAAGGCGGACAGACTAATACAGACATGAAGGACCCTCTTATGCTTGTATGCCTTGTCCCAAAGGGTGTCGAAGAAGGCGAAGAGATACACCTTTCCGCCCCTGAATTCCAGGTCATGACGAACAGCCCTGTTAGCTTCAGGCTATATGCATCAAGTTACAGGGTAGGTGACAAGACAGGCGACATAATTTCTGCTGAAAAAGAGGAATTCACCGAACTTCCTCCGGTCAAAACAATTATGCATTTTGGCAAAAAAGCAGGCTCTGTAATGATACCTGTCTCATTGGGGATAAAGCTGAATGAATACGGGACAATGGACGTATGGTGTGAATCAAAGACAACACCTCACCGTTGGAAACTGGCCTTCCAGGTCAGGTTAGAGACCGAAGAAGATGGTCCAAAAGAAGAGACTGAAACGATCACACTTGATGAATCCGCAATTGAAGAAGCAATATCATTCATAGAAAAAGCATTCCATAGTTCTCCAAGAAAACCATCAGAAATCAGGCCTGAGAACCTTATTAAAAAAATCGAGACAGCATTAAATCTTGGCAGAAAAACATGGCCGTTATTTGCCGTAAGAAAGATGTGGGACTCCCTTATAAAAGTAAAAGACCGCAAGCAGGCCACACCCATACATGAGGCCAGGTGGCTTAACCTGTCCGGCTTTCTGCTCAGACCAGGATTCGGATATCAACTTGATGAATGGAGAATGAAAGATCTTTGGAAATTGTATTTAGAAGGGCTCGCCTTTCCAAATAACGGCCAATGCAGGGCCGAATGGTGGACACTCTGGAGGCGAGTGGCCGGGGGACTTGAGAGTGCAAAACAGGAAACCATATACAGACACATCGCACTCTGGCTGCTTCCATCAAAAAAGAAAAAGAAAAAAGTATCAGGGGCCGAAGTAAGCGAAATGTGGATGCTCGCCGCAAGCCTTGAGCATCTATCTCCATCGATCAAAACAGAGATTGGTAATGAATTAGTACAAAATCTGAAAAAGTGGAAAGGCAAATCCATAGAACAATACTACTGGGCCATTTCAAGAATCGGCGGCAGAGAACCTTTTCATGGTCCTATAGACAAAGTCGTTCCCAAAGAAACAGTCGCAAAGTGGATAGAGTCCATTTTAAAGAGTGACTGGCCTAATCCAAAAAGCGCCGGTTATGCTGTTGCCCAGCTGGCGCGTAAAACAGATGACCGCACCAGGGACATTGATAAAGAACTGCGCAACAGGATTATTGACAGACTTTCTCAGTACACATGGTCGGAGAGATTAATCAGGCAGATAAAAGAGCTTATCCCGATTGAGTGGGAGGATGAGAAGGAGATTTTCGGGGAGTCTTTGCCGGTCGGGCTGTTTATTGAAACACAATAGCGCTGATTTTTTTCTCAAACTCACTGGTCCTCCTATCAAGCTCTTCGTGCAGGACTTCCAGTTCAGAAAAGAGAGATTCAATTAATGCCTTTGAATCATGGACGGACTTTGAGAGTTTTTTAATGGTTTCACCGTCACCTGAAATTGAAGCATCCAGAAGATCACTATTCTCCTTTTCCACCTTTTCTTCAAGGTGTATTATCTCGACTTCAATTTTATCTATTTTAGTCTGCAGCGCCTTCAAGGTCTTTGATTTCTCATTTATTAACTCAGCCCTGATACGCCGGAGCTCTTTTTTGTTTATTTGATCAGAAGGATCATTCAAGGCAGCCCTGGATAGAACAGGATCAGACTCGTTTTTCCATCCTACCCTGTCAAGAAAATCCTGATAAGTCCCTTCAAAAAGAGTCACTCTATCATCATCAAAGACAATAAGACGTGTTGCCAGCGCGTGGAGTATCATTTCACTATGCGTAACGATGATCACACTACCGCCAAAATCATCTATAGCCTCAAGGAGTGATTCAGTTGATTCCATGTCAAGATGGTTGGTAGGCTCATCAAGCAGCAGCATGTTTGCGGGGCTTACGAGCAATTTACCAAGCAGTACACGGCTCTTCTCTCCGCCGGACAGAACTCTGACCTTTTTTAAGGCGAGGTCACCGGAGAACATCATAGCGCCGCATATCCCCCTGGCTGCCCCCCTGCTATTGTCCGGATGTGCATCCATAATCTCTTCCTCAACTCTTTTTTGCGGGTCAAGCCTACTTATGTTCGTCTGACCAAAATATGATAACTTAAGGTCCCTGTGACGAAAAACATCCCCGCCCAAAGGAGACAGCTCTCCTGCCAGCAAATTCAGCAGAGTAGTCTTGCCTTTTCCGTTTTTTCCAATAATAGCTATGCGGTCGTTATTTCCAACATAGAAATTCAGGTCCTTAATCATCCTAGGCTCATCAGGTTCAAATCCGAAAGAGAGGTCTCTCACTTCCATTAACTGTTTACCGGTAAAAGATGCTGTATTAAACCTGAATTCAAGGTCCTTTGATTCGGCCAGTTTTTCAAGACGTTCTTTTTTCTGCAGTCCCTTTATCCTTGATTGAACAGCTCTGGCCTTAGTCGCCTTTGCCCTGAAGCGATTGATAAACTGCTCAACCTCTTTTCGCTTTTTCTCGTCGTTTATCCTTGTCTTTTCATATATCTCTTCCTCCAGCAACAGCTGCTGATATACTTTTTCAGTCGGGCCTGCCTCCTTTCGAAGTTTACAGCGGTGTATCGCAACAGTATGCGTTGTAACACTATCCATAAAATCCCGGTCATGTGTGATAATGATCAGCTCCTTTTTCCAGCTCCGGAGAAATTCAGCAAGCCAGCGCAGTGAGACAATATCGAGATAATTCGTCGGTTCATCGAGAAGAAGCAGGTTGGAATCGGAAACCAGTACCTTTGCAAGGTTGAGCCGTATCTGAAAACCACCGGACAGCTCCGTTGGATTGAGTGAAAAATCCTCTATTGAAAAACCGAGTCCCATAAGAATCGTTTCAGCCTTATAAGTCTCATCCATTCCATCTTCCTCAACAGGGAGGCTAGTGCATGCCTCTTTAAGGACCGTATTCCCAGTAAACTGTATATGTTGTGAAAGATGACCTGTTTTGTAACCGGAAGGAAGATTAATTGTTCCGGAATCCGGATGCTCAAGACCTATAATCATCCTGAAGAGGGTGGTCTTTCCATGACCATTTCTTCCGACCAGACCAATCCGTTCGCCCGGATTCAGTATGAAACCGGCTGCGTCAAAGACAAGCTGACCACCATATGATTTATCTAAATTATTGACCTGGAGCATATAAACAAACCCTGTCCCGCAGTTTCAAAGGTCCAAATAGCGGTACAGCTGAAACAACTGAATCGGTAATTCCCATGGCACTATGTAACTGCACGAATATAGTAGTATTTATTTTATGATTAAAACCATAATTAATTCAATTTGGAACCTAATATTTTCAGGGAAAGGCACGTTTTTAAATTATTTTAAAGATATCTTTCAAATCCTCCGATAATATAAACAATATGGGAATTAATTTTCAGGGCATATGGACTTTTCAAAGGAGGACATGCAAATGAGTGACATTACACTTGCAGAAGGGATTTATGTAAAACGCAGTCAAGGAAAATTCGGAACAGGTTCAACTTCCAGAAAATCTGTTCTGGAATCATTCTGGTATCCATACAGGGCCGAAAACGGACATGTAGCGCTTTTTCCTGTAACGGACGATCTTCAACGTTTATTAAGACTGGAAGAAAAGGTCCCTGTTGAGCTCTTTAAAAAGGAGTATTCCGTAAAAGACGACAGCAGGGAAATTTATCTTGAATTAAAGAAAATGGTACCCTAAAACTGTTTCAGCCGTTTCAAAGGTTGAAACGGCTGAACAGTTGGAATGTTTTCACTCTCAAACTTACCCGCATCTGCCCTTTTAAACTAATTAATATAATTCCCGAATTCATCAAATACCGATTTAATAGGTATGGCAAATCCAATACCTTCAGTATTCTTGATTATTGCTGAATTAACGCCTATTACTCTCCCTGAATTGTCGATCAAAGGCCCGCCGCTGTTTCCTGGATTTATAGGCGCATCAGTCTGAATATATGTTTTCCCTGCATACGAACGCAAACCTGACACAATACCGGAAGTAACCGTATACCTCAGCCCAACCGGGCTTCCGACAGTAAATACCTCCTTGCCCTGTTCAAGGTAGCTTTCGTCTTTGCCTGCAACTTCAATATAAGGACATCCTGTTAAACCGATTGATAACAAGGCAAGGTCCAGGCCCTCGCTTAATTCAATATTAACAATTCTATGTTCAGTATCATCAATCAAAGTCACCTTAATATCATCACCAACTGCTCCGGACTTTGAATTTTCCAGTTTTTCAGTGTATTTTTCGTATTGTTTCTTTGCTTGATTCAACATGTTTTTTCTTTTATTGAGTTCTTCAATCAATTCCTGTTGATAATTCCCGTTGTAGAGCATGTCCAGCTCTTTCTCAATCCGATCAATCTCATCTTCTTCATGTTCAATTCCAGCCTCAAGACTCTCAAGTTGATCATAACTTAATTTGTATTTGTAATCGCTATATTTCCTCTTCAACGTATTTAGTTTTTCTTTTCTTTTTTCGATTTCTTTCATCTGTCTGCGTCTGAAATTATCATCAAATACTCTATTCGACTGCTTTTCAACCCTCGCGATTTCCTTCTCTTCACGTTTAATAACTCTATCCAGCTGCTTTAGTTGTTCGATCAATGCTGTCCTGTCATTCTGGTTAAATTCTACAACATGCCGATTTGTGACAATATGGCATTCTGCATCAATAAAGAATCCCGAGCCTAAACCCCATCCTGTTTCAATAAAAACCGTTGCGTTTCTTGCAGTCTCAATATAATTTCTTGGAGGCCTGGCTTGATAAATCTGCTTTGCAACTCCTTGAAGGTCAGGCCTATCCTCGACCTTATTACTGGAAGTAACAATCCGGTCTGAGATATCTACACTCTCTTTTTGATTATTTTTCAAGTAAAACTGATATCCCAAAAACACTAGAGAACTGATAACAACACCGAAAGCTATCCAGGTAAACGGCCCTGTTCCGCTTTTTTTAACGGGCAGTATCACCGGCTCAACTTCTTGTTCATTCATCTCTTCCAACTCTTTTTGGCGTTTATAATATTTCTCAAAAATGATCCCGCACGCCTCGCACTCAAAGTCGGATTCCTGTTTATGTTTACATTTTGGACATTCCATAACATACACTCATTTACTTATTTCAATTAATGAAAGACTGCTCTTTTACATTCGGCGAAGCAAGACCGTTGCTTTAATTATTTCTTTACTTGGGGAATGCTGAAGGCTTTTCAAAATGTTCGATAAGATAAGCTGTTATTTAAAACCCGGAAACCTTTTCTTAGCATATTCCGAATGGCATTTAACACAGCTCTCGAAGAGTTTATAGAAGAGTAAGTTAGTACTCTCTACATTATGTTTTTGGGCAGATTGAATGATGTCATTGAGACTGTTCTGAAATTCATGGTCAATGTTCTTATATCCGGTCGGCAATGAACGGTAAAATTCCTTCAACTCTTCACTGGATAGTCTTTGCTTAATGACATAACCCTTTTTCATTTTTTGAGCTGTCTCAACAATACTATTCCACTTTCCTGCCGGAATGGCCACAGCAAGGTTCGTAGTAGCATTCTGAATAGCGTTCATTTCAGCAGAGAGTATTCTGTGAAGCTTTTTTGACAGATGGATTTCAGACCCTTCCCTGCCTTTGACTGTTTTAGAGATTCCATCTTCTGCAGAAACTGACAACACGGACCAAATTACAAGCAACATTACAATAATCGTTGATCTATTCATCTTTCTCCTCCTGCAATTAATATAGTATATAATATTTACAAACAGAACAGGACCGGACAGGTCCGATAATGTAAGGGCGGGTTTGAAACCCGCCCCTACACTATAAACAAAACAGCGAGGATAGAATTATGTCACAGTATCAGATCAAAGTTCTTAATAAAATTGCCGCTGAAGGACTAGAGTTATTTGGAAATAATTATTCGGTAGATGCCGATAAACAGGACCCGACAGGAATTCTGGTTAGAAGCTCCCAGGTTGATACAACGGACTATCCATCTCTTTTGGCCGTGGCCAGGGCCGGGGCCGGAGTCAATAACATTACAGTAGAGGAGGCAACAAAAAAAGGCATCTGCGTTTTTAATACACCAGGGGCAAATGCCAATGCAGTAGCTGAACTCGTCTTTATTATGCTCGGAATCAGCGCACGCAATATTCATACGGCAATAGACTTTTGCCGAAACCTGGACGGATTTGATGAAGAAGAAATCACTAAACAGGTTGAAGCAAAAAAATCAGCCTTCCGCGGCTTCGAGCTGGCCGGTAAGACATTGGGAGTAATAGGGTTAGGTAAAATCGGTATCCGTGTCGCAAACAGCGGGATACGCCGTCAGATGCGGGTTACGGGCTTTGATCCCTCCCCTGCAATGGAAAATATTCACAATCTGTACCCTGAAGTAAATATTGCCAGGAGTTGGCGTGAAGTATTGGAACAGGTTGATATCCTTACACTGCATATGCCATTTACAGAAAAGATGCGGGGCTTTGTAAGTACAGACCTCTTAAAGCGACTGCCCGATGGTGCCACACTTGTCAATTATGCCCGCGGCCCACTGGTTGATGAGACAGCAGTCCTTGATGCCCTTGAAAGCGGCAGGCTGGCAAACTATATTACTGATTTCCCGACAGCCGCAATGCTCCGCCATCCAAAAATAATCACCTCACCCCATCTCGGGGCCAGCACGGAAGAGTCAGAAGAACAGTGCGCCTGTATGGCTGTGCAGGAACTTATGGCTTATCTTGAGTATGGTACGATCACGCATAGCGTGAATTTCCCGACTGTCGAGTCCATCCCCTCTGATGATGTACATACTCGTCTTATTATGATAAACAGGGACGTACCGGGGATGATAGGATTCGCCTCACAGATAGTAGGCGCTCACAGTATTAATATCTCCAGTTATCTTAATGAGAGTAATGGCTCAATCGGCTACAATATCATAGACTTGGAAAAACCGATCCCTGATAATGTGATTAAAGAAATCTCAGATCATAAAGATGTTATTCGTACGCGCACAATTGTATTTGCAGACAAGTAAAGTACCTAACGGAACGCATAAAAAAGCCCCCATCAAGCCTTGTTATAAACCTGCTTGAAGGGAGCGATTGTATTAAACAGATGAAGAGTTGTCTGTCCTGTCATTCCGGACGCCGTATCTTGAGACCCCGGTTTTTTTTCCGCTATTTGATCCTACCTTAAACCAATCTATAAGAGATGTAAGCTCAAAAGATACCTGTGAAAGACTGATAGTAAGATTATTGATCCGCATGACTTCTTCACTCGATGCCTCAAAACCGGTAACAACACTTTCAATATTTGATGTGACCTCTTCAATGGCTGCAGACTGTTCTTCTGTGGCAGCAGCAATTGACTGGACCATATCCAGACACTGATTTGAGGCCTTAACAATGTTCGTCAGGGACACATCCGCGTTTTCAGCCAATTTGACCCCTTCTTCCGCCTCTGTCTTGCTCATGTTCATACTCGTGACAGATTCGTCCGTCTCACGCTGAATTCTCACGATCATTTCTGTTATCTTTTCAGTCGCTTCCGATGTCTTCTCAGCTAATTTCCTTACTTCATCCGCGACTACGGCAAAACCCCTGCCCTGTTCACCTGCCCTGGCAGCCTCAATTGCCGCGTTCAATGCAAGCAGATTTGTCTGCCCGGCTATATCATTAATAACATTAATTATGTCACCGATCTGCTTACTGCTTTCACCGAGAGCTCCAATTGTCTGGGAAGACTTCTCTACATTTCCCGCTATATTCATCATGCTCATGACCGTCTTTTCCACTACTGACTTTCCTTCATTGGCTATATCAACAGATTCTTTTGCAGAGTTTGATGCCTCACTTGCATTCTTTGCCACATCCATAATGGTCTGTGAAACCTCTACTGTAGCAGCTGCGGATTGTTCAATCTGTCTGCTCTGCTCTGAAATGTCATCACTGATCTTGGTTGTGCTTGTGCTCAGCTCCTCGGAGCTGTTATTTACAGCTTTTGTTGTAATATGAATCTGCTCAATAGTCTTATGCAAATTCGCTGACATACCGCTTAAAACACCGGCCAATATACCCGCTTCATCCTTTTGATCCATTTGTATATCACCTGTAAGATCTCCGGATTCAATAGTCTCAGCAAAGTTAACACACTTCTCAAGAGAGGCGTTTATCATACGTGTTATAAATAGAGTACCGATGAGTGAAATAAACATTGTAGCGAGGAAAACAAGGACAATTCTCATGCTGAGCATCCCGATCTCAGTATGAATACTGTCAATATATATACCGCTGCCGACTATCCATCCCCATGGTTTATATAATTTAACAAATGAGATCTTCTCCACAGGAGCATCCATCCCGGGCTTGGGCCATAAATAATCAACAAAACCTTCTCCATTCTTTCTGCTTACATCAACAAATTCGACAAACAGGTGCTTTCCATTAGGGTCCTTGAAGCCAGCTAAATTTTTTCCATCTAACTGGGGCTTATGCGGATGCATAACCATTTTTGGCTCCAGGTCATTTATCCAGAAATAATCGTTTTTATTGTAGCGGAGTCCTTTTATCGCTATAGCAGCAGATTGTTTGGCTTCGTCAAGAGACATCTCTCCATTCTGTACACGGGCATCAAAATCTTTTATGAGCGAAAACGCTACCTCAACAAGGTTTTGTGTCTTTTGCTTTTTCTGTTCTTTAAGTGTTTTCTCCATCATTGGCAGAAAATACAAAGTCAGCATCACAGTCATGAGAATAAATGTACCAATGCTTATACTGGTTACCTTTGCAAATATCTTCCAATCCTTAAAACTTTTAATTATCATGCAATATTCTCCTATGTATGGTGAGCTTTTATTTATAACAAACTGAATTATTTCAAGCGATGTGTATCCAATCTACATATAATATTATTCGGTAATTTTTAAAATAACTTAAGCGTAAAAACTCTTATTTGTTCATAAGTAATTTACTTATTAAAGTATTTCCATATTCCGCACGAAAAAGAAGTATAGTGGTTAAAAATGTTTTAACTTAAAGGGTAACACCTCATAAAGTCGGCCCGATAGAAGGATTATGCACCGAAATCCAAAACAGACTCTCAGTGAAAGAAAAAAACAGGCGGCAGTAAAGTCAGACCGTATTCTGCACGACCAGTATCCGGAGTACAGTCGAAATCATTTAGAGCTCTCTGCAGAGGTAAAGGAAGCAATAATTGAAAAGCTCCGGGCCATTTATAATGAAGAAGATGCACAGGCATGCATGTCTGAACTGGAGCGTATACTCAAGGTCCATTATGCGCATAAACCACACGAACTGATCGAAAGAGAAAATAACTTCAATAATCAGGAACGTTTTAGTGAAAAGGATATTATACTCATAACATACGGAGACCTGATAAAAAGTAAAGACATGTCTCCACTAGCTACTCTGGGCAAGTTTTGCGAAACCTATCTTGAAGGAAATATAAACACGCTGCATATCCTGCCGTTCTTCCCTTACTCATCAGACAGAGGGTTTGCAGTAATAGACTTCAGGAGCGTTGACCCTAATCTCGGATCATGGCATGACATAGAAAGACTGAGTAAGTCCTACCGGTTAATGTTTGACGGTGTTTTCAACCACGTATCTTCCCAAAACAGGTGGTTTCATGAATTTTTAAATGACAACCCGTTATATAAAGATTTCTTTATCGCTTATGATTCTCCGGATGAGTTGTCAAAAGAGCAGCGTATGGTCATTGTACGGCCCCGGACATCAGATATTTTGAGTGAATTTAAATCAATAAGTAAAACAAAATATGTATGGACAACATTTTCAAAAGACCAGATAGACCTGAATTATAAGAATCACAAAGTACTCACGCGTGTACTGGACATGATGCTTATGTATGTACGCCGTGGTGCGGACATTATCAGGCTCGATGCAGTGACTTACCTGTGGGCTGAGCCCGGGACCCGCTGCGCAAGTCTGGATGAGACCCACGAAGTCATCAAGCTTTTTCACGATGTTCTGGATGTTGCAGCGCCGGAGGTCTCATTGATTACTGAAACAAATGTACCCCACAAAGAGAACATATCCTACTTTGGCAATGGTGGAGATGAAGCCCAGATGGTTTATAACTTCGCCCTCCCCCCTCTTGTGCTGTACACCTTTTATTCCGGAGATTCAACAGCCCTTTCAAAATGGGCCGCAGAATTGACATATCTTCCAAATACATCATACTTCAACTTCCTCGACTCACACGATGGCATAGGACTTATGGGCGTAAAAGGCATCCTCGAAGATGAAAAGATAGATTTTATAATAAAGCGGGCACAAAAGCACGGCGGATATATTTCATATAAGACAGGTCAGAATGGAGAGGAGATACCATACGAAATAAATATTGCCTGGTTCAGCGCACTTAATCATGACCACAATGAAGACCTATCGTTCCAGGTCAGGCGTTTTGTGACCTCAAGGATCATCTCCCTTATTCTAAAAGGAGTGCCTGGCATTTATCTCCACTCCCTGATAGGGACCCGCAATGATATCGAGGCAGTACTGGCAACTCAATCCAACCGGGACATCAACAGGGCGATAATCGACAGCACAGCCATTAGCGAGGCCCTGATGGACCCCTTTTCGAAGATCTCCCGTATCAACAGGGAACTTGGGAGACTCATTACGATCCGCACTCAAAAACGGGCCTTTCATCCCTTTGGAGGACAAAAAATCCTGAACATCGTACCTGAAATATTCTCCATCCTGAGAACATCCCCTGACGGAAAAGAGAAAATTCTCGCACTAATCAACATAAGCACAAAAGTCTGCCACCTTAAGATCCCTCTTGCAGATCTTGATTCCGATGAGACTTACTGGTATGACATTGTCAGCAGTGTTGAATGGATGAGTGATGAAGGGGTGCTAAATATTAATATGCATCCTTATGATATTGTCTGGCTTGAGCCTAAAAAATGCGGTTGAGCAATAGCTCGAAACTATAGTGAGACCAGTTCTACTGGTAAGTTATAGGATATTTCTTGATGAAATTTACGCTTTCTTTATCAAGTGTTAACAGAAATATCGTTAAATCTAACTTACCTTTCCCGGAAATATGGCTTTTAGTTATAACTGCTGATTTATTTTCCCAATAATACTCGGTACTGAAGACATGATTATATCTTGTTTCCGTAAATTCAGCCAGCAATTCTCCCTGTCTACTGTCAGGGTCAGTAGATTCCAGAATAAATGCAAAATATTTACCTTTATTCCTGGACTTTCGAATCCCGATAGTAATGGTTTTTTTATCATTGTACCAGATACCTTCAAGCAGAGATAATCCTTCAATATCAATATTCAGAAACTCTTTGAATGTTTCTTCATCCATATCAATGTATGCAGGCTGTTTCTTTTCTATTTTAGTGGACCCTATAGATAAAGAGACTTTGGGGGGTACTGCAACGCTTAAAGAAAACGGGTTTCCTCTCTTTTTTTCGACTTCAGGCTGAGGAGCTATAGCGCAGCCCAATATAAATAAAAGACAGATTAATATTGCTAATGTTCTTAAATATTTCATATTCCCCTATCTTTATAATTTAAAAGAAATACAAATAAAAAATATATCTAAATCGGATTTAGTAATGATTACTAATTATAACATCGGATTATAATAATTAGTAAATAATAAGATAATAATGACCTGTCCAGGAAGTACAAATCAATTCACCGTACTAAAAAATGCATATATCCCGTCTTTTGCATTCAATAAGTACTCCCTTATTTCATTAATTTCATAATTATGGATCCCTAAGGCATCAATGTCTGCCTGCCGAATCTCAGATGGGGTGATGCTTTCACTGACTCCCATACCGACCTCCTTACTCAGGATGTCCGCAATATGCAGCATCGCAACATCCGCTGCACTTATGCCAGCAGGGACTTCTGTTTTATGGTCCATCACTACTAAATGGCATATCTTATCAGGAAAATTCCATCGTTTCAAAAGGATACTACCCACTTCACCATGGTCCATCCCAAAATATTTATCCTCAGCTATGCAGACAGAGGCGCTTTCGAGACAACCGGCGTCTTCGAGTGCCTGCTGATACTCTTCCGTAAAAAACTGGTCCAGTACCACTTTGCCTATATCATGCAGCAACCCTGTAATAAACAGAGACTCACTCTCCTCCTGTTTTCCGCATTTAATGCTTAACTCTTTCATTGCCGTGGCAACTGCCAGGCTGTGCACCCATAATCTCTCTCTTGAAAAATGGTCCGCCTTGCCCTTTGGGAAAATATGTATCAGCCCTATGGACATTGCAAGGCTCCTGATCATATTAAAACCAAGCAGCGCCACCGCCCTGTCCAGATTGTCAATTTCCTTTGGAAAGCCGTAATAGGCGGAATTGGCGGCCTTCAATATTTTTGACGCGAGTGAAGGGTCACCAAAAATCACTTCCGTCAGGTCCTGGGCATCAGTCCTTTTGCTTTCGAGCAAGCCAACTATTTTCTGCAACATCGGCGAGAGGGTTGGAATCTCTTCGATCCTTGAGTATATTTTTTGTATTATCTTCTTATTTTCCATCTGTCATTCTTTGTTCCAGCACTACTTTTTGGCCCGTTCCTCAAGAATAGCCACGGCCGGCAACTTTTTGCCCTCAAGAAATTCCAGAAAAGCTCCCCCTCCTGTAGAAATATAGGAAACTTTATCTGTTATACCATACTTGTCAATGGCCGCCAAAGTGTCCCCGCCACCTGCTATCGAAAATGCAGGGCTTTCCGCAATCGCCATTGAGAGGGCCTTTGTACCTTCCCCGAATTGATCAAATTCAAATACACCGACCGGTCCGTTCCAGATGATAGTCCCTGCGCTTTTGAGCATATCAGCGAATTTCTTTGATGTTTCCGGCCCTACATCGAATATCATGTCATCGTCTTCAACGCCCTCGACATTTTTCAGAGATGCTGCGGCTGATTCCGCGAACTCTTTTCCGCAGACAACATCAGTCGGAACAGGAATATCACCACCGCGATCACGTGCACTCATTGTCAGTCTTTTGGCCTCATCTATCAGGTCCTTCTCATAAAGGGACTTGCCAACATTGTTTCCGGATGCTGCAATAAATGTGTTGGCAATACCACCGCCCACAATAAGCTGGTCCACTATCTTTGAAAGAGATTCCAGGACAGGAAGTTTGGTGGATACCTTTGAACCGCCCACAATTGCTAGCATGGGTCGCGCGGGATTATCCAGGGCCTTCCCGAGTGCATCCAGTTCTCCTGTCAGCAGCGGCCCTGCACATGCAACGGGAGCGTACCTGGCAACACCATGTGTTGAAGCCTGGGCCCGGTGGGCTGTTCCGAATGCATCCATTACATATATATCACATAAGGAGGCCATTTTTTTTGAGAGTTCATCCTCGTTTTTCTTCTCACCTTTGTTAAATCGGACATTCTCAAAAACAGTTATCTCCCCATCAGCAAGCTCTACACCGTCAATCCAGTCTTTCACAAGCCTGGTTTTTTGCCCTGTTAAAACCGATATTGTTTCAGCTACAGGCGCAAGGGAAAACACGGTATCATATTCGCCTTCAACAGGCCTGCCCAGATGTGACATGATCATTACTTTTGCCCCGGCATCAACCGCATGCTTGATTGTTGGTAGTGAAGCACGGATACGTTTATCACTCGTGACCTTCCCATCCTTAACAGGTACATTCAGATCCTGACGGATGAGTACTCGTTTACCTGAGAGATCGAGATCAGTCATTTTTATAACAGACATTATTATACTCCTTTATTTTCAGTTTTCATTAATTGTATTTAATAGAAAAAAACTAATACATGATGAAAAATATTATGTCAGAACATTCAGGGGGAGTCAAGAATGATGCAGGCCCTCAGGATTTGATAATTTTCTCCTTTTCAGCCAGAATATCCGTTCAATAATAAACGATAATGATTAACGCCGATATTTTTTTGTCCTGAATAGAAGGAGTTTAATAACATGCCGGTAATCAATAATAACCGTAGTATATATAAAAAAGCCTTAATCCTCATCATATTTACAGCTTTTGTCCTTATAGACTGTCTGATGCCTCAAAATTCCCTGGCATTGATCGGCATGAAAGAAGGGGATACGCCCAAACAGATCGTTCTAAACGATATGAACGGCAAACAAACGGATATTTCGGCTTTCTTTGGAAAAAAGCCCGTGGTCCTTGTTTTCTGGGAGTTGCCTTTGAATAAGTCATTTCTCGATTACTCTTTGGATGAACTGAATTTTCTCAAAGAGTATTATAAGGAATACAACAAAAAAAGCGGCCTTGAGATATTTGCCATTTACACTCCTGTAGAAGAAAACAATATTCCTGAGAAAGAGCTTTCGGCTGTCCAAAGTCTTATAACGACAAACAAAATAAAATACCCGGTCCTGGTTGACACGGATTTTAAATACTTCAGGGAGTATGGAATTATTGCGCTTCCCTCAACAATCATAATCAATAAGGAAGGGAAGATCCAGTATATCTATCCTAGCTTCCCTATGGCAGGGCGTCCGATTATTTCAACAGAAATCAAGAAACTTGTCGGGATTGCGCCGCCAGCTATAAAAGAAGAAAACGGGTCATCAAAGGTGCATGATTCCAAGGCAAACAAACTTTATCGTTATGCTCTTCAGATGTATAAAAAGGGCCTGCTGGAACAGTCTCTTTCCCCACTCAAAAAGTCCATGAATATTGATCGCGACAATTCCTGGGCCCATAATCTCTTCGGGATTATTTTATGGGAGAGGGGAAATATCGAACAATCGGAGTCAGAATTCAGAAACGCGATCAAATCTGACAATAATCTTGCGGCCCGCCTGAATTATGCTGTACTGCTTATTGAAAAGGGCCATTACGAAAAGGCAGAGGAGATACTGTTAAACTCGCCGTTATCACATAGTCATTTTAAAATGATTGGACATTATCTTCTGGGATTTATTTATAAAACAACCGGCAGGACTGATTTGGCAATCAAAGAGCTTGAATACTCGTACAATATCATTGAGGAAGAAGCTTACTCTATAGATAAATCGACCCCCAGGGCACTTTCCTTCAAGATAACAATTCTCCATGACCTCTCAAAGCTTTATAGCAACAATGGAAACGATAAAAAGGCACTTGAGCTTATCTTTGAAGCATTTCAATATATGCGGGTACAAGAAGGTGATCAGTTTGCAGAAGGCCTGCGCCGTATCAACCATCTTATGATTTATGAATGAGAAAGGTGTCAGTGCAAATAGCTTATATTAATTCCACATTCATGATTCTGATCTTTTTTCTGATTTCAGGCAATGCATACTCATTTACCTCATCAGAAGAATATCTGTCCCATATTGATGATTCGCCTGGATGTTCGACAGAAAAATGTCATTCGGACTTTTCTAACAAACCGGAGACTTCTCTGCATAGTCCTGTTGCGGACGGGAATTGTTCCATCTGCCATACAGCAGATGCTTACCCCAATAAATTCGGACTGAATCCGGACCAGCGCAAAACATGTGCGGTCTGTCACAAAAAAACGGAGAACAGAATCGTGTCGAGTGAATTTGTACACGGCCCAATTAAAAACGGCGATTGCATATCATGCCACGACCCCCATAAATCAGACCAGCCCTTTTTTCTAAGACAATCGTACAGCAAATTATGTTCATCCTGCCACAACCTGAAAAGACTCTACGTTGGAAAAGCCGTGCATAAACCTGTAAAAGACGGTAATTGCGGTCTCTGCCATGACCCTCACGCTTCGAATTACAAGTCCAGACTCACAGATATCGGTGCCAACCTTTGCGTTATCTGTCATGACGATATGGTATCGGGAATGGCAGAAGAAAATATTCACGCACCTATAACAAAGTCAGGGTGCACTGACTGTCACGATCCTCATTCCGGAGAAACTTCATTACGCTTAAAGGCAGATACTGACAAGCTCTGTTTTAACTGTCATGAAGAAAAGCGTAATGAAATTGACCAATACACAACCATGCACAAACCAGCTTTTGAGGGGAAGTGTATTTCGTGTCATTCCCCTCATTTTTCAAAGTTCAAGTTTCTGCTGCTCGATAAGGTCGATACGCTCTGTTACAATTGCCACAAAGAAAGCCGGATCTGGAAAAAGAAAAAATATCAGCACGGTCCGGTTGTACAGGGCAATTGTACGGCCTGTCATAATCCGCACGGGTCGGACAATGCCTATATACTAAGGTTGTCTTTTCCACAAAAATTTTATACAAATTATGAAAAGGGAAAATACGATCTCTGTTTTCTCTGCCATAAAGAAGCGCTTGTGACTTCAGAGAAAACCGAGCGGGTCACGTATTTCAGAAACGGTACAAAAAATATTCACAATTTCCACGTCAACCAGAAAAAAGGACGTACTTGCCGCGCATGTCATGATGTACATGCATCAGATCTGGAGAACCATCTAAGAGAAGAGTTTAAGTACGGGACCATGATGCTTCCACTCTCTTTTACAAAAACAGAAACAGGTGGAAGCTGTACTCCTTCCTGTCATAAAGAAAGAAGGTATGACAGGGAAAACGAGGTTTTTTCAACAGGGCAGGAAAATCGTTAACTTTGCTCCCTTACCAAGTTCACTTTTCGCCTCTATATGACCACCATGTTTTTCTATAATCTTATACGAAACCGATAAACCAAGGCCGATCCCGTCACCAGGTCTCTTTGTAGTAAAAAAAGGGTCGAATATTCTATCGATATTCTTTTCATCTATTCCTGGCCCATTATCAATAAAAGCCGTAAAAACGCTTTTTCTGTCTTCAGAACTACCTGTCTTTATTATTAAACGACCGTAATCAGGTAAGGCATCACCAGCATTTGTAATCATATTTAAGATAACCTGCTGCAGTTCGGTCTTTTCCCCCTGAATAACAGGAATATCCTCTGCATATTCTTTGACTATCTGAATCCCATTTTTCTTAAACTTGCTTAAACTGAAGCTGAGCGTATCTTCTATCACATCGTTAATATTCAATGTTGTTAAAACACCTTTCGATTCCCCGGAAAAATCTACGAAAGCCTTGACTATCTTTGCCATATAATTACATGCCTTAAGCATAAGAGAGAGTTCTTTATACTCTTCAGCATCCTTTTTCGACAAATCCCTGTATTTCTCAAGCATCGGTAACAAGCCTGCCAACGGTGAGTTCAGCTCATGGGCCAGGCCACCCGCCATCTCTCCCATTGCAGAGAGTTTTTCAGACTGGACCAATTGTGATTGGGATTTCCGCAGCTCTTCGGTTTTATCCTCTACTCTTTTCTCCAGCTCTTTATTCCATAACTCAATCTCATTTTTTGCCTTCCTGAGCGATTCCTCTGCTTTTCTACGTTCTGCGATCTCACTTTTGAGAATCTCAATAGTGGCTTCAAGTTCAGCTGACTTCTTCTTGACATCATCCTCAAGTTTGAAGGTATAGTTTTTTTCCATAATAATAAGATCATGATATTTGACGGCTTTTTTTATGGACTCTATTAGATACGCAGGATTAAATGGCTTTGTTACAAAGTCGAAGGCGCCCTTTTTTATTGCATTAATCGCAAAATCAATTTCTGCATGCCCGGTAAAGAGAATTACTGGTATTTCAGCATTGATAGTCTTAAGTTTTTCAAGGAGTTCAATTCCTGAAATATCTCGCATCTGAATGTCTGACAATACGGAATCAAAGTCTTCTATTTGTATAAGGGAAAGAGCATCTTTTGCAGTGGTGCAGGAAGTAACAGAAAAACCACTTCCTGCCACTAGGGAAGTAACAGATTCAAGCACTTCAGGATCATCATCGACAATGAGTATTTTGGCTTGCTTCGTCTTACCCATATTACTATATTTTTTTCCAGACAAACTTAACATGGCCCCTGTTCCCAAAAATAACAAATGCTATATAGTTTATATATAGCATTTGTTATGAAATTTCAACTCTTTATTTTCAACTAGAATTTATCTATAAAAAAACAAGGGGGAAAGGTTCTCATTTTTTCTTCTTACGTTCCAGTTTTGCCTTGGTAATAAGAGGGTATCTGCCTTTTTTCTTTTTCTTAAAATGTTCAAGCAGGACTTCAGCTTCATTGAACGGGAGGGTAACAAACGAAAACTTCTCCAGAATTTGAATCTGTAATATTTTTTCAGTCTCTACACTGCACTTTTCCTTAATAATACTCACCAGCTTTTTGCGGGTCAGGCCATCTATCTTTCCCTGTGCGACAAAGAGCCGTGTTTTACCTTTTAGCTCTACAACCGCGTCTTCGATCTCAACATAGTTTTTCTCATCCAGTTCATGCTCAAAGGAATATTGTAATATAGCGGCAAGAATATCCTCGGCTGATTTGTTTTTTAAAAGCTCCCTGGACATATCAAGAAATGCACCCTGAGGTTCTTCCTTTATTATATGCTTAAGGTCGGCCTGGATCCTCATTCTTTTTGTCTTGATAACATCCTTGACCTTTGGTATCTTAGCTTTACGTATTTCAGTTTTTGTACTCTTCTTTATATATTGCAGCTTCCTGTATTCTTCAGGTGTGATAAATGTAATGGCCGTCCCTTCTTTTCCGGCCCTGCCTGTACGCCCGATCCTGTGAACATATGATTCGGGGTCCTGGGGGAGCGCGTAATTGATAACATGAGTAAGGTCCTGCACATCTATTCCACGTGCGGCAACATCCGTTGCAATCAGAATATTAATACGACGGTTCTTGAATTTATTCAGGATTTTTTCTCTCTGGCCCTGCGAAAGATCGCCATGCAGGGCATCAGCATCATAACCCCTGTCAACCATGTGATTGGCAATCTTATCGGTATCAATTTTGGTCCGGCAGAACACAAGCCCGTAAAATGCTTCTTCAATATCAATTATCCTGCAAAGGGCCTCAAATTTATTAGCTGCAGACACTTCAAAATATATCTGGTCTGTGCTACTGACTGTGAGCTGCTGTTTGTGGACCTTTACAACTTCATATTCACCCATATACTTTCTTGCTATACCGAGTATTGCCGGGGGCATAGTGGCTGAAAATAGCATTGTCCGTTTCTCATCAGGAGTATTAGCCAGAATCTCCTTGACTTCATCAATAAAACCCATGTTCAGCATTTCATCAGCTTCATCCAGCACAACATGGGAGATCGAATCGAGTTTTAAGGTCCTGCGCCGGATATGGTCAAGTACACGGCCCGGGGTACCGGCAACGATATCTACACCTTTTTTCAGACTTCTTAACTGCAGCTCCATTGACTGTCCGCCATAAATTGGAATAACCGTAAGCTTCTTTTTCCCTTTCAGAGAATTAATTTCCTCTGCAACCTGGACAGCCAGTTCCCTGGTCGGAGCAAGAATGATGGCCTGAACAGTTTTTGATTTTTCGTGAAGCATATCAATTATTGGTAAGCCAAATGCAGCTGTTTTACCAGTCCCTGTCTGGGCCTGAGCAACAATGTCCATTGTCCCCTTGAGCAGCATGGGTATGGTCTTGGCCTGAATCGGTGTTGGTTCTTCAAAACCTTTTTTCTTAAGTGCCTTTAAGGTGGCCTCTGATAATCCTAATTCTTCAAATTGTTCCATTGTGGTAAGCCTTTCATTTCATTTGCAATAACATATAATAAGTACAGCTTATCATTTTAACAGATATTTTCAACAAAAAACCGGTTAGGGGAAATTGACCCGGCATTACCCATGTATTTCCGCGCATTCCCCTGACATCAGTTATGTTATAATTCAAAGCACTATTTTATTCACAATTTCACCAGGGAGGTGTCATGATAAATCCTGCTATCTTCAGACAATATGATATAAGGGGCATATGGGAAAAGGACTTAACTCCGGAAGTAGTCGAACTCCTCGGCAAGGGCTTTGGCGCGTACCTGCTTAAAGAAATTAAAAAAGAGAAGGCAAAAATTAGCATAGGATGGGACGCGCGGCTGCATTCACCTGCAATTAGAGACAGCCTGATAAAGGGATTGACCGGCTCGGGCATTGATGTAATTGACCTTGGGATGTGTCCAACACCTCTCCAGTATTATACTCTTCACCAGCTTCAGATCGATGGCGGTGTAATGATTACCGGCAGCCATAATCCGCCGGAATTCAACGGTTTTAAACTAAGCGTTGGCAAAGGTACGATTTTCGGTGATGCTATTCAGGAAATCAGGAATATTATTGACACGAAGGCATTTACAAGCGGGAATGGTGTTGTTGAGCAATACCCGGTCATCAATGAATATAGTAATTATGTAAAAAAACTATTCGGCGACCTTTCAGGCATCAGGGTCGTTGTTGATGCTGGAAACGGCACCGGGGGTGTAGTTGCCCCGCAGATCATGAGGTCCCTTGGCGCAGAAGTAATTGAATTATTTTGTGAACCTGACGGGAATTTCCCTAATCATCACCCTGATCCTACATTAGAAGAAAGCCTGGTACCACTTGTTGCCAAGGTAAAAGAGGTAAAAGCCCATGCCGGTATAGGATACGACGGCGATGCGGACAGGATCGGTGTAGTAGATGAAGAAGGCAATGTTATCTGGGGAGATAAATTAATGGTCATTTTTTCGAGGGACATATTAAAGGAAAACCCTGGAGCAAAAATAATAGGTGAAGTAAAATGTTCGCAAACACTCTATGACGATATAACCGCCCACGGCGGTACTCCGATTATGTGGAAGACCGGACATTCTTTAATTAAAGAGAAAATGAAAAAGGAGGAGGCCCTGCTGGCAGGTGAAATGAGCGGACACATTTTCTTTAAACACAGGTACTTTGGATTTGATGATGCTGTTTACGCAAGCCTGAGGCTTATGGAAATCATCAAGAATACCGGAAAGCCGTATGGTACCAAAGCCCTGTTAAAAGACCTTCCCACTGTATACGCAACACCGGAGATACGGTTTGACTGCCCGGATGAAATCAAATTCAGTATTGTTGAAAAGGCCCAGAATGCCTTCAATGAATATGAGTCCATCACTATTGACGGTATACGCATAAAATTTGACGACGGGTGGGCACTTATCCGCGCTTCAAATACACAGCCAGTGCTTGTCCTGAGGTTTGAAGCCAATGACGAAGCCCGCCTCACTGAGATCAGGAGCTTTGTTGAAGAACGGCTGAATAAAATAATTGAGGACTGCAAGACCATATAGCATATTTTTTTCAGACTGCAAACATAAGCGCTGCCACTTAAAACAGTACTTTTATATAAACTTAACCAATTAATCAATTCAAGTATTAAGATAATGAAGACGATATATTCATATGACCCTTTCCCAGAATAATCAGGAAGAAAAAGAGCGCCACTGGATAAAGTATTTTCTGAATATCAGTGTTGTTATTGTATTATTTGCACTCATTCTCTTTATTGGACTTATTATAAGAAACAGCAATCTCATACATAATGAGATCAGGACAAGGGCACAAACATACTTCAAGCAAATTGTAATAACCCGGGAATGGAATGCTCATTATGGGGGTGTCTATGTTGAGAAAACTGAAGGAATGGTATCCAATCCATACCTGAAAGATCCTGATATCAAAACCATTGACGGCAAAGTGTATACGCTAAAGAATCCGGCCCTGATGACACGTGAGATTTCCGAATTGCATGAGAGGAACGGTTTAACAACATTTCATATGACCAGCTTAAAACCGATAAACCCTATGAATAAACCGGATGCATTTGAAGAAAACGCCCTAAATGCATTTGAGAACGGCGAAAAAGAGATCTTCAAAAAAGAAAAAGAAGGTAAGACCACAAGTTTCAGATACATGGCCCCTCTCTTCGTAGATCAAGATTGCCTTAAATGTCATACAAGCCAGGGTTATAAAGTCGGCGACATCCGCGGAGGAATAAGTGTCTCATTCGACATAACCGCAATAGAAAAATCATTAAAATTCAATAACATTGTCATACTCTTTCTTGCAGTACTTTCATCAATCGTTTTACTGACGATTATTTCCATCTTTACATTTAATTTAAAAAAGACCCTTGATGAAGCACATAGAAAAATCAATGAAATGGCTATTACCGATGATTTAACATCTCTCTATAACAGGGGGTTCTTTTTCAGCAGGTTGAATGAAGAAATAAAGAGGGCAAAAAGATTCAAGCAGGATTTGAGCTGTATTATGATGGACATAGATTTCTTTAAAAAGGTCAATGACACATTCGGTCATCAGGCAGGCGACATAGTCTTGAAAAATGTATCAGATACCATAAAGACATGCTGCCGTGAAATAGATATTGTCGCAAGATACGGCGGAGAAGAGATTGTTATTCTCCTACCCGGGACGGGCAAGGATGGGGCCTTAGTTTTAGCTGAAAATATCAGGAAGGCAGTAGAACGCCTCGAGAATGTCTATATGGTGAATACTAAAATACCGGTGACTGTCAGTTTGGGGGTTGCTGATTTAACTTCGCGTGATCTGGAAATGATTATTGATGACGAGATAATAAAAAGAGCTGATATAGCACTTTTCAAGGCAAAAGAAAAGGGCAGAAACAGGTCTGAAACATATTCCACTGATTAATCTTTCTTAATAATAGAAGGGTCTCCCCCTGAACTATCAAAAGAGTATCCTCCTGTCTTACCTATAAAAGGCAGGGCCAGCATCCATGGTAATGTCAGGCGTTTGGCGTCACGGAACTGGGAAACTCCGATAGTCATTCCTTCATGCCCGGCAACCGGCTGGGCCCTATACGTGCCAAAGATGCGGTCCCACCAGGGAAAATTAAAACCAAAATTACTGTTTGTTTCCCGTATGATAACTGAGTGGTGTACCCTGTGCATGTCCGGAGTAACAACAAACAACCTGAGAATTCCGTCAACACTTTTAGGTATTTTAATATTGCCATGGTTGAACATTGCTATGGCATTCAATACAATTTCGAGTATTATCACTGACAACGCTGAAGGGCCCAAGGCTGTAACAGCTGCCAGCTTGATCCCCAGGCTTAGGATTATCTCAATGGGATGAAAACGAAGTCCTGTTGTCACATCATAATCAAGGTCAGCATGATGCATCATATGAAAACGCCACAGTAGCGGGACTGCGTGAAACATGAGATGCTGGAGATAAATAACAAAATCAAGCGCCAGAATTCCGAGAAACAATGAAAGAGGTTCGGGCAGATCAATAGTATTTAAAAGGCCCCAGCCTTTTTCCTGCGCAGCAAAAGCTACGTGTATCGGTAGAACAGAGAATAAAAAGCGGATGGTCAGAGTATCAATAAAGACTATTCCCATATTGCTGAACCAGCGGACCGGTTTGGATGTAGTCAGAACACGTCGCGGTGACAAAGCCTCCCATATGGCCACAATAATAAAGACACCAAAAAAAAAGCCGATCCTTATAACCGCTTCGTTTTCCATACGTTTCTCCCTGAATTATCTGTTTGTTCTAATAAACATTAAAAATCTAGATTTCTGCATATTATACAGCTTGCAAAAGAAAGAAGCACCCCGCTTATAGCGGGGTGCCTTTTATTCGCAACTATATTTTTTAATGGAACTTCTCTTCCTTGTAGCCTTTCTCAAGCCAACCCAGGACTTTATTATATTCATCCTGAGTCAATTCCATTTCCGGGACCTCCATTGCACCGGTTGCTATCGAGATCGCTTTATCAAAATCCGTTCTCCAAAGCCCGATTGTCTCCTGCAAACCAGTCACATTGGTCTCTGAAAATGATATCGCTGTCTTGATATTTTTTGTTGCCAGTTCGTTGTTTCCAAGCTGTACGTATGCACTTCCTCTTGCGAAGAATGCTGCACCGTGTTCAGGGTTCAGCTCAATGGTACGATCAAACTCTTCAATAGCTTCATTGAAGGCCTTCTTTGTCAGATGTGCAATACCTTTGTAGAAGTGTGCCCTTACATTCTCATCATTCATTTCCTCAACAATCGTAAAATCACGAATCGCTCTCTTTTCATCGTGATTCCTGAGATATGCTACACCCCGGCTAAGGTATGAAACCTCCGACCTTTCACCTTCACTGATGGCCCTTGTAAATTTGTCAATACTTTCATCGAGTTTCCCATCCATTAAAAGGCTTTGTGCCTCTTCATATGTTTGTTTTGAGGTTGACATATTACACCTCCTTCTCATTCATACTGCTATCTTTGCTGATTTGCTTTGTACATCTTTATTCTCCAAAGGAATTCTCTTATTGATCTTGATATCCATTATCATTTCCTTTATTTAATAGTAACACTGAATATGCAATCTGTCAAGTAAAATTGGACTAATTTCAGCTATTCCGGGTAGGGTTCTCAGGGTTATGGATTAGCCAGATTTGGGGACTGTAAATGTCTGTAAAAGTGGAGGAATTCCAGATTATGAGTATCACTCAAACATCAGGGCTTTTTTTATTTTCTTTGCCTCTCTTTTCCCATTAAGCATTTCAAGGAGTTTGAAGGCTACTTCTATTGCTGTATCAGGTCCTCTATTTGTGATTATTCTGTCGGTCACTACTATTCTGTCTTTAACAGGTATTGCCCCGCAATCTCTAAGGATTGCAAGATTGTCATGCCGCTTGCTTGCGGAATAGGTCGTTGCTTTTTTGCCTTTCAATATCCCTGTCCTGGCAACCGCAAGTGAGCCGACGCACATGGTCGCTATAATTCCTTTGTTCGCATATATTCTTTTAATAAGGTCAAGGACTTTTTGATTGTAGACTTCTGTATATCCTGCATCATTAAATCCACCCGGAATAATAAGTGCCTTATAATCAAGAGGATTTATTTCCTTTATCAATTGGTGGGCCTTTATATTCAGGTTGTGTTTAGAACGGATGTTTTTCTTGAATCCCGTTATCACGAGATCTATAGACGTTACTTCCTTTAATACTCTTGTCCATCCGAGGATGTCTGTAAATGCGGCAAGCTCAATATCTTCAAATCCCTGTGGTGCGAAGAGTAGTACTTTTTTATTCATTGGCTCTCTCATTGTAGTACTCGTTAGTTCACTTTTTTCATTATGAGCTGTTTTAATTTCTTACACTATATTGCCGCTGCATAAACATGAACTTCTTTATTAAGTCCATCTTTCAGTTTATCTTTTTCTGTTTCCAGATCATAACGTGCCTGAAGATTAATCCAGAACCTTTCAGATAATCCAAAATATTTAGATAGCCTTAATGCTGTATCAGGAGTTATTGCGCGTTTACCCTGGACTATTTCATTTATTCGCCTTGCAGGGACACTAATGTCCTTTGCTAAACGATACTGGCTGAGCTCCATCGGCTTCAGAAATTCCTCCATCAATATTTCACCAGGGTGAATTGGTGCCAATTTAGTTTTACTCATAATGCCTCCTAATGATAATCAACTATTTTCACATTACAGGCATCGCCTTTACGCCACTCAAAGCAGATGCGCCACTGAATATTTATTCGGATGCTATACTGTGGGGTATATGAATCTCTGGTGTCACCCATTGGCAAAAAGTGTAACCTATGTACCTAGAATAATGTGTTACCTATGTCCCCGTTCGCTCATCTTATTCCATATGCAGTCGGCAAGGGACTTGTAAATAGTGCTTGCCAATTCGACAGGAACGGCATTGCCAACTTGTCGCATGCTTTCCGACCAAGACCCCAGAATTCTATATTCTTTGGGGAACGTTTGGAGTAGTTTTGCTTCATAGGTTGTAAAATATCTGACAGAACCGTCTGCATATCTAATCATATTTTCGCCACCGGGAACCCCATGACCTCCTGCCTTAATGGTTTTTGAAGGAACATCGATAAAGCTACCAGTATGACCGGGATACACCCGTGCTCCTTCTCTTAAGATATGCTCAGGGTAATAAGAACCTTCTTTGTCTGGATAAGGAATGCCAGAAAGTCGATCTCGTATAGTTTTCCATGGTTTTTTTTCGGGAGGGAACATGTCTGATTGTTTTTTCATTTTATTGATGACTGCCAAAGTTCTTTTGTCATAACAATCGAGATTGGAAGGAGGTTCAATATCATGCCTTTTCCAATATTCTCCCGTGACAAATTGAGACCAAATTAAAGAATCCAAGGAGTGTGTTTTCTCAGGAAATGACCATTGCACACCAAGGTCATCTCTGATGCCAACAATTACAACTCGCTCTCTTCTTTGTGGAATGCCGTAATCTGCTGCATCAATCAAACGAAAAATTACATTATACTTAATTCCTACATAGTTCTGTGATGTATGAACTTTTTCTAATCGTTCAAGATGATCATCCCATGTTTCATTTTTGCATAGGGATACATCAGGATAGGTCAGTCGGAGGATTATGTAGCTAAAGTAACTTGAAAAAGATTTCCTCAGTAGTCCTTTGACATTTTCAAAAACAAAAGCCGAAGGCGTACATTCTGAGATAGCCCTACACGCATGAGGAAACATATCCCGTTTGTCGGCTTCTCCTTTATGTTTGCCTCCCAATGAAAAGGGTTGACATGGAGGACCACCAGCAATTAGGTCAACATGACCATAGTCATTAAAATTGAAACTGGCTACATCTACACAATGAACAATTCCTGAATCAAAGTTGTGGCGCAAGGTGTTGGAAGCTTCTTTATTCCATTCAATAAGGGCTTCGTGGTGTATACCTGTTTGCGACATACCAAGAGCCATCCCACCTGCCCCTGAAAACAACTCTAAGGATGAAAGTTTAGGCATTTAAGATTCTCCGTTTATTTGGGACATGAATGATTCAATATCTTTCAGCAACTTGCCTTTGTTACTGTGTTTGCCCTTGCATTTCTTCGCCCATGATCGACCTGGATGACAAACATCCCAGTCAGACATCGCCTGTTCATATCGTCCACTTCCTGGGTCATGGTTGCCGAAGCCATCGATTAAGGAGTTCCAGATAGGTTTATACGAGCGGATAAGAGCAGCTTCAACAGTGCCGATAAGGTCGCTTTCAGCTCCCTCAAGAATCATAAACCTACATTGGAAATCGCTTGGCTTCAAGCCTGCGCCTTGTTCAAGGCTTCTGCCGTGCTCCCGAATCCTGTTGTTGAGTTCGTAGCTAAAACTCTCTGTAGAGTTTGAAGAACGAGACTGCCTCCATCCTTTAGGTACGGCTTTTCCGACATATATTGGAATATTGTATGATGTTCGGTTGATTTCATGGAAGCTCTTGTAACTACCTGTTTTTGCAGTGCAATAAATGGCATATACGCCTGTTCCATGAAAACGCTCAGGTACTGGAATGGTCTGAACGGGTGTTCCGTTAAAGAAGCGAATGGTGTCTTTGATAATTTCTTCAAAGTCCGGTGAGTGGAATACATGTTTGTTTCGATCAAACTTCATCATCTAATATACTATTTTCTATGCAAAAGATTAAGCACATTAATTTTTCACTTGACACATGGGAAGTAGTGAACATCTCTGATGCTCAACCAGAATGACGTTTCAAGCAATAAATACGATTTGCAAATCTCAAACTAAAAATACATACAGGGTGTTGCGGTTGAGCATTCAAGAGCATGTTTTTGTTAGCTGCTGTATAGTATTATTATAGTTCTTTATCGTTACCTGCTTCTAACACAATCTTCCACTTATATTGATGAGGCCAGCCATACGGTAATTTTTCAGAAGATACTACGCCTTGTTTCATAAGGGAATTCAGTTTACTATCAATGATCGATTTAATAATGGATTCTGCTACTTGATAAAATGATAATTTTCTATATAATTTGCTCAAAAGGCTTTTTTCGAATTTTGAGAGAATATCCTTTTCATCTATCCAATCATTAGCCCCTCTGACCATTTCAAGGATATCGACGCTCTTAATCTTACTGTCAAAATACGATCGCAATTTGTTATGTTCTTCAAATAACTGCTGATCAGCAAATTCGAATAGGAATGATGCCTTATTTTGATTATGCAAATCACACCAGGCAACTTTTTCCAATTTATCATCTAGCGTATTGTAAAACAAAATAATATTTTGGATTTGAGTATCAATTAGTTGAGCGACTTTCGAGTTGTATACAATAATATATTTGCTATTCTGTTTCGATTTATCCACCCAATAGTTATCGAATGTCGCTAATAGTCTGTTCAATACATTTGCATCCTTTAGAAGCTCGACAGAGAATTCTGACTTATTTGAAAGATACTTATAAATGTTATCAGATTTATTCTTTTTCAAAAAAGGGATAATATCTTTTTTCAGGTCATCATGATAAGATGACTTTTCAAACATTAATATTAAAGGTGCTATGTTAAAGATATGTATTTCATATTCGTCTTTCCATCTTGGAATAACTTTATCGTATTCAAAAATTGATATTTTGGGTTCTCTCTCCTTCACTTCGCTATCCATAAAGGTCACAGCTTCTTGAACAGCTGTTCGCGACACAAGTTCTTTAGAACCTCTGTAAGGACCCGACCGTATAGCATCTATCACTTCTTGTTCATTGAGTGCCTTACTTAAACTATTCTCAACAACTGTGAGTATTGCACTTCGTAGTTTAATATCTGACCGATCAGTGATTACATCGGCTTTCTGCGTCTTGAACGAACTAATTATTGAGGCAGTTAAAGTAGCTAGCAGAAATATAATACCGTACGAAAGCAGTATGAAAAATGGCGCAGATAATCCTTTGCTTATCAAGATGCAGATCACTGCTAAAAGTATGACTGATAAAAATTCTAAGGGTTTTGTGGGGCTTATGTAAATCTGATAATTAAATGATGAATTAGGATCATCTTCGCGATGTTTATAGATTGCTCTCAGTCGAGTGAAAGACATAGCACTTCTAATATTAACCACAATAACTATACCCACAAATCCCATTAAAGACAACCTAACAATTTCTTGATTACCCAAAATAAGAAAAGCTATTGTACCTACACATGTAGAGATTAAAAAAATTGATGAAAGAATTAGAAAAGATCTCCATAATGTTTCCTGAACCTTGAAATCTTTCAAGAAAAGAGGCACTGCCAATGAGAACGCACCAAAACCGGCAGCTATTTGAACAAGAGTCTGTAGGTCTGATTTGCTTACCGGGAAATACAATTTAAAAAACCAAATTATAAATAGACCGAATGAAAAGATTATAGTAGCTCCTGTAATTGTTGCTTCCAAAGCTACGTCCGACATATGCCATGTAAATTGACGTTGGTGATAAGAAGGTGCAATATTATAATTTGAGCCTTCTCTATCTGTCTTGCGTCTAAATGGCATAAGGGATCTCTTCTCTTATAATAAAATATATCTGAATAATGTTTTCCATTCAGCTAACAGTTAAGTATACTGCACAATAAACATTCAATATTCACAGATTCATGTAATATTTATTAACGTTGCTGATATGAATGTATTAATTTCCTACGCTTTAAGAACATTGATATGCATATACTAATGAATTATTGAGTTAATCTCAAGAAAAAAAGCACACCTCCCATAGTTACCTACCCTCCACATTTTTTCCAAATATAGTTGAGACTCAGCACAATTCTTGATAAAATGCCTTTAAGAGGCCTTTAACATTTAAACACTATTCTTCAAGGGAAAAACTTGAATGTCACACAAGCATAAAAAGTCCACATACCACAAAAGGATCTCAAAAAGCAGAGAATGGCTGAAAACCCATAAAGACGGACAAAAGGAGACTCCTGACCGGGGAAGGCCAAAACTCGAATTCGTACTCAAATGCGACTCCACTGGAAGCCTTGAAGCAGTCACTGCTGCTATTCTGAAAATAACGGATACAGAAAACGATATACAGATCATCCAGAGCGGAATCGGTGATATAAACCACTCAGATGTACTAATGGCCGAAACAGGCAGCAATTTAATAATCGGCTTTCAGGTAGGCCTGATACCCGGTATAGAAAAAGAACTAAACGAGTATATAATTGAAGCACGTCTCTACAGCGTAATCTATCAATTAACTGATGATATAAAAAGTATTGCCAAAAGCCTGGCAATTTCAGAAACCGAAGAAGATATCACAGGCACTGCCACAGTCATCGCCCTTTTCAAAAGCGAAAGAAAAGGAGAAATAATCGGATGTGAAGTAAAAGAAGGCCAATTAACCGCCGGCAAGCATTTCCGTATCATCTCAGCCATGGGCCCCATATATTCCGGAACAATAGAATCCATGCATATTGAAAAAGATACCGTACAAAAAGCGATCAAAGGGAAAAAAGTAGGCATAAAAATCAGAGGCTTTAAAGATGCAAAGGTAGGAGACATAATAGAATGCTACCACCCCTCAAACAAAAAAAAGAAATCCCCATGGCACCCAACTGGAACCCTAATAATAAAAAACCAGTAACAAGCAAGGTCCGTAGGGGAGACTGCTTTTAAAAGATTTTGCAGAAGGCAGAAAAGAAAAGTATCTCAAAAAAGACAAAAGAAAAAAAGAAATGAACTATCACAAACAAGACGTACGAACCGTCTTAAAACCTTTTAAAAGCAGTCCCCCCTACGGACCGTCCACAAAGCAATAAAAAAGTCTTAATAAAACTCCTTCAAAGTCTTACTAAGTTTTGATTGATCAAAAAACGAATCAACAAGAGGAGTATCTTTTATAACAGGAATCCTCTCTTCATAAACAAGTCTATTATTTTTATAAATAATTCCAACAGGAATGCGCTCACCCCATTCAAGGGCCTTTTCAAAAGCCTGCACTCTATCCTCAGGATCATAATCAGAACCTAAATTATAAACCCTCTCTTTATACCATTGAAAAGTATTAATCTTATTAAACGAAACACAAGGCTGTAAAATATCAACAAGAGAAAAACCCTTATGATTAATAGCAGCCTTAATAAGTCCCGTTGTAAGCTCCGGATCTCCTGAAAACCCTCGCGCAACAAAACTGCAATCAAGCGCCACAGCAAGCGCCATAGGATTCAACTGTTCCGAAAAGACCCCAAAAGGCTGGTTCTTTGTCTTCATTCCCTCCATACTAGTAGGAGAAGCCTGCCCCTTTGTAAGACCATACACCTGATTATCATGCACAAAGAGTTTAACATTCACATTTCTCCTGATCGCATGCATGAGATGATTCCCACCCTCACCATAACAATCTCCGTCCCCGGTAAAAACCATAACAGGATGCGAACTGTTAGCAAGCCTGATACCGGTAGCAACAGGGAGCGCCCTTCCATGAAGACCATTAAACGTATTGCACTTTGTATAATGCGGAAATTTACTCGCCTGCCCTATTCCCGAGACAATACTGAATTCATGCGGTCCAATATCCATCTCTACCATCGTGTCCTTAAACGCCTTCAGGATACCGAAATTTCCGCACCCGGGACACCACGCAGGCTTCTGTCCGCTATAATCCTCTAATGTACTCATTGATCTCTCCAACCAGGCCCTCTAATGTAAAAGGCCTGCCGTCATACCTGTTAATGTTCGACTTAAACTCATAACCGGTCTCGGCCCTCATATAACGCGCAAACTGCCCTGTCGCATTATTCTCAATACAGACAGCTAGCTTTGCATTTTCAATGACCTTAAAATAATAATATTTTTCCTGAGAAGGCAACGGGTATATTTCACTGAAATGCATCATCGCAATATTTCTGTTTTTTGAAAACAGATCAACCGCCTCCTTCATGATCCCATATGTTGATCCCCATCCAACAAGCAGAATTTCAGGCCGCTTATTCCCATATAATGCCGGCGGCGCCATCTCTTCCATGATCAGTGGATTTTTTTTGAATAATCTTTTGTCCATCATTTTCAGTCGTGTCTCAGCATCCTCAATAATATGACCTTCTTCATCATGCTCATCACTGTCAGTAACAACCAGGTGTTTTGAAGAACCGGGAAGACCTAACGGAGTTACCCCTGTTTCAGTATAAGCATGTCTTTTGTATTCTGAAAGGTTATTTAATTCATCTCCCTTTAACCTGTAGTCCTTATATTTAATCAAGCTTAAATCGAATGAGTCGAATGTCCATTGCGAATCTGCGAGGTACTGGTCCGTCATTATAATGACCGGCACCTGGTATTTTTCTGCAAGATCAAAGGCCTTTCCTGTAAGGTAAAATGCCTGCTCCGGTGTGCCCGGTGCAAGTATAATCCTCGGGAATTCACCATGTCCGGCATATAGTGCAAACTGCAGGTCCCCCTGCTCCGTTCTTGTCGGCAACCCTGTTGCAGGGCCGGGTCTCTGCGCAAGTGCAATTACAACTGGTGTCTCTGTCATGCCTGCAAGGGAAAGTCCTTCGGTCATTAAAGCAAACCCGCCGCCGGAAGTCCCGGTCATGGCCCTGACCCCTCCAAAAGATGCCCCCAAAGACATGTTAATGGCCGATATCTCATCCTCAGCCTGTTCAACTATGATCCCGTATTCCTCTTCCTTGTCAGCGATATAATTCATAATCCCTGTTGCCGGTGTCATAGGATAAGCAGCAAAAAACTTGAGACCGGATGCAATGGCACCGAATCCGATCGCTTCATTGCCGGCAATCAACATTTTTGGATTCTTACTCAGCTCCTTGTTTTCTCCAACTGAAAACGAACAGGTTGTACAATTCTCCCCGGCCAGTCCATGTCCCGCATTGGCAGCGTTTATATTATTCTTCACCATCACTTCGCCTTTTTTATGGAAGGCCTTTTCGATAATCTCAAGAAGAATGTCTGTTTCCATCCCCATCATTCCCAGGACAGCACCTATCGCGACCGTACTGGCCAGTATCTTACCTCCATGTTCCTCTGCAATACTCGCAAAGGGGAGATCAAGGAAATGCTCTTTTTCATATTTTTCTTTTAGTGCGGAGGAATCGTAGACGACCTGGCCTATGTCCGAGAGTTCCTTTTCATGTAAAGGGATGCTCTCCCTGTCCATCGCTACCAGAATATCAATACCCTGCCGTGAAGACATAACAGGATTGTCAGACACCCTTATCTGATAGAAATTGTGGCCGCCCCTTATTCGTGATTCGTAGTCCTGATTAGTAAAGACATGATAGCCGGATTTTGCAAAGAAACTGGCAAGCGTACCACCAACGGTCTGTATACCCTGCCCTGCTTCACCGCCTATTTTTATCGTGTAGTCCATTTGTATGAATATTCTGTACTATTGTTCATTCAGAATACAACAACTATTCAGTCTGAACCGCCTTTTTAGTACATTCAGTCGCAGAATAGTCTTCCATGTTATCGCCTACGCAAATAAATGGTTAATGTATTGTTGCTAACTTGTCTTTACAAATGAAAAACTATGCACAGAACAAGATACTACTCAATATTAAATACAGCGACCTCTTTACTGCCCGGTATATATTCCCCTACCGGCACCAGCTTCCTGCCATCACTTACACATCCTATTACTAATGTCCAGAGTTGATTGAGTTCAGTCTTTTCCCTATCATTCTCCGGCGTCATTTTAAGAAGCGTTCCTTCCAGTTCAATCTTCATAGTGCCTCCTTCAACTCTAAACAAGTTTCAGGTTAATCTTTTTCTTCTATTCCCCGATGAGCTCCATTGACTGCCCACAACATACCAATTCTCCTCCGCCTGCTACTGTAACAGAAACTTCATTTCCACAGACATTGCATTTATACTTTTCGCCCACTTTCTTAACTCCCATTTAATTCCTCCTCTTCATTATTAAGGTCTTCAATGTTAACGTTTCAAATATGAAATGACTTCTTCTGAAGGCTTTGGAAGCCCCGCAATCTTCCATGCTTTTAAAGGATCAACAAATTCTTCATTAACGCAGTCTTTGGACTTATGTACATTTTTACATACAGAGCCTAATACAGGAAAAGATGCAAACTGCTTATAGTAGTCCCTCATAAACTTAATAACTTCCAGTCTCTCTCTTGTAAGTTCCTCAACACCTTCCTGTTCAGCAATGCCGCATGCCGTCTTTTCGTCCCATTCCTGGAAATCATCGAGATACCCTTCATCGTCAAGCTTAATTGTCTGTTTACCGTATTCAATAATTTTCATTTCAGACCTCCTGATACAAAATTATTATAAGCAACTTATAATATTAAGCTTCAAAATTCTTTAAAAACTCACCGACTTTAACACCCAGATGAATACATTTAACACCATCCATACATTCATCCGCATCCGGTTTTTCAAGATACGTATTGAGCTCGTGCAGGTCCTTTTTGAATCGAATACTATAGGAATTCTTCTCCTCATCGAAACCGAGACTTATTCCTATGGCATGCTCCCTGATCTCAGGGTACATATCCAGTATTTTGTCTTCAAGTGCTACATTTGTATAACCCATAAACACCTCCCATAAATTGGAATCTATCCCTCAACAATACTATGCTCTTCCCACATAAACCAGTTTCCAGTATCTGAGAGGAAAGAGTGAGTATTCGAAAAGATATCATAATGCTGCTGTTCCTCTTTTATAAGCATTTCGAACAATGCTTTTTCCTTTTCCGTCACGGCACTCTGAAGAGATTTTTCATAAAACTCTTTTCCTTCTTTTTCCATCTGCATGGCAATTTTAAAGGCATAGAGTTCATCCGTGGTCGCCTTAATATCCTGTATCATCTCATCTTTCATTTCCTCAAATATCGTATGTATCTGTTTCATCGGGCTGACATCACCATTAGATATTTCAAGACCTTTCAATATTTGAGAAAGCATCTCCAGATGTCTCGTCTCGTCTCCAGCTATAGTGAGGAACATTTTCTTACCAACCGAATTACTGGTTTTATCGGCTGCTTCGGTATAAAAGGAAATGGCATCTTTTTCCATTTTTATGGACATTTCAATAGCATTCATTATCTCCCCCTGCTTTTAATAACGTTCAATCCCTTTATAGGGTTTTACAAACAAGAGATTTAACATATATCCCTTTATTTTCAAATAATATCACACCAAATAAAAATGTCAATCAGCCCTCGCAGAACATTGACTTGCCATACTAATATGTTATATTTGAATAGATAGCTGTTACTTTTTAAAAGGGAGTATAATGAGTTTTCTTGATTACTTAAGACCTGTCTCAACAATTTCTGCTGACAAAACACGTGAATTTCTAAAAAACAGGTCGTCCGAAGAATTTAATCTCCTGGATGTGCGTCAACCAGGAGAGTATGAACAGGAGCACCTGCCAGGGGCACAACTCGTTCCTGTTGCTGATCTGGATGTCCGCATAAAGGAATTAGACCCTTCAAAACCGACCATAACCTACTGAAAGGCCGGTGTCCGCAGCCGGGCGGCTGCATCAGTTTTATCAAATGCGGGATTCAAAGAAGTCTACAGCATGGAGGGTGGAATAAATGCATGGAACGGCCTGATTGCCACAGGGGAGCCTGAGGCTGGTATCCCCTATTTTGCTGATACAGACAAACCGAAAGACATTCTGGCCCTTGCCTGGTTACTTGAAGAAGGTGCCCGGATTTATTATAAAGGGATCGAGGAACTGATGGAGGATGAAAAATCAAAACAGATCTTTAAAGAACTCGGCGCTGCAGAAATACGCCATAAGCTAATGCTCAGCAGGCTTAATCAGGAGTTAGCAGGACCCGAAGAATTCCCCGGCCCAGCCACATTAGAAGAATTACCCCAAATTATGGAAGGCGGCATGCATATTAGTGAAGCTCTGGATTGGGCCAAAGGAAAGGCCCTTAAAGACATTCTCGATTATTCGATTGCCATGGAAACAAATTCATACGACCTCTATATTAAAATGGAACGTAAAGTTACTGGGATTGAGGCAAAGAAGATTTTCAGCTCCCTGTTAAATGAGGAAAAGAACCATCTAGCCCGTCTTACATCTCTTCTTGATGAAAAGCTTTTGAGTTGGGATTAATAGAAAATCATGCATTTGTAGATTATTTTTAACTGTACCCAAAATGTTTTCCAATGAATTACTATATTGATTCCAGAAATTATAACCGGACACAACTGTTTAAACTTAACAAGATGATCTTCAATCAGTAATATTGATTAATTCTACAACCTTGTTTGCCAATTCAGGTGACTTCGCAGCAACAAATTTCATTCTACTCGGCTTTTTTGAATCTTGCCGGTATTTTGAAAAAACTTCATCAATATCCAAGGTAGAGGATATAGGATTACCGTTTAAATCCAGCACAGTCAACCCTGCCTTTTGAGCGATAAAGAGACCGGGAAGGATATCGTAAGTAGCAAATCCCTTGTTGAATTCCACTGCCACATCGGCATATCCCGCTGCAACCTGAATAATAGTATTGGAGCCCCATGACAGATTGATCCGTCCGTCATTTTTCTCAATGGCATTTAAAAGCGCTGTCTGCTCAGCAACTGCTCGATATCTGGATACCTTTGTAGTTAGAATATTTACCCGCGCGCCGGATAGATCTTTTTTGGGATTGTTGCCTCCATCCAATTTAAACCATGAATGGGTAGTGAAATCTAATGCCTCTGGGTCGGTGTTTTTCGAAGCCCAATAAATTCTGTCGAGAAAAATATCGCCTGCAACGGCAGCTACAACTTCATTGTTTTTGCGGTCATATACCGCCATGAGGCACCAGCCTCCCTGCAAGTTTTCGATAAATTCTGTTCCATCAATCGGATCAATAAAAATAACGAGATCGGATTCGGATTCTGGCGCTCCTTCAGGGAAGGTTTTGATTCCGGCTTCTTCCGAGAAGATGGTGAATGATTTGATGCTTTCAATTTTACCAAGTTTTTTACACAATGAAGCAATTATTAAATCCTCTGCTTCTTTATCAATTGCCTTTGTTAAATTGAGATCAGATTTTTCTGTGTCAATGTTTTCAATAGACTGCTTCATGGATAAACGGCTTGAGCCGCGCATATCAGTGCGTACTTTGTCCATGGCCTTCATTACAATCTGACGGCAATACCGTAGGATGTCGTTTTCTGAATAAGATGTTGTCATAATATTTCCCTCTCTTTTGTTATGAGTATCATTTTATATTATAATCATTTTATTGATTATTAAAATCCTTTTCGAAATCTTTATTATATTGTTCGTCTTTATAATACCTGTCAATATAGTCCTCATAATCAATCTCCATTTCAAGATCTATCCCATCCAATTTTCTTCCGATTTCTTCCATCATTTTTTTTGGAAACTCTGTGGACAAAGGTGGACGTCCTTTATAGACAGGACCATGATATTGCTCGGCTACTGTATCCGCTAGTTCAGTCCTTATCTGTATCTCCACAGGTACGAGGGACCTCATATAATAGTAGAAATCATACGCAGTCCATCCATTAAATTCTTCTTTTTTAAATTCATCAGGATCAAACAGTAAAATATAATTTTTTATCCTTGATAAAGAACTTTCCTTGTTCCGCGCGGATAAGCCAAAATCTTCCTTGAATAAATAAGATTTTTGACATCTCCTAATATTCATCAGCGTACGAACAAGGAAATCACAGGATTCCAAGGAGATTTTATCGCTGCTATTAATGCCTCCTATAGCTTCTACACTATCTTTAAATAATATCTTATTGCAATTCTCCTTATTATTGTTTTTTTCACAACATTTGTCATATTCATCATTACTATTTTTCAACTTAGAACATCGTCCTTTATGTCCATGAAAGCGCCAATCCAGGAAAAACAGTGGCATGTCGAATTTATCATCAAGCTTTTCTTCAAAAAAAACTCTCTCATAATAAAGGTTCTTTAGATCGCCTTCCAGTTGTACAATGAGCTTGATATTGTCGTTTTTTTCTTTTAATTTACTCCTTAAATATTCCAATATTTTCCTGGCGTTATAGTATATTTTACAATGTTTGGTTCGCCTGATCCATATTGATGAGGCATCATATCCTTCTCCATCACACTCAACACATTTACATTCACTGCAGTCAAATTTTATTCCTGAAAAACTCTTTTTGCTATCTTTATAATTCTTTTCAATTTCTTGCCTATACTTATCTATTGCTTTTAATATCTCAGGCAATGAAATCATGATCTCCCTGAACGAATTATATATCGTATGATCTAGCACTAAATTGTCATCTGTATTAACTTTTTCTATCCACGTATCAAATAAAAAAATCAAGAGATCAAAAACCCCTTCGAACAAAAATGACCCGAACCATATTGCATTACGATCTTCAGTATTAAGAGGAGACTCATGCTTAGCAATGCGAAAAGCTTTTCTATGCCATTTTGTATATTTTTTTCGCAATAAATTTCTTTTATAAGCATAGGTCTGGTACTCTGTCGCGTCAGTAGGATGAAATTTCTTGAACAAATTGCCGAGGACATATTTGGCCCTCTTTAGATTGTACCCTGGTTGACTCCAGAAACCCAATGCTGTTTCATTAGGATCAATCAACGCTGCAACCTGCAATGCATTATATTCATTTGAAAGAACATTTGTTCTTAAGCATAACCACTGGGCCCTAAGTTCTGGTTTTAACACTTGTTCCGAAAAATCTGGAAATTCATTTTTTTCATAATTATAAAAGAAAAAAGGATCACCGTTATTCCATATATGTTCATATAAGGCAAAAACCTGATTCTTGAAAAGACAGTTTGCCCGAAATCCAAACAGGTCATATCTCCCGAGTTCCCAATCCAATGTCGCGGCAGAGCGTTGATGATGCAGGATATTATGTAATGTGCGAATACGCTTATATATGCTTTTAGCGCTCAGAAATAAGTTCGACTTCTCATTCTCGGCAAATTTAAACAAATCGCCGAATTTAGTCGTCTTGAAATCATCTATAAAACCCAGTAATTCAAACCAATGATTCTTCTTATGGAGTTTGTCTTCTCCAAATACTTCTCTGAGGGTCCAATATTTGTGATTATCTTCAATTTCTCTTGGTGATGTGCACAGAATGCTTCGCAGATTATAACAGAGTTCATAAAAATTCAAAAACTCGTCTTTCGTGCTATTTCCTGTACTCAGTTGATTAATTTGATTAAGAATCTGTATTAAAAGAGAAAGCGATGCCCTGGCATATTCATCATAATTACGAAACAATAAATCTTCGAGCTCTTCTACTGCTAATTTGAATTTTTCATTATTTGGAGGATCATTGATCAAGCTATTTTTCTGCTCTTCTGTTATAAACAATTCACTTGCCAAATTCGAAGTGATTGTTTTCAGTGCATCTATAAGTTCTTTTTTTGATGCAGGAGCATGTTTGAAAGGAGGTGAATCAAATTTAAGATCACCTAAAAAGTCAGAATAGTCAGTAGTATAAAAATCGATTTCATCTTTATACTCACCAACTTTTTTATCTTTCTCAATTATTATTTGCTCTACCTTATTTTTAAAGCTTACTAGATTGTCAAGAAATAATCTCTTCTGACAAAGATCGTTAAATTTCGTAATGGATTTATCAATTCCTTTTTTACCTTTCATATCGTTTTTCAACTTGTCCTTCAATATTTTTCTATTTTCTTCATTGAGAATATCGCTATCTTTTATATCCGTTCTAACTACTGCTTGGATTTTTTTTAAAGTTGAATCCACTTCGGTTTCATAGTCCTTTTCAACAATTAAAGACAAAAGGTAGACCCAAATGGCCATATTACCTCTTACATAACCCTCATATCTTTCACCAAGCCTCAATAATGCGCTTCTATATTCTTTAATCCTTGATTTGTAGCGAATAAACTCATTAAAACTCATATCATAAATTAATTCTTCAATTTGATGATCAAAATTCTTTTGAATTCTTTTCAGGCCGTTTCGCCTATTACGTAAATCATCAACAAAACTCAAATCACTAATAGGAATACGAAAAAACTCCATTGCGGTCAAAGGCATTGGGTCATCAGATCTATTTGCTTTATAAGATATCTCCCTTTCAATAAGCTTGCCAATTTCAAAAGCAGCCCATGATAGCTTATGCGTATCTTCAGGAGAAAAATCATTTACCGGAATTGAATGAACAAATGCCTGACTGCGCGCTGCAAGCCTGTCTACCAGAAAATCCGTTACACGTTCGCGTTTCCCATGTATATCATTGTATTCAACGAATTCACCCGAATAAGCTACGTCTATAAAATCTTTTTTTTCTTTGAACTCAGCCTGTATATTAGTAATTGGAATATCGTTCTCGTCTATCCAGTTTCTATTTACAATTTCATATGCTTCTTTTTTATCCTCAAGGCAGTCTGAAGAGTTTAATTGTTCACGAGTCGGTGGAATAAAAAGGAAAATAGTAATACTGGTATCTTCAAATTCAATTTCTGCCTGAAAATAAAAATCAGGCAGTTCAAGTTTATTTTTAATTTGGATCCAACTTTCCACAGTTATCTTTATAACTTGTGACTCAAATAAACTTAATAATTCATCGTTTATCTTTTTTGCAATTACAGGTTCTTCATATTCTTTAACCCTTTTGTTAATATTATTATTTAAAGTACTATAGAATTCATTTATCTCTTTAAACAGGTTTTTAATATCCTCCCCTCTTGACAAATTCGGTGAAATTTTTTCCCATAGTTTCATTTCATCTTTCAGACTCTTTGTGTGTATTTGAATAGGAGCTCTATCTGCTGGTATCAAAGATTTGAAATTTCCTTTTTTATCTTCCTTTAAATGATGGTTATAATCCGGAAAAGGAATATAGTAAAGCTCATTGAGTGATTTTCCTTTACATTCATCTGTTGTCAGATCATTCTGTAGATATGCCAATGACAACAAGGACACTTTTCGTTCATCTCCATTATCTTTACGAGAAAGCTCATCTAATATTTCTCCTATAAAATCACTAATGTAAATGTCGTGTTCTTCATACCAGTTTTTTTTGAGAAATTGAGCATATTTTTCAACACCTTCCTTGTTTTCAACTTTCAATATTCCAATTACTTCACCGGCAGGGTGAATTCGTATAGGAGCACCGTAAAAATTCTTAAAAACATATTTCCAGTTACTGTTATTCCACACGAACTTATCAGCACCACCTATTTTTTTAAATTTTCGTGTAAAGCGCATACTAAATCGATCCAGAATTGCTGGCATGTTTTCCTGATAAATACTTTTTGAGACGCCGCTGTCTAATTGCGCAAATCCTAATGACCTATTTTTCTTCCTGATCTCATTCCATATTATTTTTATTATTTTCTCAGCATCTTGTTCCTTTTCGGTATCACTCTCTGTCCTGAGATCTGGTTTTTTGTCATCAACATTGCCGGTTTCTGGATCAGCTTCAATATCTGAGAAACTTAAATGATGCCAAGGACCTTTTTCATTTGCGGCAACGAGTCTTGAGGCACCTTTTGGATATTGCCAATAGGGAAAGGTTTGATGGCTTTTCATATGGCCTTTTCGAGCATCTTCAAATATCTTGCGAGATTCTTTTTCATCCAGTCCATGAGTCTCTTTTAACTTTTCTATCTTTTCACCGGCATTATCCTGTATAAATCTAAAATCAGCAGGATTATACATCTTAAGATTAATCGTGCATGATTCAGCTTTAAGGTCTTTGGCAATGATGTTGCAAAATTCCGTGAGGATTTCTTTTAGTGTTTGCGGTGTAAAAAGCAGGTGCTCTTCAAGAAAGTTATATGTCTGCACTTCCAATAACTTTCTAACAAATTGCTTAAACTTTAACTCCTTTTCATATTCAATCCCCGTGTCTTGCCCCTTCATATTTAAAGTCCCCCTCTGAAACTTTTATTTTCGTTAAAATTGATCTTAATGAACGATGTGAATAAGCAATTATTTCAGGCTGGTCAATATGGATTTCCATATCATCAGCAGTTAAATTCTCCAAAAGGATACCCTCTAAGTAATGATAAGCACTTAATGATTTCACGCATCCTAGAGTGATATGAAACCTTGATAAAAGCAATCTGTCCTGTACATTAAAAAATCGGGAAACATCTTTAAAGGATACTTCATTAATGAAATCCTTAACTGATATAATCAACGCTCCGAAATCAATCAATTCAAGTTTGCAATCGGGAATACCCAATTCAACAGGCTGCAAAGAAAGGTCAGTTTTAATTGAATCATATAGTTCATTCCATCTTTGCTGTAAAAAATGTCTTACTTCTAATGAAGATATTTTCATTGCATTTTCAAGTCTGTTAAACGTATTTATTTCGTCTTTCGATAATGAATCAGGCTTCATTTCCCGAAGCTGATTTAGTTTTCTAATGTGTTGTTTATTTCGGTTGGCATCCATGGGAAAAGCTAATATTGAATTAAATATCGGAAACAAGGTAATATGCAAATTAGAATATTCAACATCACCAGTAGCTATAAAATCGTCTGGAAAGCTATTCTGAATTTGACTTAGTACCTTCCCTATTTTACTTTTATGAAAATTAGGAATCCTGACAGGTAACACAACCGTAATACCATAGCTATCCATTAAATTCTTCAAAAAATTACATTGTATTATCCATTCTTGTTTATTCATGTCGACAGAGTCTTAATATAAATATCTTCTACGAACTCTTTAGGCAGTAAAATCGACTCTGATACCAATCGATCAAGGTAATTGCGTATATCATTCTCTTTACACCGTATACTTTTTATTGAATCAAAAACAGTATCAAATGAAACAGCATCTCCGGGCATTAAACTATTTATCTTGAAATCAATAATTTTTCTCATTTGAGCTAATCCGTTCATTTTATGCATGCGGTTAGCTATCATCGCTGCACCATAAGGTCCTACAACCGCAGGGACAGCATTATGGGCAAGCACTATTGAATCTAGTTCAATATTTTTTCCAGATCCATACACCTTGTCATAGTATTTCAGCAGAAATGCTTCGGTCTGGCGTTTTACCAGTGCGCCGGAGATACTACTTAAGACGCCACCTGTAAGAATTACCTCTTTAAATCGTTCTTTTCTATAAATATTATATAACAAGACAATGAGATGAGCGATATGAAGACCCATTTGACTGAAAAGAGCGACCGTACCCAGGACCTTTTTTGTGAGAACCTCAAAATTGAATTCTTGTGGAATTTCTTCATACTTACATGATATATGTAATTCTTTTCCTGTACAAAGAAGATGTAGTCTGTTGACTCCGAGCCTCCAAATCTGCAAATTAATGTCTGTGCTATCTTTGGTCTTGTTGGGGCTAAATTCATACTGTCTTTTGCCCGAGTTCTTGATATAGGTACTTAAACATTTACGAATATCGGAATCAGCTTGTTTAAGCAGATCAATTAACTTTGCTGAAAGATCATCATATCTTGTCTTACTGAATCCGTTGTCACTTTCAATTAGTTCATTAAGAAAACGGTTGTCTTCAAGGGAGTCGTCATCTATACAGTCCCATAATAATAAAAGACCTCCTAACTCTACCGCTTCTATGCGAGACATTAAATCATCATCAGACTCATTCCTGCCTGACAGAGGGCCGAACAAAAGCTCATTGTTAAAATGGAAACTGCGTGAAAGATTCCTCACGCCTTTTGAGGACACGAAGTCCCTTGCCGGTCCTTCGATTTTTGAAACATCGCTAGGTTTAACATTGAAATCCATGATAACCTTGGAAAATTCAGCCACTTGGTGTGAAGATATAGCCCCGAGTAAATCTATATGTCCTCCTGCAAGCGATGTTCCCAGCTTTATTACAAGCCTGCCGCCTGTCTGTTGTGTACTATTGGTTCTTAATGTGCAATAGTTGCCAAAGGCCTCAGCATTGCCATCATTTTCTATTATTGTGACAAAATCATTAGATATTTTCGGGAATTTCTCTTTAAGTTGATTAAAAAAAGTTCCGGCAATATCTACAGATTGAATTTCCTGCGGTAGGGATTTGTGGTTAAGAGTGTCATTTATATTTGGAAGTTTTAGTCCGCCAAGTGTAGCTGAAAAACCGACTATTTTCGAATTTCGAACAGCACCCGGCCATGAAATACCGACTCCGTCGATCTTTTCCCATGAATTACTGTCCTGAAGTGATGAGGAAATTTCAAAGATTAAACGATCACAGAATGCGGCAATCTCTATTTTCTTTTTTTTGTCCTCAAATGTCGGGAGTGTTTTTAATAATTTTTCTGACTTTCCTTTAACAGCCAGACATATCTTGGTATCGCTACCACCTATGTCAATTCCTAAATAAGTACCTTTACACATGTCTTGTTCAGTGAAAGGCACATCGTCAGTTAGCTCTGTACTTGATTTAATATCAAACGCCTTGAAATTGAAGTTTTGGACAAAATTTCCGTAAGCTTCAATATATTTAAAATCACTCGCATAAGATAATATTTCTTTCTCAATTTCGGAGTTAGTATAACAATATTTCTCTCTTTCATTAAGCGGAGGAGCACAGTCAACAAAAGCTGAATATACCCCTATTGTTACAGCATAGTTGAAGATTGTAGTTGCAATAAACCTGGATAAGATTCTTTTTCTTTCTTCCTGCCTTTCACACTCATCCATATTTTTGGGGATAGGAAGATGGATCTTGAAATTTTTTATTTTTTCAGTAGAATCAAAATAAACATTTATTTCTTGCACGTTAAAGGGATCATAATCAGCCATAATATCTAAAACACGAAACACCCTAGGCATAAAAAATGGAGAAATATTGTTTTCGATAAGTTCATCCAGCAAAAGAGTATCAAAAATTGCGGTGGCGGAAAAATCCTTCTGACTTATTTTTTTTACATTTGTATCCTTGATCTCTGGAAATCTATTTTTTAACGCCAGCCATTTGCTCGGAGCAATGGTAAAGATACGGTTTTTTTGAAATACGCTTTCATGTATGTCGATTCCGATTCTTCTTAAATCATCATAACTTGTATTCTTTTGTATACAGGTCAATGCTTCAATGAAATATCTTTCCCTTTTAAAAATCTCTCTGACATCAAAAACCACCCATAATATATCAGCATTCTTTCCTTCGGTTACAGTGTCAGACATTATTTTCAGGAGATGATTAACATTATCAACTAAACAATGTTCTTTACATAATGATTTTATTTTGTCAAAGCCTATTATTTCCAGACTACTTATATCACTTGGTATATTATTTTGGTACGTGTCGTATATTAGTTTTTTTCTGTTTGGCCTTTCTTTTAATAAATTTTCCCTATGATTTTCCTTGTCTTTTTCGAATCCCTTCCACAGTTCACATAAACCGCTGATTAGTTTATCTTCAGTTATAGCCCCTGTAACTGTCATATCAAGATATTCAGCTAAAAACCGCATTGAGAGCAGTTCTTCGAAAGACAGTGTGTTTGATGCTAATAGTTTTAAACCGTCTAATACATAATTCGCACGCATAAACGAACCATAACCGGTTTGATAACGCCATAAGGCCTCCCTGTGGCAAAGCAATAAATAAAGTGTCCTGCCCCATTCTTCTGCGGTTTTATCATCTCCGGCTATTCCTTTATATAGTTCTTTATCTTTTAATCCGATGACCGATCCGCCTTGCCATAAAGGAGAATCCAGGTTGGCAGGTACAAACAGTCTTGAATGAATTACTAATAAGATTAATTTTAAGTCCTTCATAACAGGCATAAGCCACGTCGGGGGAGAGGGCATTGTTAGTATATGCACTATCGATCTTAACTGATCAATAACCTTGTTCCATGATTTATATTTTGCATGCTCTGCGAATATTGATGATATTGATGCAATAGAAATTAAAGATTTGATATCCTTCTTTTCTATCTTTCTGATAATCTTGTAGCAGACATTGGTGATTACAGTTTCAAAATCAGCGGATATTTTTACTATCTGCACATAATCAATATTCAACCAATAACTAAGGGAAGGATTAAACAACAGAAAAATATCCAGATGTTTATCGATTTCCGGAATCATTTTTGATAAGTCATTGTATAAAATGAAATCTCCAGACCCAAGTGAATCAAACTCATCCGACATCACGTCAAAATAATATTTTAGTGGAAAATGTTTCTGAAAAAATGAATGATTTTCAATTGCTTCCTGCAAGAGATTAATAGTTTTTCCCACTAAAGTCTTATCTTTTAAATGCAGAGCTAGTGGGTAAAAGACCTCATATGTCTCCCTTACATAAAGTTTACGTTTTTCCTCTTTTGGGTGATTAAGTGCGTCGCGTATGTTGTCAAGTTTATCGGCTATTTTAGTTAGGATAGTATCATCTCCACCGTCAATAATTTTTTGAAAATATATATCCTGAATTTTTTCACCTGTCTTTGGATGCTTGCCTTCTCGTGTTAACGTATAGATATTTTTCAAAACGTTTTCACCGAATTTTTCTCTTAACATATCAGGTGGATATTTTGTATTTTCTAACAAATCATGCAACAAGGCTACAATGATAACTTCATGATTTAATGTAGTAAATTCCAGTATTAATGAAATGGCAATCCGATAAGGATGAATAATATAATCTTCACCGCCTGCCCGCTTTTCTCCATTGTGTTGTTCATAAGAAATTGCTTTTGCTGCAAATATGTCATTGATTTGTTCTTTAGAGAACCTTTCATACACCAACCTTTTGAGAATTCTATCAGTTTCGTTTAAATTTCGGCTCCACCATGTCGGCAAACGATTAGCTATCATTTTCGGCACCTTTTCTGTCATTAGTTCTATTTCTTTTTTAGCTCTCTTATTATGATGGAACATACTTATTCTGGTGGTAATAGAATTTTTTTATAAGCACATGTTTCCTCATAGTAATGCTCTACAATTTGGTGTTTTTTATATAGATGAATCAGTTAGCGCTTGTTCCCCTGTATCTTTTTTTATATGCAACTATCATAACCTTGCAAGTCATGATTTTCAAGAAGTATTTACTTATCATAGAAAATTTGAAAATAAAATAAAACCATTCGATACGAGAATTACATTAAAACAAAACTATATTGTGAGCTTTTCATTGAAATGCTTCAAACTTCTTAATAATTGATTGTCAGAAATACATTTTAATATCTGATAATTTTCTCCAGTACAGTATATAAACTTCTTTATGATTAATTTATCGTTAATTTTTAAATTATATTGCATTTACACTACAAGACCGCTTAACAAAAAAGATCATATCCGGGTCAAGCACATTGTTTGAAATCCATTATGAATATGATATAGTTGTAAAGAGAACGTGAAACTGGAAACAGGAGGTATTAAATGAGTGATATATATGATATCCATGCGAGAGAAATTATTGATAGTAGAGGTAATCCTACGATTGAGGTTGAAGTCTTACTTGAGTCCGGTGCATTCGGACGTGCCGCTATTCCTTCAGGCGCCTCAACAGGAGAGAGGGAAGCTATTGAATTAAGGGACAAGGACAAACGATACATGGGCAAAGGTGTCAGGAAAGCGGTCAATAATGTTAATGATAAACTGGCTCCCAAGATCATAGGTCATGAAGCAGACGAACAGGTTTATCTTGACTACATGATGATTAAAATGGATGGGACTAAAAATAAGAGCAAACTTGGCGCGAATGCTATTTTGGGGGTATCACTTGCGATCGCAAAGGCAGCTGCCATGGAGGCTGAGCTTCCTCTTTACAGATATATAGGAGGTGTCAACGCCTCTGAACTCCCTGTTCCGATGATGAATATAGTGAATGGCGGGGCACATGCGGACAATAACCTTGATATTCAGGAGTTCATGATCATGCCTGCAGGGGCATCAAACTTCAGCGATGCGCTCAGGACAGGCGCGGAAATTTTCCATAATCTCAAGGGCCTGCTGAAATCAAAAGGTCTGAATACGTCAGTAGGGGACGAAGGCGGATTTGCACCCAATCTCGGCTCAAATGAGGAAGCAATAAAGTTAATTATCAGTGCGATAAAAAAGGCCGGATACAAGGCAGGGAAAGACGTCTTTCTGGCACTCGATGTCGCGGCCTCAGAATTATACACGAAAGGCAAATACCGGTTTGAAGGTAAATCAGTCGGTCCGGATTATTTAATAGATTTTTATGAAAAACTGATCAAGAAGTACCCGGTTATTTCGATTGAAGACGGATTATCTGAAAACGACTGGAAGGGCTGGGAAAAGATGACTGAGAAGATCGGCTCCAAAGTTCAGCTTGTAGGAGATGATATATTTGTCACAAACAAGGAAATATTCGCTAAAGGGATAAAGAAAAATATAGGCAACTCTATTCTAATTAAACTGAACCAGATAGGCACATTAACAGAGACCCTTGAAGCTATTGAAATGGCCAAGAAGGCTGGATATACGGCCGTCATATCACACAGATCAGGGGAGACGGAAGACACGACAATTGCCGACCTTGCAGTGGCAATGAATACCGGACAGATAAAGACCGGCTCCATTTCAAGGAGCGACAGAGTCGCAAAATATAACCGCCTTCTGAGAATCGAAGAAGAGCTTGGCAATGCTTCGATTTTCAGGGGAAAGGGCGTATTCTACAATTTATAAAAATATTACTTTTTAGTGCTGTCCCATAACATGCAAAACGATGCTTTGTCATCTGACCGGCATGCCTTCATAACTGCCCACTTCAGGGTAACAGGGGCAAGCAATGTTGTTACAAACGCCATAAATATCAAAGCGGAAAACTGGTCCTGGGTAAGCAGAGGGGCTGTAATTACGTTTGACGACATAAGTTCCTTGCTGAGCTTAAGGATCACTAATGCCACTACAACTTCAACAGCTCCGCGCCCGTTCATCCCAAAGCCCACGATTGTCGCTTCCCAGAAGTTTCGTTTAAGGAGTGCATATCCTGCCCCGCATCCAACCAGCTTGCCGACTATAGCAACAAGCGTTAGCGCGACCGCAAAAATGATAAATGAAGGGTCCCAGTAAAAATGGAGATGAAAAGAAAGTGAGGCAAAGAATATCGGGAGCAGGAATCCATAGCTTATCCCATAGAAGCGGTCCTGTATTGCTTCGTATATCTTCAGATCCATAATTTCCTTTCTCACAAACTGTCCGGCCAGAAAAGCCCCTATGATAAAATGGAGTCCGACCAGTTCGGCCAGGTATGCCATTATAAGGGCCGATGCTATCGCGAAAGTAAAGGTCTTCCCCTCACGATCATGCAGGTTTTTGGTAATCCTCGGGACAACGAAATGTCCCAGTATGATAGTAAGAGCAAAGAAGCCTATTACCTTGGCAACAATAATTGCGAGGGCAGCTACCTGTACAGAGCCTGTTTTCGCAAGACTGATCAGGACTGATAAGCCGATAAGGGACAGAATATCATCAGCAATCGCAGCGCCTATTATAATATGGCCCAGATAGGTCGTGCTGATTTTAAGGGAATGCAGAATAACTGATTGGACCGCTATTGCTGTTATTGAAATACCCATGCCTACAAAAAGGGATTGATACAGGGTACCGCCGAAGGCCCAGGTCGTCACATATCCAAGTATAAAAGGGAGAACAAAGCCACCCAGGGCAACGGCAAGAGAGGGCCATATATGTTCAATGAGTTCCTTTGGGTCCATTTCCATGCCTGTGTGAAACATGACAAAGAAAATCCCTAGTTCGGCCAGGAGTTCAATTGCCGGAGACGGGACGATTATACCCAGAATGGGAGGCCCCAGTATCAGGCCCGCCAATATTTCCCCTAATACAAATGGCATGCCAAACCTGTTGAATAGGCTTCCGAGCAGCCATGCGGATACTAGAATAAGGAGAAGACTGATCATTAGATCAGTTGTTAACATAAGCGATACCTTTCTTAAAAATAATTCCCTAAATTATATCATAAGGAAGGGACAGTATATTCTTTCCAGTCTATCGTTCCAGTTTATTCCTTTAACATATAGCTCCTGCCTGATTAAACGCAAAAAAAAGGAGCAAACACAGCGGTTTACCTTAGCAAAATTCGCACTCCAGACAATCGGAAAAAGCCGGTATGTTGGGTAAGATATTTCCTCTCAAGATATTCAGAATAAATACCGATATATGTTTACTATGTAACCGCAATAAACAATCAACTGAAGGATACACTTTTTCGGAAGCTTGTACCTCAGAACTAACAAAGGAGGACATATAATGAAAAGAGCTTTAATTGTGTTTGCAGTATTAATATTTACGTTTGGTATTGCCAATGCAAAAGATGTCGTAAAGATCGGATTGAACTATCCCGAGACAGGTCCGTACTCTGTTCAAGGACTGGCCCAGTTCAGGGCTGCTGAAATGGCTGTTGAAGAAATCAACGCGAAAGGCGGTATATCGGGAAAAGAAATTCAGTTAGTCGTTAGAGATACGAAATCCAACAAAGGGATTTCAAAGTCAAACGTAGAAGAGATGATTGATAAGGAAAATGTAGAGATGGTCCTTGGAGGTTCTTCCAGTGCAGTGGCAATTGCAGGCGGTAAGGCTGCAAAGGAAAGGGGCAAACTTTATTTTGGTACTCTGACATATTCAAATGCAACAACAGGAAAAGAAGGTCATAAATATATCTTCAGGGAATGCTACAACGCATGGATGGGAGCCAAGGTCCTGGCATCACATTTAAAAGACAACTATCTTGGTAAGAAGTACTACTATATTACCGCAGACTATACATGGGGATGGACAACTGAAGAATCAATCAGAAAATTCAGTGAGACAGAAGATACTTCCGACCACAAGAGAACACTGACACCGTTTCCAGGCGCCAAAGACTCGGACTTTAAAAAGGCCCTGACAAAAGCCAAGTTTGCCAAACCTGATGTCCTTGTCCTCGTATTATTTGGTAAGGACATGGCAAGGGCGGTTAAGATAGCAACCGCAATGGGCCTGAAGAAAAAGATGGCTGTTGTTGTTCCTAACCTTACCCTGGGTATGGCTAAAAGCGCGGGCCCAAAAGTCATGGAAGGCGTTGTCGGTGCATTACCGTGGTCCTGGCAGGTCCCTTACAAAGAAAAAAATCAGAAGGGGATTGAGTTTGTAGAGAATTTTTCAAAGAAATACGGCGGTTATCCTTCAACCTCTGCTGCATCAGCATACACAATTCTGTATCAATACAAAGCTGCGGTTGAGAGAGCAAAATCTTTTGATACAAAGAAAGTTATTGCAGCACTCGAAGGACATAAATACTCTCTGCTGAAAGACGAGCAGGAATGGCGTACGTTTGATCATCAGAGTGTCCAGACCGTTTATGCGGTCAAGGCAAAGTCTCAAAAAGAGGTTTTGAAAGACAAATTCAAAGAAGATTATTTTGAGATAATCAATTCAATATCCGGGGACCAGGCAGCAAGGACCCATGTTGAATGGAGTAATTCAAGGAAGGCTGCTAACAAGTCCGAGAGTCTTGATTGGTAATAAAAGAATGGCCGGCTTAAACTGAAAGGCTTGGGCCGGCCTTTACTCTGGATTTAAAGGAGTTTCAGATGAAATCCATAATGGGATTCAGTATAAATTTTAGGATAAAAGGGAAGATAATATTTACAATAGCCTGGCTTCTGATCGCAACCCTGTCAGTGGTTACGTTTATTGTGTCTAATCAGGCAGGAAAGTGGTTTAATCAGGCAGCCGGAGAAGCACTGAATACTTCTGTAAATGTATTACTTAATGATCTGAACAATAAGTCCATTAATCAAGGAAAAGTGATATCTGCTGTTGGCAATGATGAAAACGTGAGTGCACCTGTATCACTAGTAAGGGACCAGATTGCCGAAGATGCTTCACAACTGTTTGAAGAAGGCTATATTGAAATGACAAAGAGCCTTGCAGAGAGGATGAAACAGTTAAGTGAGAGAGAGGGTTATGATCTATTGAAATTCTATGACTCGAATAAAAACCTTCTCGCCTTCTATATAAAAAGAGAAGCCCTCTCAGGATGGCTGATTGGCATGGACATGTATTCCGGGTCGAAAGCAGGAGAAGAAATTGACGGCATGGAATTACCGGAGGAGATTAAGATCAAATATTCCGGGGAAATACCTGCAAGTTCATATAAGGGATTTAACACATATTATAATGCGCTTACAATCAACACAAGAAATCCCGTTATAGAGGACCTTGGAGACAGTAAAGTAAGCGTGGGATTTATCACAGTAAATTCATTGCTGAGTACTGAATATGCCGAAGGAATATTCAGGTTAACCGGTACTGAAGTAAATTTCTTTGTAAATAATACCTATAGTTCGGGTCTCAGGGATGAATACACCGAATTATCGGCTGGGGATTATGATAAGCTGACTGCCTCATATGAAAAGAATATAGGGGCAGACCTTAAAGGCAGGCTGATTAATTCTGATATTGAGATCAGAGGTGAATCCTTCTATCAAAATCTTTTGCCCCTTGCAAAGGACGATAAGGTAATAGGGGCAATGTCCATACTGTATTCAAAGGCCTCTGCTGAATCAAAGACAAGCAATGCCCTGCTGCTTATGTTAATAACTGCAATTGTTGCCAGTACAATAGGGATTGTTATTGCGGTCCTGTTTTCAAAGATAATAACAAAGCCCCTTAATAATATAGTTCAAATAATAAAAGATATAGCTGAAGGTGAAGGAGATCTTACCAAACAGATTTCAGTTTCATCAAAAGATGAAATCGCAGAACTCGCAAACTGGTTCAATACGTTCGTAAAAAAAATAAAGCACATTATTACTGATATCTCTGACAACTCAAACACACTTGCGACTTCTTCAGAACAGCTTTCATCAACTACATCGGAATTGAGACAGGGCGCAGATCAGCAGGCCCAGCAGGTAGAACAGTCAGCTACGACCATGAACGAGATGTCACAGACCATACTTGATGTTGCAAAGAATGCTTCTGAAGCATCAGATTCGGCAAAAGAAGCTTCCGAGATCGCGTCTGAAGGAAAGAGAGTCGTTGAGGCGTCTGTTGAAAGCATATCAAATATTTCAAGGACTATCGAAATTTCCGCATCAACCATAGATGATCTTGGTGAAAGCAGTAAACAGATAGGAGAAATAATTACCGTCATTCAGGATATAGCTGATCAGACAAACCTTCTTGCTTTAAATGCTGCAATTGAGGCGGCAAGGGCCGGGGAGCAGGGCAGAGGATTTGCTGTTGTTGCCGATGAAGTAAGAAAACTCGCTGAGAGGACGGGTACTGCTACCGGGGAAATATCCGGCATGATCAATAAAATCCAGAAGGATATCGATGTATCTGTAAAGAGTATTGATGAAGGCAAAGCACAGGTTGAAGAAGGAGTTAATCTGTCAGGAAAAGCCAAAGAATCACTCGAAAAAATAGTTGCCACATCCGACAAATGTCTTGACATGGTCCAGATGATAGCTACTGCTACAGAAGAACAGTCTTCAGCAATAGAAGAGGTATCATCAACAATGGAGAACATATCGGAAGGGAGCAAGGCATCACAGCAATCAGTTTCCCAGATTAATGCTTCAACAGGCAGCCTGGCCAAACTTGCTGCTGACCTGCAGAAGATTGTTGGACAATTCAGGATAACTGATAGAAACGACTTTGCTGCAGGGAAAAAGGCAGATACGCGCATCTCTGGAAATAAAGCAAATATGGCTGATGCAGGATGATTATAAAAACAGAACGTATCAGATTAAAAGTGTAGTTAAAACCAAGATAATACATTCCTTTAAGAGCGTTTCTTATAATAAGAAGCGCTTTTTTCGTTCTCTAATTAACAATAAATTCAATCTTAAAAAGTATATCATAGTGAAGAGACAGCCTATTCTTTCAGTGCTATCGCTTCTTTAAATGTATCAATTCCAATACGTTCAATAAAGCGGGCCGTGCGTTCCCTTTTCTTGCTGTTGGCCGCGTAATAATCAAGACAACGCCGGACCAGGTCGATGAGCTCTTCCTTTTCAATATCTTCAACTATTACATCACCGACCCTCGGCTTCCTGCCTGAATTACCACCGAATACTAATGTCCAGCCTTTATTCTTGGCCAGTATCCCAATGTCCCTAACATAACTTTCACCACAGCAAAACCCGCAACCTGAAATGCCTATTTTCAGTTTTGCCGGAAGCTCCATATGATAAAAAATCTCCTCAATTTCGTTACCGAGCCCCAGTGAGTCCCTCTTTCCGTATGAGCATACGGCATTACCGGGACAGGCCTGCACATAATGCAGACAGAGCCCCACTGCCTTGCCCGGATCCATGTTCAAATCTTTCCAGATATCATCAACCACATCACCCTTCATACCTATCAGGGCCAATCGATGTCCAGCAGTGATTTTGATTATCGGGACATTATATTTCTCCGCAACATCGGTGATCGCTTTAAAATGTTCGAGCTTTGCCATACCGCCGGGTATTCTCGGGACAATGGCGTAGGTTTCCTTATCACGTTGTAAAATTGCACCTTTAACAGCTTCAGCCTGTTTCATATTAAATCTCCAATTATCATCTGTAAATCAATATACTACTTCTCACCAATACTCCTTATATAAGCAATCAGTTTATTGATTTCTTCATTACTTAATTTATCTTCCCAACCAGGCATACTTTTGGGGCGTCCTTTGCGGATTGACCTTAAAATATCTTTATCACTGTTACCGTACTTCCATTCTGTGTCAGTAAGATTCGGGCCAATATTTCCGATGCCCTCTTTTCCATGACAAATCTGGCAATTCTTTCTGAATATCTCCGCTCCCTCTGAAATGGTCAATTTCGCTTTTTCACTGACTTGAACGGTACCTGACTTTTTATCAGAGCAGGATATCATTAGAAACAAAAGCGCTGATATAACAAAGAAGCAGCAAGAGATGTGAACATTATTGTTTTTAATAATTCTCTGCCTGAATTTCAAAATATGATTGAGGATGCGCGCAGGCCGGGCATTCTTTCGGGGCCTCTGTACCCTCATGTACATAACCACAGTTGCGGCACTTCCAGTTTACTGACGAGTCCTTTTTAAAGACAGTGCCTTCACTGATATTTCCTATCAGTTTCCTGTATCTTTTTTCATGCTCTTCTTCCACTTCAGCTATTTCTGTAAACACATGGGCAACAGCAGGAAAACCTTCTTCCTGGGCTGTTTCAGCGGCTTCTTTGTAAAGCTTGGTCCATTCAAGGTTCTCACCTGCTGCAGAGGCCTCAAGATTTGCCTTTGTGTCTCCTATGATCCCTGCCGGATAAGCTGCCGTGATCTCAATCTCACCGCCTTCCAGAAACTTGAAAAATAGTTTCGCATGTTCCTTCTCGTTTTCCGCGGTCTCAAGGAAGATCGCCGCAACCTGCTCATAACCCGCCTTTTTTGCTACAGAAGCAAAATACGTATAACGATTTCTTGCCTGTGACTCTCCGGCAAAAGAAGCCAATAGATTTTTCTCAGTCTTCGTACCTTTTATACTCTTCATGATTGCGCCTCCAATATTTTTATTCCTACAATTAATCAAGCACATGCCAGCTTAGAATCAACATGGATAATTCGTTATAATCTACTATCGTAAGCAAAATCTGTCAATCACTAACAAAAAAACTTGCCCGCTTTTTCGAGCGATGGATTGTCTCCTATCATTAAAACAATGTCCCCTTCCAGAAAGACAAACTCAGGTTCCGGCGCTTTTATCAGGTTAGTTCCCCTCCTGACAGCTATTAGATGTGCTCCTGTTTTTTTCTGAATCTCCAGTGACTCATAAGAAGAATCTATCAAGGGTGAATTACTCCCGACAACATAACTCTCATAATCTGTATTAGGCATCAATGCTAAGGTATCATGGAACAGCCGCTTAGGTGTTTTACCGCCTATAAACAGCTCATAATTACCCTTCCTGAATTTTTCAGAATACTGGTCAATCAAAGTTTTCGGCATATGATAAAATCTCAATACTCTGGAAAATATTTCAATAGATGTCTCGAATTCCGCTGGTATCACTTCATCCGCTCCGAGTTCGATCAGGTCTTCTACTTCAGCAATGTATCTGGTCCTGACAACAATATGAATATTCTGATTCATTTTTCGAACGGTTATTGCGATCTTTCTGGTTGCAGATGGGTCTGTAATTGCTATGACAATTGTTTTTGCCTTCTCTATCCCCAGCTTATGCAATATCTCCTGGCTGGTCCCGTCCCCATATAAAACCGGCTCTCCCTGTTCACTTAATTTCGTTACAGTGCTGCTGTTAAGCTCAAGAATAATATACGGGACCTCCAACTCCTTGAGTACCAGTGAAAGGTTTCTGCCGTTAATGCCATAACCGACAATAATGACGTGGTCTTTCTTTACATCCTGTGACGGTGATGCCTTAACATGCTCTCTCATTGCCTGAACCCGATGAAGCATCTTACGTGATGCTACCCACATTGAAACACTAGGAGAAACATACATAAGCAAAGGCGTAAATATCATTGTAATAATCGCTGATGAAAGGAAAAACTGGTATATGTTTTCTGTAATCAAACCGGCAGCCAGGGCAGAAACAGCTATGACAAATGAAAACTCTCCTATCTGAGAAAGTACTAATCCACTGTGGAGTGAAACCCTCATATTACTACCCGTAAAAAAAGCCGCTATTGTAGCTGTCATGGTCTTCAGGATAATGATCCCAGCAACTATCAATAGTAAAACAGCAAAATGAGATACAAAAAAATGTATGTCCATAAGCATGCCGACAGATATAAAAAAGAGACCGTTAAAACTGTCCTTGAAAGGGAGAATGTCCGATATGGCCTGATACGAATACTCTGACTCAGATATAATAAGCCCGGCTATAAATGCCCCTAGTGCAAGGGAAAGCCCCAGCTTATAAGTCATATAGGCTGTTCCAAGGCATATGAAAATAATACTGATAACAAAGAGTTCCCTCATCCTGGTATGGACTATCTGGTGAAGTGCCTTGGGAACAATCCATCGGGCCGCAAAAATAACCACGGCAATAATAACAACTGCCTTTGCAAGTACCAGAAAGATAGCCATTGCCCCCTGATGAGTACCGGCAAGCATAGGGACCAGCAGGATAAAAATGACTACGCAAAAGTCCTGAAATATCAGAATCCCCATGCTCACTCTTCCATGGGGCGAGTCGATCTCACCCCTGTCTGCAAGGAGTTTCAATACTATCGCGGTACTGCTGAACGCGATCAGTCCCCCAAGAATAATAGAAGTGTTTGTATTCAGACCAATGTAACCGGCAGCCAGCAAAAAAACAATTGATGAGGTTATTAAGACCTGAACGAAACCTCCGATGAAGATGGTTTTTTTCAGGGCAAGGAGGTTCTTAAGAGAAAATTCAAGGCCTATTGTGAAGAGCAGAAGGACAATCCCAATCTCAGCAAGAATTTCAACAATATGAACATCTTCTATAAGCTCAAGCCCGTACGGGCCCAGCAGTACTCCTGCAACAAGAAACCCTATTACCGACGGAACCCTCAGTTTCCCAAGAATAAATACTGCAATAGCCGAGAGCCCAAAGATAATCACAAGAGACTTCAGAAATTCAAATTCCACCATATGGAAAAACTACTCTACTTTTGTAAAAAGACTTTTGTCCGCCTGGCATGTAGGGCATAACCAGTCGTCCGGCAGATCTTCAAAGGCTGTTCCGGGTGCGACTCCCTGTGTGTGATCTCCCTCAGCCGGATCATAAATATAACCGCACGGGCATTCATACTTATCCATACTATCCTCCTTAAGCTTTTATTGTTTGAAATAGATAAATAGATGTTATTAATTAAGAATACCTATTATCCGGTTTATTTACCATGATTTAAATCATAAAACAGAAATGCACTATTCCCGAATTGGAGTCTGTGGATAAACTCTATTTATGCATCCATGATTCAATTAAGTTGTGCTGTTCAATAATCCGGTCTATGGCAGGGTGGTCTTTTCCAGCAAAGTCCCTAAACTTATTCAGGGTCTCTTCAAGTGAAGCAGTGGTTACATGATGAGTGATATTGTCCGCGTAAGAAACTATAATCTCCTCCGGTGTCTCAGGCATATAATCTTTGTGGGGAAGGCCAAATTGCAGGGCTTCATCTTTGAGAATACCAGCACCAATATGCCTTTCTATAATCCTGACTACGTCCTCATCAAAACCAAAGTCCCTGGCAATATCAGCACCTACAACAAAGTGGTCCAGGTCATGCGTCTTTGATCTCCCGATATCATGATTAATGGCCCCCTTTTTCAGAAGGTCCATATCAACATTGACGTTTACATGTTCGGCAATCTCAATGGCCTTTTCAGCTACTGCCTTTGAATGTTCAATAACAGACTCAGAACAGCCGGCCCGTCTTAAATATTTCAGATCATCTTCAGTTATCATCTATTCTCCTCATCAGTTATTGTGAGTCTTCATTTTAAAAAAAGGCGTGGATGATTGGCAAGATAAAGACTATAAGCAAGTCCGGTCATTATAACGATACGTTAATATGAAAGTTGTGATATAAACGATTTATACCCAGAGATTAAGAACATTCCCCCAATCCCTCATCCCTCACATCTAATACTGAAGTATCAAAATATTTTGACTCGGGTATACCCAGGTTTTCAGAGGAAATCATTTCAAACTGTGCGGCTTTGGCCAGGAACGCTTCTACAATAAGAGGGTCAAAACTCTTGCCCTTGCTTTCAATAATTTCCTTTACTGCTTCTTCGTGTGATAGCGGTTCTTTATAAGGCCTTTTGCTTCTCAGCGCATCATAGACATCAACAATAGATACGACCCTCGCGGCAAGCGGAATGGATTTTCCTTTTAGCCCTTTAGGATAACCCTTGCCGTCCCACCTCTCATGATGATACAAAGCGATGTCTCTGGCAAGCGCTAAATAACTATCTTTTTTGAAATGATTTATAAACGCCCTGTTCGCATTATCAAGTATATTGCCTGCAATCTCCGTATGTTTTTTCATTATGCTAAATTCCACGTCATTCAATTTTCCAGGTTTTGTCAGTATCTCAGTAGGAATCGCTGTCTTACCGACATCATGGAGCACAGATGCTAATGTAATTTCCTTTATGTACTTCCTGTTGGTCTGCAAATGTTCCGAAAATGGCGGACGCTCTTTCAAATAATTAAGCAAAAGATATACGTAACTCTGAATCCTGTCAAGGTGCGCGCCTGTTTCCATATCATAATACTCTGCCAGAATGGAGAGCGCCTCTAAAGATGTTTCCTGGGTTAACTCAATCTCTTGTGTCTGTTTTTCAACACGCTCTTCAAGGTTTTCATTATAAAGATTAAGGACATTTCCAACCTCTTTGCGATAGATGTCCATTTTGCTGGCCTTTATCAGCATGATAATTACAAGCGTTAACAGGACCAGAGAAGTAACTATTGCGGTTATGGAAAAGCGGAACAAGAGCACATCCAGGTCTCTCTTTTGTTCTGTAATATCATAATAGATTTCAAATGCACCTGTAAAAGCATTACTCTGCATAACAGGGATATAGACTTCAGCCACATCTACGTCAATAAAGTTGTGTTCCAATGTCTGAGTGTTCTTTTCAATGATTTTTGAGTATATTTTTCCTTTTGCAACTACGTCGTGGAAATATTCATGGTTATTTTGTTTGCCTATATCTTCATTTGCTGTAGAATATATGACTTTCCCGGAATTCGAAAAAACCTTGATCTTTTCTAATTTAAAATCATTTTTCACTACTTCTATCTCTTTAGCTATTTCATCAGATTCAAAATATTTTGCCTTGATACCATTATCACTAAACAGCCTTAAACTCAGGTGAGTACCTGTCCTTGAAGCATTTTCTTCAACATTTTTTATTAACTGTGCAGTAAACGTAGGTATCACAAAAAATATTCCATAAAGAGGAAGAATTATCGAGATAATCAGGCTGGTAAAAAAAATGTTCCTGAAAAAAGCAGTTTTTGCTATATTCCCAATTATTTTGCTTATTTTATAATTATAGTTTTCCATTCTGTGTCAGACCGCAACTTTCCCTTTCTATACATTATATATATCGAATTTTCCTATGATTTTCTTAAATATTTGTCCCGGCTCTTTAGAGACGATACATCAATAGAGGATAAGGTTATAATTATGTAATGAATGATCATGAAAATATACAGGGCCCAATTATCGGCAAGACATATTCTCTGTACGCTGATAAAAACCGGACCGGAGATTATTACGCCCTGATAAGAAAGCTCACGGACCTGTTTCTGCAGAAATGCCCGGATGAAAAGAGCCTACTGGACCAGATACAGAACGCCGGGGTAAAATCACTTTTAATAAAGAAACTCTCCAGGCAGCAGATTAATAAACCTCTAATTAAATTCATTAAAATGACTTTAAATGAGGCCCTTCCTGTATATACCAAGGGGGTCAGACAGCATTTGAAAAAGATACCCCTTTCACAAAAGCTCGATCCGATCATACGTACAAAGGAACATCAATATCATCTATACATGATCGAGATAGAACTGGTTAACAGGATTTACAGGGAAACGTTTAAGCAAAGCGACTACAAGTTCGCATTAATTGCCCACTGCCTCCGCGATTTCAGACCTGAATGCAAGGCTGTATCAGGAAATTATGAGTCTGTTTGCAAAGGATGTACTAAAGATTGTTTCATACACCTCGGCAGCGTGCTGCTTAAAAAATATAATATCCATCCGTATATTTCTGTTTCCATGGACCTCGATAAAGTCTTTATGAAAATAAAGTTAGATCATGGAAGCACCGGTGCGCTAGGTATTGCCTGTGTCCCTGAACTTGCAATGGGAATGAGGTTATGCATAAAATTAGGGATTCCGCCAATCGGAATCCCACTGGACGCAAACCGCTGCGCCAGATGGATGAAGGAGGCACGTGAGAGTTCCTTCAATATTGAAGAGCTTGAACATCTGGTAAGATAGCTGAATAAGTTCTCTATTGATATTGCACTTATACAAAGAAAGGGAAAAAGATGGAATTAATTGTTTACTTGTCAGGAGAAGTCCATACGGACTGGCGGCAGCAGATTATTGAGGGTGCTGAAAAAGCTTCACTTCCCATAACATTCTGTTCGGCTGTTACTGACCATGAAGCGAGTGATGCCGCAGGGGACATTCTGGGAGAAGAATCTAACAGCTTCTGGCGCGACCATAAGTCCGCTAAAGTCAATGCGATACGGACCAGGACATTAATCGAAGAAAGCGATGTCGTTGTCATTCGTTTTGGTGATAAGTACAAGCAATGGAACGCTGCATATGATGCGGGCTACTGCGCAGCTCTCGACACTCCGTATATCACTCTGCATGACGATAGCCTCATTCACGCACTCAAGGAAGTGGACGGCTCAGCAATGGCCCGGGCAAAAACACCCGGACAGGTAGTCGAGGTCCTGAAATATATAACAAAGTCATAGACAAAAGGAGAAACAATGATCGAAGAAGGCAGCAATCCACCTGATTTTACTTTACCTGTAGATGACGGTACTGATTTCACATTAAGCGCCAACAGAGGCAAAACTGTAATTCTTTATTTCTATCCAAAAGACAATACATCCGGCTGAATAAAGGAAGCACAGGGCTTTGGTTCAAAGTTCCACAGCTTTAAAATGAGAAATGCTATCGTAGTCGGTATTAGCAGAGATAGTATCAAGTCACATCAGAAATTCAAGGAAAAACAGGGAATTCAATACAACCTCCTTTCAGACGAGGACGGAAAAGTTTGTAAGCTCTATGATGTACTGAAAGAAAAGAACATGTACGGCAAAAAAGTCATGGGTATTGAAAGGAGCACATTTGTTATTAGTAGAAAGGGGAAGATCATTAAGGTCTTCAGGAAGGTCAAAGTTGAGGGGCATACGAATGAGGTTTTAGCGGTTTTGTAGGGGCATGGCCCCCGTGCCTGCCCTGGCACCGCATATTCGAGATCATGCCCTCAGGTATTGCTTGCCATATAAACACATTAAAAACATCCACAAACCGGGCACCCACAGAGGGATGCCCCTACATTTCAATCTGAAATAAATAATGGCTCATTATTACAAAATCTCTTAACCATTGTGTTACGAATAGGTAATTAAATAATTTTCTATTGTTACTAAACCGTGACGATTTTCAAACCAATACTCATTATTCGATCATGCTAATCAATATAACACCTTGTTTTATTTTAACTATATTGACTTGAACGTTTGTATTGCATCAGTGGCATAGAAGTTGCAAAATTTCAAATGGATTTAACTGCTAATAACATATGCCAATAGGGGGATGTCATGTTATTAATATTATTAGTAACAGTAATCGAAGTGTTAGTTTGTATTACGATCATTACACTATTTGCCAGTACTAAAGGAGAAGATAAGCTAAGGGAAACATCATTGCAAAATTACTCCGAGTAGTCTTCGTCTGGTTGAAATTCTATATAAATATCCGCCAGGTGATATACGCAATGTATATCACCAATAAAAGAAATCCCTCTAAACGTACAATTCTCATTTGACTGAAAGCGAGCGGAAACAGCAGAAACGAGAGAAACGTCATCACATAAAGGTCAGCCTGCCCTGACAAGGGAACTGGAATCGGACGGACTGAGGAACTTAGTGCCATGACAAAGAGGAGATTGAAGATATTTGATCCAACAATATTTCCGACAGCTAGATCGGTTTGACCGCGTAGTGTCGCGATAATAGCTGTAACGAGTTCAGGAAGGCTGGTCCCAACAGCCACAATGGTTAATCCGATTATTACTTCCGGGATATGCAGGCTCTGTGCAATACTTACTGCAGAGTTAACCGCAAGCTTTCCTCCACCAATCAGTGCTGCAAGACCCACAGCTATAAAGAATAGGTCAAGGGCAATAGATTTCAGTTTCTGGGCGGACATCACATCATCCACCTGATCAATAAACGGGTCGGCGTTTTTCCCCCTTATGACCTCTCTGGCCGTGTAATAAAGGAAAACGGAGAAAAAAAGCAGGAGCAAAGTCCCGTCAGATCTGTCATACAGAACAGCAGAATTTTTCAGGATAAGATCGCTCCCCATTACCAGGACCGCAAGGGTCGCGAGAAGCATCATCGGTATTTCTCTCCTGATCACAGAACCATGAATATCAAGCGGTTTAATCATTGCAGTAATTCCTAAGATTAGGCCGATATTCGAAATGTTAGACCCTATAATATTTCCAAATGAAATGTCCCCGTTGTCCTTAACTGCCGCTATCATATTAATAGCAAGTTCCGGAGCGCTCGTTCCGAATGCGACTACAGTTAATCCGACAATAAGAGGAGATATCCCCATACTTCTTGCCAGGGCGGATGCGCCCCTGACGAGGAGCTCCCCTCCGCCAATCAAAAGCGAAAAACCCGCAGCAAGTATAATGACATCCAGTAAAATAGTATTCATGTTTTGAGTATCAATTTTATTCAGTTAGTATTGTAACAATTAATTCAGAATTACAGCAGATGAAGTGTAAAGTGTTTCATCTGAAATGTCAAAACAGATGCTCTAAAGGATCAGGATTTAATCTGCATGAAACAGTTTCAAATCACGCACAATACAACCGTTCTCAAATACTTTCTTGGACCGCCGGAAGGTAACTACTCTCTCAATGAATTTTTTTCGCAGTATTGGATCATCTAGCCTGTCACTATCCTCAACAGGCACAAGCGGGAAATGATTGACAAAAGCACCTGCAAATAAACCTGAACCATTCTTTTTCACCACCCCTGTTTTAGAATAGACCTTTACCCTACTGAGTCCGGAACTTGGTGATTTACTCTTGAAAACAAAACCGCATAGAGACTCTCCTTCAAGTTGTTTTAGCCTCTTTGCAGCCCATTTCATCATCCCATCCGTATGGTCAATGCCGGTATCTCTGGTAATTAGGCGGGGTGAATCAGGGTCACCGACAAGGTGCATCGCCTCTCTCGGTACAGGCAGGCCATATTCAACTTCTGGACAGACAGAGACCCACTCAACATATTTACCGAGAGTATCTGAGAGATAATGGTCCAGTATATGTCCACCGTCATATCGGACATTTTCTCCCAGCAAACAGGAACTGATACCAATTTTAATTCTATCCGGCACAGGAAATCCCTCTTTGATACTTAATTATAATAATGAGTAATTTGTTCCCTCATATAACGATATTGCTATATCAATTATGCAATATCACTATATCAATTATGCAATATCCCCTACACTGATAAGAACATTTAGAATCATTATTATTAGCCAACAATGTAACCATTTGATTTTAATAGATTATTTTAATTATAAAAAAAATTACAAATCAGGATTTAAATGGCATAAAGTTTGCTACTTATCAAGTAGTCTCAAATTAAAGGAGCTATTAAAACAATGCCGAAAAAGGAACTGATAAAGGAACTCAAGAGATTACTCAGACAGAGGGGGGAAGTAACAGAAACGCAGCGGGAATATGCACTGGTTGAAGAGCGCTCAATGATGCAGAGATATCCCTTAACAAAACCTCATGAAGAAAAGAGGTTCTCACACTTAAGAACACTTCAGAGTTATATCGGCGAGCATGCTGTCAGGATGATGAACCAGAACGAAGAATGTATGGAATCAATTCATCAATCTCTTGTGTATGATTAAAAAAGAGGAATGAATAAAATGACTACTCTGGCATTAAAACAACCTTTAAGGATTAAGCTGCAGCATTATATGAACGCTCTTCATATTTACAGCTTTATGTGCCGCTTAAAAGTTGGCAAGGAAATAGCATTAAAAACAGCAAACTATTATGAACGGTTTATCCACCCCCTTTTGTACCTCAAATAAAGATAGTAACCTTTTCCACAAATAATTTACTTATCATGTAAAGACATCTCCTGAAATGTTTAGGTAAATATCATATAACTAATCCAAAATTTCAAAACAATATGATCTGCGCCAAACAATGCTGTGATACAATTTAGTTAAACAGTCTGATTAATAACATTAAACATGATGAAGAAACATGGCTGACCGTTCTGTAAAGTTACTGCTTGCAATTCATATAGGAATTTCCTTTGGAGGTTTGTTCATACATATGAAGCTCCATCCCGTTCAGGAGAGCCTTTATTATTTATGGGCATCTCCGGTCAATGCATTCAGCATACTTGTCATTCCTTTATTACTGGCTCGTCCGTCCACTGTTGGATGGGGTTTCATGTTGAACGCAGGGACCATTCTCATCGGCACAATAGGGATGTTGTATTTTACTCTGCTTAACTTTGAACAACCTGTCACTTTATACTGGCTCTTCACTAAATCCGCTATAAAGGGAATTCCTCTTTTATGGATCAAACTTCTCGTTGCATGGTTGATCCTGGTTAAATTAAGGACGGGAAAGCCAGGGCCGGAAAGAGGCTATTCAAAATGAAACATGACGGACAAGTAGAGACCACCGTATTCTCACCTGCAAAAAGAATTGTCGGAGGTACTATATTTATATTGCTTCTCCTCTTCCTGCTAGCTGGGGCCTGCAGCATCCCCTTTATTTTTGACTCACCATCTATTCGCTATAAGTTCGGACTAGATAAAGTGTTCCTGCGAACAGGAAAGGTGCTCGGTTTATTTGCCGCTGTTCTGCTGCTAATTCAGTTTTCACTCATTGCAAGGTTAAAGATATTAGACCGGATCTTTGAGTTCAATAACCTATATATTTTTCACCGTATTAACGCTGTAACCATATCTATTCTGGCCTTATTACATCCCCTGTTTGTCTTTGCCCCGGAAGATATAAACAATTTACCTTGGGAGCTTAGGTACTGGCCTGAAATGATAGGGGCCTTTCTCCTTGTCCTTATCTGGATCCTGATGGCAACAGGCATCTGGAGGACCTTCCTGGAGTTTTCCTTTGACCGCTGGCGGATATTTCATCGCGCTGCCACCTTTACGGCAGTTATAGCGCTCTTCATTCATATACTGTTTGTAAGTGAGTCCTTTGAGTCAGGGCTGCCACGTTACCTGGTCCTGACAGCCGGCTGTATGTACGCCACAATCTTTGTATGGGTAAAGATGAAGCAGGCACTCCTTAAAAGGACCAAGGCGGGAAAAGAATAATTCATTCCGGGTTTAAGAGAAGAAGTATATATGTGGTAAAATTCAGTCTTTAGATTATATTTGGAAAAAATAATGATAAGATAAAACTAAAAAACATGGGAGAGAGACTATGAAAAGGCACATCATCTATTACACGATTATCAGTATCATTGTTTCATTATTAATATTCACCGCTGATTACGCATCTGCCGAAGCTCCTGAGTGGAAATTTGATACCGCACATTCAAGGTTCTATTTTGACATCGACCATATTTTTGTAAAAGTAAGGGGACATTTCAGTGATTATTCCGGCAAATTTTTCTTTAGCCCCGCAAATCTGAATGAGAGTAGTATTAATATTAAAATCAAGACAAAGAGCATTGATACAGGCATCACGAAGAGGGACAACCATCTCAGGACAGGGGACTTCTTTGATGTTAAAAGATATCCTCTTATTACATTTAAAAGTACAGAAATAGTACACAAACAAGGAAACATGTATCTCGTTTCCGGTAATTTAACAATAAAGGATGTTACAAGGACCGTTAGACTTCCCATGAAATATTTCGGGACTACTCCGAATCCCTTTAACCCTAATGAAATAGTAGCAGGTTTTGTGACTCGGCTCACTATTGATCGTTTTGATTTTAATGTGGGCAGTGGCAAATTCTATAATATGGGAGTTGCTGGAAAAGATGTGCATATTACGATTGCGCTTGAAATGCTTCATGAAAAATAAGGAGTGTGTGTGTCAGAACATAAGGTTACTATTTTCAAACCATATCCGTTTCAGGTAGGACAGAAAATCAGGATCGATGGATCAAACCGTAATGGTGACTGGGAGGTTATAGATATCAGTGATCGAAAGATGACCCTCCGTTGTCCCGTGTCCCATAAGGAAGTCACTTGGGATAAATTTTGTTATTTTAGCGAGGAGAAGGAAAGTGCCCCCTGGCCTATGGAGAATTGAGAAAGTTCTGATTAAAATAGACCTTCAATTCATTCGGATCTGAAATCGGTTCGTGACATACGCCTTTTAAACACGGAACTGCATGCCCTTTGTCTTCTCCATATACTATGTCTGTAAAAGGGCTAAACAGGGCCAGAGCGGTATTTGCTAGACCACTCTCCGGAGTTGTATTCAGGCTGATTTTCATCCTGTTGAAATATGCATCTAATGCGGAAAAATAGTACCCGGCATGTAGACTTATTTCCGCTGCCTTTGTATTGAATGCCTTTAATGATTTGTCGGCGAATTCATGGTAAACATCCTTACCGGTAATAGAATGGAGTTTCTGGAAAAGTCTGATTGCAAGGGAATTCGCTGAAGGTCTTGGATTATCGTCGATCTCTTTCATGTTTATACCGAGCAGGTGTTCATCCGTATCAAAAAATCCTCCTTCTTCTTTGTCCCATAGCTTTTTAATACAGATATCCATCAACTCTCCTGCCCTATCAATATAAGCAGTACCGGCTGTCACTTCGTATGCGGCAACCAATGCGTCAATTATATAAACATAATCATCCAGCATGGCCGGAGTCCCTACACCATGAAAAAGCCTGCCATTAATAAAAGATGTCTTCATTACTCTCTCAAGGCTCTTAAGCGCAAAATCCTTCAGGGCAGTGTCATGTAATGTCCTGTACCCCTGCAAAAAAACGGATATCAACATCCCGTTTATCGATGTGTACATGGATTTATCTATAAAAGGGACCTCTCTTTTATTTCTTTCGTTTAATAACTTTTCTTTCCCAAGATTTATTACTTTTATAACCTTCGTAATGTCATTACCGGTTACTTCAGCCACTTCCTTAGCACCCATTACACTGAATAGTACTTTCTTTGATGTATCATGATGCATTGAACCCGCTTCATGCTGGAGATGCAGAGATAACATCCGGTACTCTTCATCATTGAGTGCCTTTCTGAATTCATCGTCCGTCCAGGTGAAGTATCCCCCTTCATCATCAGGCGTAACATCAGCGTCCTGGCTCGCGTAAAAACCTCCTTCAGGGTCTGAAAGAACATCCCTGATAAAACCGATCACACCCTCCGCAACTTCTTTAAAAAGCTCGTCACCAAAAACCGTATACGCATTCAGATAATTTCGTAAAAGCCAGGCATTGTCATCCGCCAGTTTTTCAAAATGCGGGACAATCCATGACTTGTCCGTAGAGTATCTGTGAAAGCCTCCTCCAAGCTGATCATAATAACCGCCTCCAGCCATTGACTCCAGAGTTTTTTTAATTTCACTTCCAATAGATTCATCACGGGTATTAAAATATCTAGTGATAAGAAATTCCATTGTACCCGACATCGGAAATTTCGGGGCGGACCCGAACCCGCCGTTTTGAGGATCACATTCAGGCAGAATGTCCTGAATCGCTTTATCAAGTTGCTGCTCGTTAATTTCTCCACTGGCTAACGGCGCTGGTTTAAGCGCATCAATGAGATTGCCTGTATATTCTGAGATTTCATCCTTTTTCGATCTATAGAGTTCTGTTACCGCCTTTAATACTTTTTTGAATCCCGGCCTGCCAAACCCGTCTACTGGTGGGAAATATGTCCCCCCATAAAAAGGTTTCTTGTCCGGTGTTAAAAAAACAGAGAGCGGCCAGCCTGCCCCGGAACCCATTGCAGAGACTGCCATCTGATATCTCTTATCGATGTCAGGTCTTTCATCTCTGTCTAGTTTGATATTTACAAAATGTTCATTCAGGAACGCACCTGTCTCGTTATCATAAAAACTCTCTTTTGCCATTACATGACACCAGTGGCACCAGACGGCACCAGAACTGAGGAAGATTGGTTTGTCTTCTCTTCCGGCTTTTTCAAACGCTTCTTCAGACCAGGGATACCAATCAATTTCCTGGTCAGCTGCATGCTTTAGATATGCTGATTTTTCTTTGCTCAATCTTTTCATTAGCTTATTTTCATCATATCATTAGGTTTACATGTTGAAGGGATGGCTAAGGACTCTACTTTCTGAATTAAAATCAGAAGCGAAGCGGCTTTTTTAATTCAGAAAGCAGAGTCCTTAGCCATCCCTGATTTAGGAGGTTTTTTCGAAAGCATCCTTGGGTGCGTTACATACCGGGCATGCCCAGTCATCAGGAAGCTCCTCAAAAGGAGTGCCCTCTTTCTCTTCATCATATTCATAACCACATATAGTACAAGTCCACATAAGATCCCTCCTTTAATATTAAAAAAACTAATCGAAATCAAATAAAGTTTTTATGATACTCTTTAACCTTAACAGCAAAGTTCTTCCCAAACTCATAACACTGATTTTCATCTTCCAGTGAAGGCTTATAAAGGACCTGAATCCCGGGTTCGACCATCTCTAGCTTCATTCTTTTGAACTCCTCATTCGCGTCACGAACAGCGCCGCCGCCCCAGCCGTAACTGCCAAATGCCCCCATGATCCTGTCCTTCGGTCTTAGTCCCCTGAGATGAGTAAGAAATTCTGCTACTGAAGGAAAGAGGAGGTTATTGAGCGTAGGGCTCCCAATTAAGCAACCTCGTGATTTCCAGAATTCCTTTATTGCAACACTCATGGGAGTGGCCCTAAGCTTTATAACTTTACAATCAACCCCTTCGTCCTTTATCCCCTGCATTATAGGAATCGTCATTCGTTCGGTACTATGCCACATCGTATCATAAATAAGAGCAATACGTAACTCGGCCTTACCGTTCGCCAGATCAAGGTATTGCTTTAAAATACTGCCAGGATCTTTTCTCCAGATTATTCCATGGTCAGGCGCGATCATATCTATTTCAAGGCCAAGTTTCTGCACTTCCGCAATCTTCGATTTAATGAGCCTTCCAAATGGCATCAATATATTCGCATAGTAATCAACCACGGCATCATTCAGCTCGGTGATTGAAGCGCACTCAACAAAATCATCATCAAACCTTGCTGATGTAGCAAGGTGCTGTCCGAATGCGTCCTGTGAAAAAAGGAGTTTGGCCTCATTCACATATGTCATCATCGAGTCAGGCCAATGGAGCATCGGTGTTTCAAGAAAGGAAAGTGTATATTTACCTGTCTTGAGTGTATCACCCGTCTTGACAATCTTAATCTTCCATTTGGATATGTCGAAATGCCTGGCAAGGCCCTTTTGTCCCTTATTGGTAATGTAGATTGTGGCGTTTGGGCAAAGTGCCATAATACTGTCCAGACTGCTTGCATGGTCAGGCTCTATGTGATTAATTACAATATTGACTATCTTTGACGGGTCAGTCAGGCTCTTTATGTTCTTTATTGTATGCGTGTTAAAATCCTGCTTTACGGTATCAACCAGAGTAACCTGTTCGTCCATGATAAGATAGTTGTTATATGTAGTTCCGTTCGGGGTCAGATAACCATGAAAGTCTCTTACAGCCCAGTCGATAGCACCAACCCAGTAGATGTCCGGTTTTATTTCTACACTCTTCATTACTCCCCCTTGATGTTATATTTTTAAAATTTTGAAAAAAAGAAAAAGTCCGTTCGTATTTTTTATACCATAATGTATTAATAATGTTTAGATCTTTAAGAAGCTATAACCTTTTTTTATCCGCTTTAAACTAAAAAAGCCCTGAACACTATTCCAGGGCCTTCCCAGATATTTTCCTGTTTATCTTAAACAATTCTATTCAAGCGCCTCATAAACCTTTCCAACCAGCTTTGCAGAAGGTTTGAGTGTCTTATCGCCTTCGTCCTTCCATTTGGCCGGGCAACCCTCTTGCGTCTTCTTTGAGAGATGCAGATTTGCCTTAAATTTCCTCATGAGTTCGTCGATGTTCCTGCCCATGTTAAAGTAATTCACTTCAGCATTCAGGAGCATACCTTTCGGGTTTATTATGAATGTACCGCGTAATGCAAGTCCTTTTTCATCATCATATACCCCGAACATTCTTGCCAGCTTACCTGTTGGGTCAGAACCCATCGAGTATTTGACATTCTCGAGAGATTTCTCGTCCCTCTGCCACGCAAGGTGTACAAATTCCGTATCAGCGCTTACTGTAATGATCTCAGCTCCCATCTTTTTGAACCTGTCCTGCTGCTCTGCCAGAGCGGCAAACTCCGTAGCTCAGACAAAAGTGAAATCAGCAGGATAGAAAAAGAGGATAGTCCACTTTTTATTTTTCATGTTTCCCTTGAGGCTGACCTCCCCGAAATCACCCTTTACAGGATCATACGTAGTCAATGTAAAGTCAGGTACTGTTGCACCGACATTACAGCCTAAACATTCACAAGATTCTGACATTTTAATCCTCCCCTTTAAGTTACTGCGTTGTTAATATAAATTAAGAATACTTATCGAATCTGTTTTAATCGACTTTCCTGAACGCCTTTTTCTTGGCTTTGCATACAGGGCATTCGTCAGGGGCTTCCCCTTCAACAGTATTCCCGCAAACCTCACAGATAAAGTAATCATTATCTTCGTTGTTACCCAGATTGGCCAGGGCCTTTTTGTAAAGTTCCGCATGGACCATTTCAACCTCATTCGCAATAAAAAAGCTTCTTAATGCGCCCTTGTTTCCTTCTGCTTCAGCTTCCTTGATCATGCGCGGATACATCTCCTGGAATTCATAGGACTCACCGCTGATTGCCTCTTCCAGATTCTCTTTTGTGCTTTTTATCCCGTCCAGCTGCTTCAAATGATTATGTGCATGAATAGTCTCCGCCTCGGCAGCAGCCCTGAAGAGTTTTGCCACCTGGTTGTGTCCTTCTTTTTCCGCCATTTTTGCAAAGGCAAGGTACTTCCTGTTTGCCTGCGATTCACCAGCAAACGCGTCCCGCAGGTTTTTTTCCGATTTCGACATTAATTCCAGCCTCCCTGTTCTGATTATTATTTAGCCTACAGTTTATTCATTTATAGTAATCTCTTTTGTTGCCTCCCACTGACCGTGCATATTACATCTCTCAACGACCCTCAGTGTACCGGTCCTGTGTTTGCCGCTTTTTAAAAGGGTAATGCTAACTTCAGGCCTTGTAAAGACCGGAGTCAGATCAATCCTGGCGTTGAAATTGTCCCCGAAATAGACATCTATCCACTGAATATGGTGTGCTTCCTCCATGACGTGGGGCATCTCGCCAACTTTAATATTCACCTGAAAAGGTTCACCCGCTTTTACCGTATCCGGGCACTCGATAACAGGCATGTGCTTCTTTTCAGGGTCCGTCATATTTGCAGCGTCCTTGGGTTTATTGTTCCCGCAAAAAAGACCTTTCTCAGCCATTTCATTCTCCTTTTTTTGTTTATTCCTTGTATTCTGAATTTATGTAGAAAATTATATCATTAAATTCCCTGGATCGGTAATGATCTTTATCATATTAGCACGCTTCTTTTTTAAGCCCGACTTCCCCAAGTTTTGCTGAGGAGCCTGCCGCAATTTCTCCTACTGTCTTTGTCATTAATTCCCCTTCCTCGTAAAAACGGACAGGGCTGTTATCGTTCTTCAGTTTTTCAAGTTTATTCATCGCACCTGTTGCTCCCAATTCACCATACGCCCATGCAGCGTTCCCCCTAAGTTCCCGATCAGGATCATCCAGGAAGGAAATGGTTATCGGAACAGCATAATCAAGAAAATAGTCACTAATTTTACCTATTCTCCCGATCGCCCTCAACACACCTGCTGCAAGCATTTTTTCATCATGAAAAGAAGCTATGACTGTTGCAATGTCTTCACATTGCTCAGGATTGTTCCTTATAATCTCACCCAGTATCTCAGGTGCAGACCAGCATATCCCGCCGGACTCATCCCTCATCATCCATAACAAACGTCCGGTCAGGTTCCTGACAAAATCGGGGGATGTCCCGGACATTTCCTTTGCTATTAATCCAATTGCCTCCATCGCCCGCCAGGCTATAACATCATCTTTATCATAAGTTGAAGAAATCAATAGAGTTGTGAGTTTTCTCTTATCAGACATCAACGCGTTCAGCTCATCGTATTTATTCTCTCCCAACAATTTAATAATCTCTTTTTTTGCACGCATAATCTTATCTCCGATTACTGCCGGAATACCACTTCGATCCCCGGCACCTTTTCTTTAATGGCATCTTCAATACACGCTGAATCGCAATCAGCGCATTTTCCACTGTAATAAATCTCTACCCTGCTATCAGATATCTCTCCTATCTCAGCAAAGCCATCATGTGATTCCATGATATACTTCAGCGAATCCAGCGCAGCTCTTACCCTCTCTTTAACTTTACTCATCATTTATAAACTTACCTCGTTATTTACCGTTACACCGCAGCCATTACACTTAACTTCCGTCTCATCACTCCAGATTTCGATCTCCACTCCACATTGGGGGCATGAGAGCTCAACTGGTACCAAGGCCTTATTTACTGAACATGCCGGTTTATCTTCTATATGCTTATCCATCAGTTGCCTTCCTCCATCCTTCACTTTTTAAACGCGTCATCCTGTTAATGGACCAGCTCTTCATTTCATCAAAGTATTTCTTCGGGTTTATCTTTGCAAGAGTTGCGAGCTCTTCTCTTTCCTGAACACTGTCAATGTGGTCACCAGGATATACACCCCTCCATGTAACATAGCCTTCATCAAAAAGGATTTCAGGAGAAAGCCTTTCTTTGTCATTGGCCGGCATTTTATTCCTGTACAGTCCTGTTACTTCTATATCGAAATGAATTATCCAGCCATTGTCTCTTATCATTGTCGTCAGATCATAAGAGACTCCATTGGAACATAGTCCTTTTGAATCCTCGTCATCTACCACATCACATGTTACATTTAAGAACCCAATTATTCTCTCTAAAGATACGGTGTACTTCATGACGTACATTTCTCTAAAACCAGTCATTTTTCTCAAAAGGTCGGCA
>PJEL010000088.1_pt1 | contig 100638 bp, 129 predicted proteins | sample 1853271 | NCBI WGS metagenome assembly PJEL01 (sample SAMN08108733, study PRJNA415343) | Invertebrate metagenome, whole genome shotgun sequencing project. | host: Globobulimina | place: Sweden: Gullmar Fjord | collected 2015-08
ATCACCATTCGGAAAGATAACACGATTGAGATCACCGGCGACAACGTTTTTATCGGCGACCCGAGCGCCACCGAGCACATTCCGCTCGGAGACGCCCTGTTCACCTTTCTGAACACGGTGGCGACGGGGTGGGGAGCTTCGCACACGCACCCTGTGGCCGGCGGCGGCTCTTACCCCGGCGGAACGTCGGGACCTCCGACGGTCCCGATGGATGTCCCGGTATCGGCGGACCTGGTCAGCGGCAAGCATACGGTGGAGAAGTAAAATGGCGCATCCTACAGGCCTGAGAATCCCCGTGGGGGTGAACGCGAGCGGGCGAGCGGCGACGGTGACCGGTGACGAGCAGCTGGAGAAGATCATCGGGCTCCACCTCTCCCTCTCCGACTCGGAGAACCCGTTTCAGGACGTCGGCATCGATGGCATCATATTCGAGGTCAACGACACTCGGGCCCAGCCGCTGGTCCGTCATCGACTCCGGACTCTGTTCGACCGGCTGAAGGGCGAAGGGCGAGCGAAACTGGATGATCGGTCCGTCCGGTTCGTTTCAACCCCGAACGCGGGAGAGCTGGAGCTATACTTTCGGTACTGGAACCTGCGAACGAATGAGCCCGGAGACTTTCGCGGAACCCTGGACCTGATCTCCGGAAGGATGATTCCCTCATGACCACTACGATCACCGTGCCTGACTTCCAGTACGCAGCGATGTACTACCCCGAGGTGTACGAGGTCTTGATCCAGTCGATGCGTTTGAACGTCACTGAGATCACCGACGAAGACGAAGCAGAGCCCTACATCCAGATGCTCCGCTCGGTGGCGCTCGGGTCGCACCTGAATACTGTCCTGCTGGATATGGTCGCCAAGGAAGGCTACCTGCCCACGGCGAAGCTCCGGGCGAGCGTCAAGCGGCTGCTGGAGCTCATCGACTATTACCTGGCACAGGCGTCCCCAGCGAGCGCGGACATGATCGTCCAGTTGAACGGTACGCTCACGGCGACCCAGGCCATCACGGCGGCGGGCGCCCAGTTCACAACCCAGTCGACGGAAGACACCCCGGCCATTCCGTATGAGGACATCGATGGGATCGACAGCGTCCGGACGGACCAGCTCGCAGCCGTGTTCTCCTACGATTCGACAGGCGACGCCTACACTGACCACACTTCCGATGCGAACGCCGGCTCCATCGACTGGTCGCCTGCCTGGGGCGCTGGAGTGGCGGTGAACGATGCGGTCTACTTCATCCACGCGGACGTGATGTGGGACCAGCTGGATATCTTCGTGACATCCGACGTCACCGACGTCGACAACACCGTCGAATACTACGACAACCATGCCAGTAGCGCGGAACCGACCCTCATTACCAATCAGGGCTCTGACCTTCGGGTCGACATCGATGACTTCTTTCCGACCGGAGCGGGCGATCGGAGCGGGCTCGTGGTTCGCGTCACCTGCCTTCTCACAGGCGCCTCGGAGGATCTCACGGTCCAGTACGACACGGAGAATTACGTTGAGACCACCGCATTTCTCGGGCAGGTCTCCCCGTCAACCACTGAGGCGGATTACTCGTTGACGGCGGCGTGGCGAGAGGTCGAGAACATCGGCGGGAGCTTCCCCACCGCTCCGGACACCTGGGAGGTCACGAATGATCTGCCGCAGGGACTCCAGAGACAGTGGCAGAAGACGACCATCAACGGCGTGGAGGGTTTCGCCCTTCGGTGGCGCGTGAGTTCAATCGGCGGCGCTCCGGCTGTCGCTACGTATCAAAAGGTGGCCATCGATCAGGGCGGGCTCTACATCCTCACTACGGCCACACAGGGCGTCACTCGGAATGATGACCCGCTCGGAAGTTCGACCGGACTCGCGGACCAGGAATTCACCCTCACCGCGTCGCCAGTCATCGACGACACCAGCCTGAAGGTGTACGTCGATGAGGGCAGCGGTGACGTCCTGTACACTCGGGTGTCGAATTTCCTGTCGAGTCTGCCGACGGATCGGCACTTCGTGGTCGCCTTCAACGATGACGGTGAAGCCGGGCTCACTTTCGCGAACGGGACCAGCGGGAAGATTCCCCCGGCGGGCGTCGATAACATCCGCTCCCCGTATCGCACGATGGACGAAGTTGACGGCAACGTAGGCGCCAACGCTATCAACCAGAACCAGTCCGGGAGCAGCTTCATCAGCAAGGTGTGGAACCCTCGCCCAGCCTCGGGCTACCAGGCGCGAGAGGGCTCAACGGACGCCTCTCTGAAGCTGGCCAAGGTCACTGGCGTGGCGAGCCTTCGGACCGGCTCCACGGCAGCGAGTCCAGAAGAAGTCGAGACGCTGACTCTGGCCTACAAGAACGCGGCTGGGAGTCGACCCTTCACCCGCTGTCTCGCGATTGAAGAAGGGTTCGGCCTGAAGACCATCGAAGCGGTCCTGGTGGCAGCGGGCGGAGTAGCTCCGACCACGGCCCAAAAGGCGGAGCTGGAAGCCTACTTCAACAGCGACACGCCGAACAAGGAATACGGCGTTCTGGTGATGAATAACCAGGTCGTTGCGTCAAACTACATCCCGAAGACCATCGACGTGACGGCGACTGTCTACGGCGGGAACAAGACGGCAGTGGAGACGGCGTTGACCGCTCTCCTGGACCCCGAGGCGACGGACGCGGACGGCGACTGGGTGTGGGACTTCGGCGAAGAAGTGCCCCTGTCGGTGCTCATCACTGAGATCTCGAACACGACGCCGGCCCCACGCAAGGTGGAGATGTCCCTCCCGGCCTCAACGACCTCGCTGGTCACTCGGGAGCTTCCGAAGGTCGGAACGCTTTTGATCACCATCGTGCCATAGGTGAAGGATGCCGACTCGTACGCCCAGCGCCAATAACCCCTTCCTGATGCCCGCAGAGTATGCGGATTATCCGCTGCTCTACAAGTCCCTGATCCGACCGATCCGCGAGGCGGACTACAAGGAAGGGCGGGAGTTTCTCCGGCGGTTCTACATCGGGATTCAGGAGCAGCATAACGCTGTCGCGGACCTCATCGCGAGTGCCTGGGATAACCAGGACCCAGTGACCTGCCCGGAAGACCTCCTGACCTACCTGAAAGACATCGTCGGATGGGACTCGAAGTATGACTACATCACCGACCGGCTGTCAACCAACGACCTCCGAAAGCTGATCAAGGTCGGTGTCCCGTTTTGGAAGCGGCGGTTCAGTACGCAGGGGCTGGTCGACATCGTGCGATTCCTCACCGGGCGGACGGCGATCTACTATGACTGGTTCTACTGGCGAGCGATCACGGGCGAGACCTTCCTGAGCGAAGAGCAGCTGGGCTACGACTTCTGGCTGATCGGCGGCAATCACTCCTACCAGGATGAGAATCTATCTCAGCTGCGCCTGATGGACGACGGGACGCTGGACCGGCAGCTGGTTCTCGACCTCGCGGCGATCCATCGGCCTTCGGGCGAGCGCCTGGAAATTGCCATCGTGGATTTCCTGGATCAGTTCGACCTCTCCCGGGACCGCTGGACGACCCTCGCGGGGACGGCGGCGACCGTGACGACCGACAAGACCTTCTCCATCCCGGCGGGCACGACGGAGCAGGCGACCTCGGTGGATGCTTCCGACTCGGTGATGCTCCACAAGTTCATGCTCGAAGCGGGCGCAGCCCTCTACACCTATTTCAACGTGAAGGGCGACTTCAGCGATGGCACGTATTACCGTGTCGAGGCAGCGAAAGACTACATCCAGCTGACCCGTTGGTTCAACGGCGCCTCGGAGATCCTGTCTACGCCAACGCTGGGGCTGACTCTTCAAGAGACGCTGTGGTATAAGCTACGGGCGTCCACCGTCGAATCGCTGGCTGAAGGCAGTCAGCTTCTGGCGGACGGAGACATGGAGTTCAAAGGCTCGCAGCTCCTGGCCGACGGCGATATGGAGTTCAAGGGCGCTCAACTCCTGGCCGACGGGGATATGGAGTTCAAGGGCTCACAGGAACTGGTCAACGGCGACTTCAGCGCGGAGCTCACTGACATCATCGTTGACGGCTGGATGGAGAACGGACCCGGGAGTGAAGAGCTCACCGACGGGACGATGGAGGCGGGCGCGGGCGCTGAAGAGCTGACCGACGGCGATATGGAAGTGACGACCGAACCGGCTCCTGTGGTGGACGGAGATGCGGAAGCGGCGGGCACCAGCGCGTGGACGCCGGTCGGCAGTCCGACGGTGACGAAAGAATCGGGCTCTCCGGGCGGGAGCGGCTCTCAGGTTCTCCGCGTCACGTACAACGGGACCAGCTACCCGTCGGTCCAGCAGAACGTCCTCACGGTCGGGAAGTATTACCACGTCACCGGGTGGGCTCGCGCAGACGGCGCGGCCTGGTTCCCTCGGTTGAGCCTGGGCAGCTCATCCGTCTGGAACGGCACCAATTCTAACGTGTGGCAGGCGATCGATGTCTATGGCACCTGTACGTCCTCCGGCGTGCTGGAACTGAAGTACGTCGGAACCAGCGCTGGCTGGGTCGAATTTGACGACATCGTGATCACCGATGAGATGCCTTACTGGACGGCGGGCGCGGGAGCTACGCTCACGAAAGAGACTGGCACGCCATACGAGGGTTCCCAGGTCCTTCGGAACCTTAGCAGTGGGGCGAATGCCTACGCAGCGCAGACGGCGCTGACGGTCAATAAAACCTACCGCGTGACTGGGGTGGCTCGCAGCGACGGCACTGGAATTGCGGACGTTCGCACCGGCGCGGCGACCGTGCTCTGGACGGGGACCACGAGCACCTCCTGGCAGGCGTTCGATGTGACATTCTCAGCCGACCACGCGGACATCTACCTGTACAATAACACCTCGGGCCAGTACGTCGAATTCGATGATGTCTCGATCGTGGAGACGGCTCCGGCCTGGGTCCAGACCCTCAATGGCGTCGTCTCGAAGTCGACGGACAACCCGCAACAGGGCGCCCAGGCGCTCAGACTCGCCTATAACGGGTCATCATATCCCAGCGCCTACCAGGCCACGTTGACCGTTGGGCGAAGCTACCGGATGACCGGCTGGATGAGAGGCGACGGGGCGAGCGGCAGACCGATGGCATTCCTCGGAGGCGGGGAAACTGCCATCGGGACCACCTCCACCACCTGGCAGGCATTCGACATCACCGGGCGAGCGGTCGATGCCAACGCCGCACTGGTTTACAACGACACCGTGGCTGGTTGGGTCGAGTTCGATGGCGTGAGCGTCAAGGAGACGGCGTTCAGCTGGTCCATGGGCAACAACCCCGTGATCTCCAAGGAGACGGCGGACCCATACCAGGGCGTCTACAACCTCCGGGTGGCTCACGACGGCACCACGAACCCGTATGCCACCCAGTCTGTCCTCACGCCCGGGACGGCGTATCGCGTCACCGGCGCAGTTCGCGGGGACGGTACGGCCATCCCTCGGATCAAAACTGGCGATTCAAGCATCGTATGGTCGGGGACCTCATCGACCTCCTGGCAGACGTTTGATTTCGTCGGCACCACCACGAACGCTGCCCTCCAGTTTATGGCGGTGACGGCCATCGCAGGATACGCGGAGTTCGACCACATCGAGGTCACCACCATCGACCTCAGCGGCTGGACGGAGGTCAACTCACCGACCGTCACGGGAGCGGCGGGCCAGGACGGGACCGGCTGGGCGGCGAACATCGCATACCTCGCTACCCCAAACCCGGCGCTCCAGCAGGACGTCATGACGGTCGGTCAGACCTACCGCGTCACTGGCTGGGCTCGTGGAGACGGGACGGCGGTGCCTCGGATTCGGACCTCGCTGACGGTGTTCTGGTCCGGGACCTCATCGACGTCATGGCAGGCGTTCGATTTCTCGATGGTCGCTGACGACACCGAGTTGCTCGTGCAGGGTTTCACATCCATCGCCGGGTGGGTGGAGTTCGATACCGTCTTGGTGACGAACGATGTCCCTGATTGGGGCATCTCGTCGGCAGCGTTGCTTTCAAAAGAGACGACTTCACCGCACGGTGGGACTTACGTTCTCAGATCGGCTATCGCGACCCCAGACACTGCCGGTTCGGCTAGTCAGACGATCTTGACGATCGGGAAAACGTATCGTGTGGTCGGTTGGGGCAGGGGTGATGGTGTGAACGGCAAGGTCGCTGTCGGTAATGTGACCACTACTGATTTGTTTCTCGGCACGGTTTCAGGAACCTGGCAACCGTTCGACTTCTCGTTTGTTGCCACGGGAACAACGTTGCTTCTCGGAGTGTTCGATCCGGGCGGGGTCGGTTCGTATGCCGAATTTGACGATGTGACGATCACAGAAGACGCCCCGAGCTGGGTTTCGTGGCGTGACGCTTTACTGTCGAAAGAAACGGGCGACCCGGGTGGCGGCGGCGGTTCACAAGTCATCCGGGTGTCGTACACCGTTACGGCGAACTGCGCCGCGTCGCAGGCAATTACGACGTCTGGCAAAACGTACCGTGTTACAGGATGGGCTCGTGGAGATGGGACTTTCGCTCCGCAGGTCCAGGCGTCGACCGTCGGGGTGATCTGGGCCGGTTCGTCATCGACTTCGTGGCAACAGTTCGATGTTAGCTTCGTGGCTGCGGGCGCAACCATTCTCCTGTATACCGTCGCATCGGCGGCGGGCTGGGCTGAGTTCGATGACGTTGTCGTCACCGAGGATTGTCCGAGCTGGGTTGATAACAATGACGCCGTTATGTCGAAGGAAATCGCATCGCCGCACGGCGGCACTTACGCTCTCCGGGTCGCATACGACGGCACCGCCAATCCGTATGTTGGACAGACTTCGCTGTTAACCGCTGGCCAGACTTATCACATGACTGGATGGGCTCGCGGAGACGGAACGGCCAAGCCCAGGGTGTATCTCGGAAGTGGGTCGCCGGTTTGGACCGGTACCAGTTCGACCTCCTGGCAGTATTTTGACGTAACAGCTGCTGCGGTATTCAATTCCGTGCTGCTCCAGTCGGAGGTGGCTGTCGCAGGATACTGTGAGTTTGATGACATCATCGTGGCGACGTCTCCTGAGCGTGAAATCAAGGTATACTTAGACGGCAACCGCGTCATCGACATGACAGACGCCCACGGCGGTCCGAATTCAGGCGGTCTCGCGATAGCGTCAAAGGCGGCGGGCGGAGTGGTGGAGGTAGATAATGTGGAGCTATTCCGAGCCCCGATGAGATTCGCAACGATTGGTCCGCCCACGGACCCGACTGATTTGACTACGGGCATCGAGACGTCCGACAACTTCTTCACTTGATGGAGAGATAGATGGCTACTGGTGATATCCTCGCGTATTTCGCGAACAAGAAACTGCTCCCCCTGGAGATGGTCGAAGAGTACATCTTTGACTACCTGAAGAAGGTCGCCGAAGACGGACTGGAGAAGCAGTACCGTCTCGATGGCGTTTTCGACGCGGAAGCGACGGTCACCACCTCCGGCACCGGAGTGGTCACCATCGCGGGCGCTTTCACCGCGACAGACGGTGACGGGAAGATCTTTGACTTCGGAGCGGCGGACCCGCTTCTGGATGACGTGCCCTTCGAGAATAACAACGGGGTGACCTACCATATGGGGCTCCGGTCCATTCTTCTCCCTGAAGAGCTGGACATCAATCCGAGAACCGGTCAGCCGGAGTATCGGACCCGAGTGGAGAACATCGGGGCCATCGCGGATCCGGACCTCGTGACCGACAACGGCTCCACGATCACGCTGCTCGTTGACGACGTGTGCGACGGCGGTTTCAACTACGGCGGGCGGACCGTCCGGGTTTGGCTCGTCACCCCGAAGGCTATCACGTGGGCGAGCGCCTATGAGGACGTCGTCATCTCGTGGACCGAACCGACTGGCAACGAGATCACCACGACGGGACTGCTTGGCCAGACGGCGGGCTCGGTGAGCGAGGTCGAAGCTGAGTACCAGGTCGCCCTGCTCGGGCCGACGATCAAGCGCCAGGTGACCGAAGACCTCATCGCGGCGGCTGACACGTGCTTCATCGCGAAGTTCGACGGCGCGGCAGGCGCTCCGGCTCCTGATATGACAGACCAGCGGATCTTCACCGGCTCGCTCAGCGACCTCGCGGACATCACCCGGACTGATTCTCACGGCGACCTCAAGGTGAGCGTACGGGCGGATGCCTCCGACTCCGGCGAAGACCAGATCAGGGTCGAGAATAGCAGCGGCACCAAGGTGTTCGGCGTCGATGAGACGGGCGGATTCGAGTTGCTGAATTCCAGCGGCGCGATGCCCATCGATGACGCGGGAACGTACGGCGCGGCGGGCGGGATTTTCAACGGCGACTCCATCATGGGTTATCTCAACCAGGGGATCATCGTAGATGACGGCCTTGTAGGGCCAACGATTTTCGACGGGATGGGCGTCTCCGGCGGCTCAGGCGGCAACATCAACTTTGACGGCGGCTCAGGCTTCGCTGTCGCTCCTGGCACGGGCGGATTCGTGGACGTGAGCGGCGGGTCACTCGCTGTCGGCGATGGTACGTGGTACATCTATGTCGACCCGACGACATCATTGCACGTGGCGACGGCGACCAAGAGCGTCGCATTCGGCGACTCGAAGCTGCCGATCGCACTCGTGACTATGTCGGGCGGTTCGATGACAGCCAATACGGACCTTCGCTGCCTCTCTACCAAGACCGATAAGCGCGGCGTGTACACCGTTGGAGAGGGTGATAAAGCAAGCAACTTCGATAGCATCCTGGCGGCGATTGATTACCTTGCCGCCTACCAGGATCAGAGCAGCGAGAGATACCCAGGCGCCACGCTCCGGATCGTCGGTGACCTCGATGTAGGGGCGAACGCTGTCACCATCCCCGCAGAGCTGGATGGACTCATCATCGAAGGCGTAGGCTGGAAGGGGGACAGCGACCGGGCCATCGTGAGGTATGACGCCTCGGTGATGGGGACGGACAACGCCTGTTTCATTCTGGAAGCCGATGACGTCCTGTTTCGTGGGATTCAGTTCGTCACCGTCGATGGCCCGGGGCCTGGGACCGACACCGCCTGCGTACGTCAGGACACGGGCGGCGGGGCGCTGTTGGGCACGACTTTCGAGGGGTGCAAATTCACGAGCACGGATGACACCCTCGCGTTCGCCGTTCGTGGCCACTCGAACGTCAACTGGGATAACGTCTCGTTCATCGATTGTGTGTTCGACCTCGCGAATTCGTCACCCACGTACTGCGCTCTCTGCGACTATGGCGGCAACAACTGGACGATGTCGCGGTGCGTCTTCAACGGAGATAACGGCAGCACCATGATCGTTGCGAATGACGATGGGCTCACCGACTTCTACGCGAATGGGTGTCAGTTCAACACGATGCTGGGCGTGGGCATCGCTGACGGAGGTTCGGTCCACAAGGTCCAGGCGCGGTTCGTTGGTTGCACGGGCGAGCTTGGCGAGGTCATTAACGCCGCGATGGTAAGCTGCTCCTTCACTGCGACACAATTCCTGCCCAGTGGATCTAGTGAAGTGATCGACGTTTCCGCGTGCGAAATCACCGGTGTGAACTTGATCAACAAGGGGAATGCGTCTTCACTGATTCGGTGTAGCGATTCCGTCTTGACGCCGGAGGTCGGAAGTAGTTACTTCATCGGGGGTTCGAACCCCGATAACATCGAGGTGCGAAACTGTCGCATCGTACCGACCGTGAGCGTGACGAGTTCTGCCCACGTGATGACCCTCGATAACAACTGCAGACTGATCAACAACGTGATCGGTCCGATGCGGACGGCGACCAAGAATGATTACCGCTTCATCAACGTCACGGGAATCAACGTTGTCATCGAAGGTAATGAGCTTGACGGGAGCTATTACACGGCTGTCATTTACGCGGGAATCGGCTGCGATATCCTGAACAACCGTATCACGAATCCCACCGAGGGCTCCAGCGAGACGGCCATCGGGATCCACGTCGCGAACATTTCTGGCTGCCGCATTATGAATAACGTCATCAGCGTTATCGGCGGGGCGACCTACGGCGGCGTCGGCATTCTCATCACCGGAGCTTCCGTGCTTTCTGGCCAGATCATCGGGAACGAGATCAACCAGGTTGAAGGGCCTGCGCTTCACGGTTCGCCGAACAATTTCACGATCACCGGTAATGGTCTCAGGGGCGGGCTCGTCACGATCACGAACATCGCCACCGGAGCTGTCGAGCTTCACGCGGTCAAGCTCACTGGAGCGGGATGCGTCATCGTGGGGAATCGCGTGGTCGCAGAAGAAGCCACCGGCGTCGGTATCAGCATCGAATCAAGCGGAAACCGGCACGTCATCAACTCGAATTATTGCACCGGTGGCACGGATGGCGTTTACCTCCAGACCGGTTCTCAACAGTGTCTCGTTGACGCGAATATGTTGCCCACTGGCCTCACGGATAGCGGCGCCACTAACACCGTCGCCAATAACGTGTTGGTCTAAACCAGACCGTAAAGGTCTACAACGGAAGGACTGAATGATGAAAAACAGCGTGAAAATGGCCTTGACGGCCTTCGTGTTCCTCGCGGGCACCGCATTCCTGAGCGTCCCGCCCACAGACGCAGCTCCCGTGGCTGCTCCTTCAATGACTGCTCCTGCGATGGCCGTTTCCCCGGCAATGAAGCCTGCGCCACGTCCTGCCCCCGTTCTGGCGGCTCCTGCCATGTCCTTGGCGAAGGCCGTGGCCAAGACCGGCATCGCACCTCCTGCGAAGGCTCCGGCAGCTCCGGCGATGGCGGCGGCTCCGGCGAAAGCTCCCGAGAAGAAGATGACCGGCGGTGAGATCGCTGACATGGTATTCAAGATCATCGGCGGCATCGTCTCGTTGGTCTTCACGGTACTCGGTGGGCTGGGCTATATGAAGTGGGCGAAGGACAGCCGATTCCAGAAGGTGCTGGCATTCGCAGACCAGGCATTCCCAGCTGTCGAAGCTCTCGCGGCCAAGACCAATACTGAGGTGGACGACAAGCTCGTGGCCTTCCTGAAAATGATCGCCCAGTCGCTGAAGAAGGCGGGGCTGTCCGAGCTCACCGATGGGGAGCGGGCGCTGGTCAAGGATGTGGCCTCGAAGAAGGCTCTTGCCGAGAAGCTGAAGGAGTAGCCAATGGCTGTCTTCTGGGGAATGTTCGCGTATTCGCTGGTTGTTCTCGGGCTCGTGACGGGGCTGGCCATCAAGGTGGCGCTACTGTTCAAGGACCGGGGCATTCTCCGGGCGGAACTGGTGGATGCCGAGCGGAACGCCAGCGATACGCGGAAAGTCCTCAAGGGCGTCCAAGCTATGGTTGGACGTTATCGCAATGAAATCAAGGTGCTAAATGACGAACTGGATGCTGATGATCGTGACCTCGATGCTAGCGGGGTGGCTGACCGTCTCAAGCGGATGTTGTCCGGCGCGGTGTCGGAAGACGATCACCCAGACGGTGAAGGTGGAAGTCCCGTGCCCGCTACCTCCGGGACCAGTCCCAGTAAAGGTGACGTTTGATACCGCGCCAGATTGCCCGAAGTCGTATCGCCTTTGCTTTACTGGGGTCCAAGCGGTAGAATTAGAGAGAGAGCTGCGGCGCACTCGGCGATGGATTAAGCAGGTGAAAGCTAGGTGTGGAGAGAGAGCGCCCGAACCGGCACCACGGATCACCCCGAGGCGCCCGGAGTAAGACGATGGCGGATCCCACCGGCGGAATTGGTCTCGGAGTAGGCGGTGGTGCCGCAGTAGGCGCCATCGCTTACATCCTTGACAAGGTGGTAGGCTCCGGGCGTCAGCTCAAGACGTTCGACGCCTCGCTCAAAGAGCTTCGCGAGCACCTCGAAAAGAACCTGCTCAAGGAGTTGGGGGACATCCGGAAGCTCGCAGAGCGGTCGAGTGCCTTCACCGAGAAGCTACACGACTGGCACAGCGTCTCCGACCCCGATGACCCCGCTGGCAAGATCTGGTATTTCTCTGTCGGGCTCCGGCGCGCGATGTCTGACATGCAGACGGGCGTCGGGAAGCTGCTCGACCTCCTGCGTGAGCTCATCCAGCGATTCGACCGTTACAACGAGACGACCGTGAAGTTGATCTCGGTGGTAGAGTCCCTTCAGCGAGACGTTGAAGGGCTAGTTGACAGGAGAGGGCGGTGATGGCGAAAGAGGCGGACGGGAAGGTCACGGCGACGGACCATCGGAAGCAGGGCGGGGTGGTGGAAGACCTCGCAGCGGAGAAACGCGGCGGCGACTGTAAGTGCTGCATCCGTTGCGGGGAGTGCGAGGCGGTGGAGACTCTCGTTGAGCTCCGGCGTCAAAACTCCCTCGTGATGCGGATCGATGCCAAGGTTTCAGCGCTGCTCGAAAAGGCGCTAGTTCCAGGCTGATCTTCGCAGTTTTACCCGCAGGTTTCATTCGCCTGATTTCGGGCGACTCCATCGAAGCTCGTGCGGCTGAAGTAAGTACGGGAAGACGACTGACTGAAGACGCGATGGAACTACTCCTTGAAAACAGCCATAGTTACCTCTCGGGAGCAAGCGCCACCCTCACTCAGCAGCTCGTGAAGCTGACGAGCTACCGGGTGGCGGGCTATCAGTACGCCCCGAGCTTCAGAAACGGGTTCTGGGACGGCTATGTCAAGCTCCTGAAGATGACCCGAGAGCGGGCGCTGAAAGTCCCCACCGGCCTGCTCCCAGACGTCCTCACGGTAATTGAGAACGCGGGCGACGCTCCCCCGACGATCACAGACAAGCGTAAGCCACTCGGAGAACGGCGGCAGCTGCCTTGGCTGGACCCGAGTATCATCCCCCGGGATTATCAGCGAGAGGCGGTGGCTCTGGCGGTCTCCGGGAGCATCGAGGCTCTCCCCGGGCGCGGCATCCTGAAGCTCCCCATCCGCTCGGGCAAGACCGTCATCGCGGCGATGCTGCTCCGTGAGTGGGGACTCCGGGCGTTATTCGTCGGGACGTCCCAGCTCATCAACGCACAGACGCACAAGCTGTTCACCCAGCTGCTCGGGCCGGACATCGGCCTCATCAGTGAGGGAGTATTCGACCCCGGGTTCATCACCGTGGCCAGCGTGCAGCGACTCCAGCGAAACGACCCGCCCGTGCAGAAGCTCCTGTCAAGCGTTGACGTCTTGCTGGTGGATGAAGTCCATCACATGCGGGGCGACTCGTGGCGGGCGCCGATACTCGGGGCGGACGCCAGGTACAAGATCGGCCTGTCAGCGACGGTCACACTGAGCAGGAAGCTCTGCGAGCGGAGCGCTGTCTGGTTGAAGAGCGCGGCGGGACCTCTCCTGATGGACGTGCCCATGACCCGTCTCGTGGATGACGGGTACATCATGAGCCCGGATATCTTCCTGGCGACGGTCGACACCGGGAAGGGGCTGGCGAAGGCGTCATACGGGCGAGCCTACGACAAGGGCATCGTGGAGCACGCGGACCGAAATGCCCTCATCGTGGAGACAGCCCGGATCATGGTGGAGAACGGGATGAGGGTTCTCATCGATACCGGTAGACTCAACCACATCAAAAGATTGTACGACGGGGCTAAGAGGCGTGCTCTGTCAGCTTCTATCATCTATGGGAATACCCCGGCGGAGAAGCGCCAGGAGATCATCCGTGACTTCGAGAGCGGGCGGAAGCCGATCATGATCGGGACGGTGATGGGAGAGGGCGTGGACGTCCCCATCCTCTCGGGGGTCATCAACGCGGAAGGCGGGAAAGACCCCGGGGCGGTAGTCCAGAGGATGCGGAACCTAACCAAGCACCCGGATAAGACCCGGGCTATCACCGTCGACTTCATGGACGCGGGGAACAAGTACCTGGCGAAACACTCCAAGGCGCGGCTGGCTAAATACAACAGCGAACCGGCCTTCAACGTCACCAAACCGATACCGGCGGCAGACTTCGCGACGGCGTTGCAAGCTGCCATCGGTAAGTAGGGACGGCCACCGTGGATACGCCATCCGGGTGCCGACCTCATCAGGAGACTGCTATGAACCTACAGATCAGCGGAACGGGCACGAAGCGGCGGAGCGTACCTGAGCGACTCCCAACCGCATGGCGTCGTGCCTGTTCCGCTTCTTTTTTGGAGAGCCGATGATTACCAGGATTCAGGTCCCATCGGGCGTCGAAATCTCACTGACAGCCCTGTATCGCCAGGTGGCGACCCTCACCGCAGAGGACGTCGACTGGATCTTCATTACACCGTCGGCCAAGGACTTCAGAAAGCCCGTTGGGGAGCTACTGGGGCGGAGCTTCGCCAGCCTGTACAACGCACGGCGGGCGAACGTGATGAGCGGGCGGGCGCTAGACTTCTGGAAGCTCCGGTCAGGGACGTACCGACCGAAGTTCATCGGCGCTGCCGTCGCAGCCAGGCGGACGGGGCTAGACTTCGAGTTGCTGATGCTCTGCGCGGAAGCCTTCACACGGAAGTCGAAACACTCGAAATACCCTGCCCCGAGCCTAGCTTGCGGTGATTACGTGTACGGCGAAGTCCTGAACGGTTGGACTCCGGTCGATGACGCTCCGGCTCCGGCGGACGTCGTGGATGAGCTGCCCCCGGGCGAAGGCGGCTGGACCTGGGAGCCTGGGACCCATTGGGATGAGGAGTCCGGGATGTTCGTGGCCGATGACAACTGAACTGAAAGACCTGGAACTGGACGTACTGACCTGGTGCTTCGACACGGGGAAGGCGGCGCGGAAGGCAGCTGAGTCTCTGGACGGGTACAAGTTCTCCGAGCGGTCATCCCAGTGGATCTGGCGCTCGCTCAAGGATGCGTACGCGAAACACGGGAAGATCCCCCAGGTCAAGGTGCTGGCCTTCAAGGCGCAGAACGACATCACCAATGACGACCTCTTTGACGAGGTCATCGCAGGGCTCCGGGCGCTCAAGCAGAACGGCTCCCCGGGCGACCTCGACACGCTGCTCCCCGAGATCATCAAAGCCTACAACCGACAGAAAATCCTTGAGACCGTAGACCAGCTCATCGACATCGCAGACGGCGGCGATATGAATGAGGCCCAGGTGATTATGGTAGAGGGTTCCCGCACCATCAACCGGCGTGGCGAGAGGACAGGCGCTGGCGGCGTAGTGGAGCTTGCCCGGATGGCGCTCGCTGAGGATGACTCGGGAGACTACGTGCCCACCGGGCTCTCCTGGGTCGACAAGCGCATCCGGGGCATCGCCAAGGGCCAGGTCTTCCTCATGACGGGGATCACAGGCATCGGGAAGTCGGTGAGCACGATCCAGTCCGGGCACGGGGCTCTCCGCGTAGGCGCCCGCATCGCCCACTTCACGACGGAGATGAGCCGCGAGATGGTCACCTACAGGTACCTGTCCCGGTTCACCGGCATCCCGGAGCAGCACATCCGGGAGCGGCGGATGTCGACGGGTGAGCAGAGCCTGCTCGCTGGTTGGCTGGACCGCAACGAAGAGAGGATGAACGACCTCCTGCGAATTGAGCAGGTTATGCCGAATACGGGCTCAATTGCTGATATTCAGGCAGGACTCGATGAGCTGGAGCGGGACGGAACCCCGGCGGACCTGGTCATCATCGACTCCCCCGATCACCTCGGGTCCATCCGCCACTACAGCAACGCCATGCACGAGTCCACCGAGGTCTGGTGGGGCGTCAAGGCCATCGCTGAGCGAGGGTACGCGGTGTGGGCGACCTCCCAGATCAATCGAGGGAAGTGGGAGTTCATGCTGGCGACCCCCGAGGCTGTCGCCGACAACTACAACAAGGCGCGAATCGCGGATGCGTTCTTCAGCGTCAACTGGTGCCTCGATGACAAGGGCCGATCCACCGGCCACCGTCGACTCTACTGGGGCAAGTATCGCTCCGGGACCTCGCGGCATATCATCCCTCTGCGGTGCGACCTCTCCCGGATGATTATGGTCACCGAGGCGGAGCCTGAAGAGCTGGTGGCCAAAGTTGTACATTGAGGACTACCTGAGCGAGAACATCCACGCCTTCACGGCCAGGGAAGACGGAGAGGCGACGGGTGAGTGCCCATTCTGCGCGAAAGGCGCGGCCCACTGGTACATCCACATCGGGGAAGGGAAGCGGAACGGGCGCTGGATCTGTTTCTCGTGCGATGAGCGCGGCGACTTCTGGCGGCTGCTCCAGCACCTCGAAGGGATGGGGCGGAGCGCGGCGCGGGCCTGGTGGGCGATGCGGGAGCGGGACACGCCACCGGCTCCCCTCGACACCCTACGTGAGCGCGTACACGACCTCCGCAACCGTTCGGTCAAGGACCCACCGGTAGCCACGGCTCTCCCATACGGCTTCAGGAAGGTGAAGAGGCGGCGACCTCGGATGCTCGTGGAGCGGGGCGTGACCCTCCAGGCGGCTCGGGAGTACGGCCTGGGCTACTGCGCAGAGGGCGACATGGCGGGACGCGTGGTCTTCCCCATCAACTGCCCGCTCGGGAAGTCCTGGACGGCGAGAGCGGTGGGGAAGAAGGCCTGGCCGAAATACTACGGCGGCGACGGCGCGGGGCGGCTCCTGTACGGGTGGGACGTCGCGTTCAGAGTGGGGCTCCCCGAGACGCTGGTTGTCTGCGAAGGCCCGATGGACGTCGTGTCACTCTACCAGGCTGGCGTCCCAGCCGTGGCCGTGATGTCGAAGAAGATCAACGAAGCTCGTGCTGCCCTGCTCCGGCGGACCGGCGTGAAGCTGTTGGTGGCTCTCGATGCCGAGGCACGCCAGGAAGCGGTCGCCCTCAGCCAAGAGCTTAATGATGCCCCGGTAGTGCTCCTGGCGAGCGGCGACCCGGGAGACACGCCCCCGGACATCCTCCTGGCGGCGGTCAACGGGGCGCTTGACGCTTCGGCAGCGCGGAAGCTCGTGCTGTCCGACCGGGTGGGCCATCTTCGCAGATTTCGGGACACTTCCGGCCTGTAAAACGGCGACCTTGTGCTCAACCACTCAGTTAGATCAGACTTTTCTTTGCATTAAGAGATCAACGATTTCATAATGATACAGTAAAACAGAAAAAAAGGGCTTTACTTGGGTGTGGTAATCCAGTAGAAAACTAGACAGGCGCGAACGAAACTGACTGACTTACCGACTGGAGCGAACGATGGCGAAAAAAGAATTTGACAATCTTGGTAATGCTCGAATCCGCTGCGAAGTCTGCGGCGAATACTTCCACCAGCTCCCCGTTCACCTGAAGAAGCACTCGGTGACGGTGGACTCCTACCAGGTCAACTACCCCGGCGCACCGATCATATCGGAGTACGCCCGGGAGCGGATGGCGAATGCGAAGCTCGGGAAGTCCAACGCCCCGACCCCTACGGCGGCGACCCCTGGCGCGGCGAACGCCCTGTACTTCGGTAAGGCGTCCATGGAGATTCGGGAGAACCTGACCGAGGATGACGAGAAGTACGTGCCCGAGCACGACGCCCACTACAAATTCTGGAACAAAGAGGCGCTGGAAGCCGTCGCCACGGCGATGGAGCTGGACCTCAACCTGCTGATGGCCGGGCCTACGGGCTGCGGTAAGACCTCCCTGGTTGTCGAACTGGCGGCGCTCCTGAATACGCCCATCCAGCGGATCAACCTGGACGGTGACGTCCGGTCCTCCGACTTCCTGGGTCAGATGGTCCTCACCGTCGACCCCGCCACGAAGCAGACCGTCACCGCCTGGGAAGACGGCGTGCTGCCCCGAGCGATGCGCCAGGGCCACTGGTTGATCCTGGACGAGATGGACGCCGCACCCCCGCAGATCCTGATGACCTGCCAGGCCGTGCTCGAAGCGGGCCACCGACTGGTCATCAAAGAGAACGGCGGCGAAGTAGTCCAGGCCCACCCGGACTTCCGCATCGTCGCCACCGCTAACACCCTCGGGCACGGCGATCAGACCGGGATGTACGCCGGCACGAACGTCCTGAACGAGGCAACCCTGGACCGGTTCGGCATCGTCATCCGCTACGGATACCCCGGAGTCCAGCAGGAGGCGAGCATCGTCAAGGCGAAGTCGGGAGTCACCGCCGATATGGCGAAGGACATGTGTACCATCGCTAAGAAGGTCCGTGCCGGAGTCGAGAATGACGAGTGCTTCTGCACCTTCTCCACCCGTAAGTTGATCAACTGGGGCGTCATCGCCGTCAAGCTCGGGGATGCCCACCGAGCGGCGCAGTACACGGTCCTCCAGCGCCTGTCGACCGAAGATCGCCAGTACGTCGCAGGGATCATCCAGCGAGTCCTGGGGACTGCGGCCTAGTCGATGGCCGGTTTTGAAGTAGCGCCTGGCGGCGCCCGGGAATCAAGACGCTCCAGTCTCCCGGGTGCCGCTTTTTTTCCTGAGTGGACTGAACTAAGAACCCAACGGTTTCAACGAAGTTCAGAGATTCTGGAAAAAAGCCCTTTACTCACCTGTGGTATTCCGCTAGAAAACTAGGCAGGAGAGAAAAACGAAATGAAAAACTCGAAACTGGATAACTTTGACGGATACTGCGGGAAAATCGCACGGGCCTTCGGTCGCAAGGCGGGCGTGGAAGTCCGCTTTGAGGGACTCGGGGCGAAGACGAACGGGAAAGACCTGATCATCCTGCCCGCGAATTCCGAAGAAGTAGCGAAGACCCCCGAGGGTAAGCAGGTCATCGACGGTCTCTTGGACCACGAGTGGCTCCACATCTACTTCGATGGCGTCGATAAGCGGGCTGGCCGGGCGAGCGCGATGGACCGGGCGATGGCTTCGCAGGACGCCCGATACCGGATGCTCATGAACATCTTCGACGACATCCGCATTGAAGAGCGGGCGCCCTACGAGGGCGTGCGCCAGAACCTCCACGGGATGAACGTCGATACCATCGGCGCTCTGCGCGGAACCCCCGCAGCCCGTGAAGAGAATTTCGTGAACCTCGGGAAGGCGATCATCCTGAGCGTACGCGGCGAAGCGGTTGACTACTTCCACCCCGGCGTGCGGGCGCGGCTGGCGGCACTCGCTCCGGTCCTGAAGGACGCCCTGAAGGCGGCGACCTCCGACGATGTCCACGACCTATCGGTTGCGACGATGAAAGCTCTGAAGGCTTTCGAGGATGCCCAGAAGCAGGCCGAGCAGGAGGCAGCGGAGCAGGCGGCGCAGGAGAAGGCGGAGCAGGAGAAGGCGGAGCAGGATCAGCTCGGTCAGAGCCCCGAGGGCGCCCAGGATGGCGAGCGCGAAGAAGGCGAGCCCGAGGATGGCGAGGGAGAGCCCACGGACGGCTCGGAGAACACCGATAGCGATGAGGGCGAGACCTCGGAAGATAACGCCCCCGGCGACGGCGAAGCGGCTGACGACGGCGAAGAGAGCGATGAAGACGCGGACGGCGGCGGAATGGCCGACCCCGGGTTTGACGATGACGAGGATGAGGACGCGAATACCCTGGACGGCTCCGGCTCCGAGGGCGAGACTGGCGACGCGGACGGCGAAGGCACCGCTGGCGAGGCTGGCGAAGAGAGCGATGAGAGCGGAGTCGACGGGGACACGGGCGGAGAGAGCGGCGACCAGGACACGAAAAGCGACACGGGCGACGGCACCGGCGAAAACTTCGATGGCGACTTCACCCAGGGCGACGCTCAGGGCGGCGAAGGCGAGACGGACCCCGAGCCTACTCAGCCCGAGCGCGATGACGATGACCCGGAATTCGGCGCCAACGAGTCGATCACCGAGGATATGACCGGCGACGCGGCGAAAGAGGACCTGGCCAACCAGGCGGCGGCGGCTCAGAAGGGGAATAAGCGACACCTGGCGGACCCCCGGGCGCTGAAGCACGACTCGGAGCGGACGGTCGACACGGCTGACGACCGAGAGGTCAAGCGGTTCTCGAAGCGTCTGAAAGGCGTCGCTGGAGCCCTGAAGAATAAGCTGGTCACCGCGCTGCTGGCGAAGCGGGCCAACTTCACCCAGGGCGACAAGGACCGTGGGCGGCTGGATAACCGGTCGCTGGCGACGGTCAAAACCGGGAACACCCGAGTTTTCAACGAGCGCGTCATGGGCGACTCCACGAACGTGGCCGTGACCCTCCTGGTTGACTGCAGCTACTCGATGAACGGCGACCGGATGCGGATGGCGGCGGAAGCGGCTCAGGTGTTCGGTGAGGCGCTGAACCCCTTGAACTTGAAGTTTAACGTGTGGGGATTCCAGACGATGGACATGCCCTACCGGATGCGCAATAACTATGAAGAGACCCCGTTCAACCGTCTGAGCCCTTATCGCTTCCTGAAGGTCAAGGGATTCTCGGAGCGCTGGGCCACCGGAGCGAAGCGCATCCCCAACCTTCCTTCGATGTGCGACGGCTGTAACGATGACGGCGGGGCTCTCCGCTGGGCCGCACGGAAGCTCCTGGCCCAGGACGCGGACCGCCACGTGCTGATCGTACTGAGCGACGGGCGCCCGAACGACCCCCGAGCCCCCGAGCTGGCCCTGCTCCGCAACGACCTGAACCTGGCCATCGAGCAGATCACGTCCTGCGGCGTGGAGGTCATCGGGCTGGGAATCGAAGCGGCCCACGTGCGGGACTACTACCCGAACTGCGACGTTGTAACCGACCTCGCTCAGCTGCCCGCCTCGGTGATGCGGCTGCTGAAGGATAGCCTGCTTGAGAAAACGAAGCGCGGCGGAAGGCGCTAGGAGAATACGATGACGACTCAGAACCAAATGTACGAGACCCACGCCACCGAAATCGACCGGCTGATCAAGATGCGACTGGCCAGGATATTCGTACCAGGCTACGCCTATGAGGACCTGGTTCAGGAAGGTCGCCTGGCGGCTCTCGAAGCTCTGCCCGCCTACGACGGGGAGAAGGGACCGCTGGCGCCTTACCTCACCCGGGTCATCGCCAACGCCTACTACGGGCTGATGAGCAACGTCCGTGCCAAGAAGCGGCGCCCACCGACTGCCCCCGAGGGCGAAGAGACCATCGCCACGCTCCCGACCTCCGAGCCGAACGTGGAAGACACCGCGCTGATGGTTGAGCACCTCCAGGGCGTACGGCGGGCTGTGGACCGGGCGCAGACCCGGCTGGGCGACATCGAGCGGACGGTGATGGGCTGCTACATGGAGCCCAGCCCCGAGCTGATCACGACGGTACGGAACCTGGGGCGCCGGAAGCTCTCCAAGAGCGCGGTGGCCCGATACCTCGGGATGAGCCCGGATAAGCTCCAGGCGATCATCGGGCGCATCCAATTTGAAATGACGGCGGGACTGGAGACCGTCTGATGTTCTGGTCGACCCGCCGGAAAAAAGATAGCGTCTTTGTCGCAAGGACTCTAAGAACATACGACCTGGACCCGAGCCCCACGCCCGGATACTATGACATGCCGGACTACCGGTGTCACGTGGATGGGTGGGAGCGGGTCATCGAACGCTACCCCTGGGGCGTCGTGATGTACGTCGACTCCCCGGGCGCCTCGGAGACCTTGGTCATCCGGGGAGAGTACGACCCGGCAACGGGGGTGGTGATCGAAGATGGGCGACCCGTGACGATCTCAACCCCGTGGTACCCAACGCTAGTCAGGAGATGCGAGATGGCGAAGATTGAAACCCCCGAGTGCGCTGGTTACTGGGCCGCGTGCGTGACCTGCGACGGCGGGCCGAACCCCGAGTCAGGCGCCCACGAGGATGCCTGCTCGTATCGAAGCCGCTGCCGAGTGATTCAGGCCCACCTCATCGAGCTGGACACCGACCCCCGAGCCTATGAGAGGCGGTACGGCGACGATGCGTTGCCCCGGCTCGTGGCGCGTCTGGAGAAGGCGGAGAAGCCGATCAAGCGGCGGGCGAAGCGCAAGAAGGTCCGCAAGAAGGTGCCTCGCAAGCTCACTAGCGCCCAGAAGCGTGAGCGGCGGTACGCGGGCCTCAAGAAGATGGCGCTGGCCTTCTACGATGAGCTACGGGCTGCGGTCGACAAGCGGAAGGTCGTGTGCTGCAACCGGCGCACGGAGGCGGTGCGACCCGGCTGTATCTATCTGGTGGACCGGACGGCCAAGGGCGTGTACTACTCCATCTACATGCGGCGGGCGAAGGGGCGAGCCTACAAGCTCGGGGTCATCCGGTTGGTCCCGATCAACGGCGGCATCGACATCCAGCTGCCGGAGGCGGTGACGTTCTCCGAGAAGCTCCCGGAAGACCTCCGGGCGACCCCGTGGAACGATCCGCCGATGGCGTCGGTGGTGCGGACCCTGAAGACCCCCGAACACTACCGCTGGGTGGCGAAACAGCTCGCTGCTTCGGCACTCGAAGCTCTGGAGGCACCGCTATGGAAGTAGTCATCGCAGGCGGCGGCATCGCTGGCCTCATCGCGGCGGAAGCGTTCATCACGATGGGCATGAAGCCGACCATCATCGAGTCGCATCACTTGGGCGGCCAGTGGGCTCGCCTCACCGCTCTGAAGTACCTCCATGCTGGACGGACCCACGACCGGTTCGCCCTGCTGGGGATGCTCCACCGGGTGGGGATCACCGAGTATGAAGAGAAGGTGGTCAACGGCGGAGTCCTGCTGGCGCTGGAAGGCGGAGCCCGGATGGTCGCACCCCACCCCGAGGTGCTGGGCGTCAACCACATCGGACCCGCCATCACCGACGCTCACTGGGTGAAGACTCGCGGCGTGGGGACGCGGCGTGACACCCGGGCGATGAATCGGGGCTCGGAGGGCGTGGACCGGGAGCGGAAGCGATTTGACATCGGCGACGCCAATCTGCTCGACGCGCTGGTGGGGAGAGTCCGGGATGGCGCGAATGTAGTTGAGAACGCCCAGATACAGGCCATAGGCAAGAGTGCTGTGGACGTGGTGGGCGGTAGTATTCCGTACGACACGCTCATCACTACGCTACCACTCTGGGCTTTTACGCAGCTATACTGCGATGAGCCGTTCAAGGCTGAAGCGCGCAGGCTGACGATACAGACTTACTACTGCCCGAGCTTCAGCGCCAGGTACCACGTCTGGGACTACCTCTACACCCCGTGGACGGCCCACGGCCAAGTCCATCGGCTCTCCCCGGCGGGGCGCGATATGTGGGCGGTGGAGTCGAATCTGGGCCGCATGATCGCGGATACCCCGGAGATGGCACGGAGGGATGCGGAATGGCTGCTAGGCAGTGACGCCCAGTTCGTGTCGGAGATCGCCACCCACGGCCACCTGCTGCCGCTCCCGATGCCCTACGAGTACCCCGACGCGGTGAAGCCCATCGGGCGGTTCGCCCAGTGGGACGCGAGAGCCACGGTGGACCGAGTATGCCGACGGGCGGAAGCGCTGGCGAGCGAATGCCGATGAGCAAAATCTACGACATCCGGCATTGGTTCAGCCGGCAGATTCTCCAGCAGCGGAACTGGCACCACGGCGCGGGGCGGCGGGAGATCATCAACGACCTCTTGCTTGGCCTGGCGAAGGAGACCGGAGAGATCCAGCAGCGGCTCCACAACGGTCCGCACCAACTCCGGGCGCGGCCCATCGACCTTCCCACCGTGGCACACGACGCCATCGACATCATCAAGTACGTCCTGGCCATCGCGGCGACGGCGGGCGTCACACCCGATCAGCTGGCGGAGACCTTCTGGGCCGTCACCGACGCGGTGGACGACCGGTGGCGGCGGGAGCAAGCAGACCTGAAAGGCGAGCGGGTGCTGGTGGTCGATATTGACGGGTGCCTCGCGGATTTCGACACCGGCTTCAAGGAGTGGCTCGATGGGCGGGTGGTGGAAGGCCCCGAGCTTGAGGACGTCAAGCAGGCGTTTTACGCCTCCGGCGGATTCGCACGGCTGGACCCTCTCCCGGGAGCGGCGACAGCGATGCACGAGGCGAAGCGGATGGGGATGAAGATCGCCATCATCACGGCACGCCCGAAGCGGCGCCACGCAAATGTCGAGACGGATACTGTCGGGTGGCTACGCCGGTGGGAAATCCCCTACGATCTTCTTGTGTTCGACAGAGACAAGGCCGAAGCTATCTGCGAGCACGTCCTGCCGGCGACCGTCGTGGCCGCCATCGAGGACAGAACGAAACACGCCGTGGAGATCGCGGCGCTGGACATCCCCGTCGTCCTCTTCAACGATGAGGAACTGGCGGACCCCCGGATCACTTCCGTGGATAACTGGGACGCGGCGCGGGGAGAGTTCACCGCGCTGTTCGACGCACTGACTGATGAAGGAGAAGACGAATGAAACCGAAAGTCACTTTGCTATCATGGACGCACGATCCCGTGCAAACCGTATGCGACCTCTGGCACGCCTCGAAGTCTGAAGCACCGCTGGATGAGGTGCGGGCGCGAACCCCCGACCGGGCGCTGTTCCGGCGCATCATGGCGCAGAAGATACCGGTGAGCGAGTCACTCAGCTTCGTGTTCATGCTCGAAGGCGTCTCAGTATCCTTCCGGGAGCAGATGGTGCGCCACCGCATCGGAACCAAGGTGGGGCAGCGGCTCGGGGTGGACATCGCGCCGGACCTCGCGGACAGCAGCTACTGGTCGCAGAGTATGCGGATCATGTCGATGGATTCCTTCGCCGACAACGAGATGTACCGCATCCCGGAGACCGTGAAGGGGCGACTCGCGTACGGCGACACGCTGATGAACGCGGAGACGCTGTACAAGCAGACGATGAAGACCATCCAGGACGCCTACAACACGCTGGTCAAGGCGGGTGTGCCGATGGAAGACGCCCGGGACCTCATCCCGCTGGGAGCCCAGCATCGCATCTCGTGGACGGTGAACGCAGCGGCCTTGGCGCACGTAGTGGGCAAAAGATCGTGCTGGATTTTACAGCACGGTTTGTGGGGTCCGGTGATCACGGGGATGATCCACGAGCTTTCGACCAAGGTGGATCCTATATTTCGCGACCTCGCGATGCCCCCATGCGCGAAGCCTTCCGAAGCTCCCGAGGATGACGGGTGGGTGTTCGGCGACTGCGTGTACCACGAAGAGAACATCCGGCGCGTGGACGGCTCCGACGCTCTCCCGGTCTGCCCCTTGTACGCCAACCAGGTGGGGCTCGACATCGAGCCTGACAGCGCCGTGCCCATGATCCAGGAGATGGCGGACCGGGCGAAGGATTACGAAAAATTCTGGGGCCGTGACCCCTACACCCTCCGACCCCTCAAGAAATAGGAGACCCCGATGCTGGTTCAAGTCAAGAAAATTGACCTCACTGTAGGTCCTCACCCGGCGGTACTGTACACCGCATCGGGCGGCCAGTCGCGATTCAAGGACTCGCAATCCAAGGCCCACTCGGATTTCATCCTGCAGCACCCGGATAACGGCACCGCCTCCAGCGCGTCCATCCTGCAAATCGACCGCATCCTGAAGTCGGACCACGACCCGAAATCCTGCCTGGAGGTATTCGGCGGGTGCGGGTGGCGGACGGCGAAGATCCACGATACATTCGACCTGGACCAGCACCTGGTGTGGGACTATGATACTCTCTGCGTGGTCTCCGCGAAGGCGACCACCCCGGCGATCACCGGCCAGGTGCGGGACTCCTACAACACTCCGCTCCCCGAGGTCGACTGGGTGGACGTCGACCACAACGACTGGACGCTCAACAAGGCGATGAAGAGGCCACCCGAGAAGGTCCTGTTCACCCGGGTCTTCAAGGCGGCGCGTGAGTGGGTAACGCTCACCGACTCGACCTTGTACGGCATCAGACGGTTCAGCAAGAACCTCCGGTGTTATGAGGGCCACTTCGGGTGTGACCTCGCTGGTTGGGAGGACTACTATGACGAGTTGGATGCCTTCACCTGGGATGCGTTCGGATTCGCACTGGAGCGGGTCACCCTGATGAAGGGCCACCGCTGCGCGCTGCTCACCTTCCGGCGGGGCGGAGAACGGAATGGCGCCCGTGGCATCGTCACCTGCACCGACTCGGCACCCGTGAAGGTGCTGAAGGAGACGGAGATGAAGTTCAACCCCGCGTCGGTGAACGTCAACGACGTCCAGGTGCCAGCATGAGTAGCCTGATGAAGACCGTCGACCACCGAGACTACATCGTGGACACCGGCGAAGGGGCGCTGCTCCAGACCGACAAGGGCCCACGGCTGGACTTCTTCGGCGACTCCGGCACCGCCAGTCTCGGGTACAACCATCTGGTCCACGAGAACGCGCTGGCCCGGGTGCGCAAGGACCGCATCCCGATTCACGCCCCGAATATCACCCCGTTCCCAGAGCGGGAGCGGGCGGCGCGGCGGCTCTGCGAGGCCACCGAGATGGACAAGGTGTTCTTCTGTAATAGCGGCACGGAGAGTGTCGAGGCGGCCATTAAGCTGGCGCGACTGCACCAGTGGAAGCAGGGAGCGGCGCGGAGCGGCATCTGGTCGATGCGTGGAGGGTTCCACGGGCGCACCTACGCCTCGTTGACCGCCAGCGATGGTCCGTCCTACTACACCAACGGGTTCGGTCCTCTCCCGGGCGAGTTCCACAGGTTTGAGAATGTCTACGACATCGACCGGGCTGCGGCAGCGGTCATCCTCTCCCCGATTGGCTGCCACCACACCGTTGAGATGTACTCAGACGAGTGGATGAACGACCTCCGAGCCTATACCAAGCGCCACGGCATCCTCTTGATCTTCGATGAGGTCCAGACCGGCGCGGGGCGGACTGGCCACTGGTCGTACGGGGCGTGGGAAGGCTACGACCCCGACATCATCTGCTTGGCGAAGGGGATGGCCGCCGGTTTCCCGATGGGCGCGATGCTGGCGAAGGGCGCTGTGGCGGAAGCCTTTGAACCGGGCCACCACTTCTCAACTTTCGGCGGTTCACCTCTAGCATGCGTATTCCTGAACGAGATGCTGGATTGGTTGGACGACCAAGCGTTGAGGCGCATCGACAAGCTCGGGCAGACCATCTCCATCTTCATGGACGGGGTGAAGGGAGTCTCCAACATCCGTGGGACCGGCCTGATGTGGGCCTTCGACACGGAGCGGGACGCCCGAGAGGTCGCCAAGGAGTGCGATGAAGACGGGTTGATCATCGGCGTGTGGAGGGAGAACCCCGTGAAGATCAGTCCACCCCTCTCGGTGACGGACGTTGAACTGTTCTCGGGGCTCTGTACGCTCCGAGACGTACTGGAGCGCGGACTATGATCGTCATCGTGGAAGGGGCATCTGGCTCCGGGAAGTCTCACCTCACCAAGCTGCTCACGGAGGCGACCGGTTGGCCGGTGGTCAGGATGTTCCGGCGGGAGTCGGACCTGCGGATCGAACACCTGGTGCCGATGCTGAACTACGTGGAGGACATCGCGGCCACCGACGCGCTGGTCCAGTCCGGAGCGGACGTCATCTGCGAGAGGATGCTGCCATCGGCTCTCGCGGACGTCTATGAGGACCGCCTGGGCGACCGGGACAAGAGCGCCCTGATGCGCTGGTGGTCGCAGCGGATCAACGACGTCTCGTGCTTGGTCTACGTCAACGTGGAGCCCGACATCGCCTCGCGGCGCTCTCGCCACGGATTCACCGTCGACTTCATTGAGCGGGAACGGCTCCAGATTCTTGAATGGTGCGGGCGGGCGGCGAACGGCGGCGTGCCCTTGACGGTGATCGAGAACGATGTTGAAGACGGCGGCGCGAAGATGCTGGCCCGGGCGCTGAACGCGATTCGCCAGGCACGCCCACTCGGAGGATGAGATGAGCCCCACTGAACTTGAAGAGGCGCGGCGACTTTTCGCCCAGCCGCAGGATGAGCCAGAAACCATCCCAGGAGCAGAGCAGCCCCAGGCCATGAGCGAGTCTACCAAGAACCTGCTCGCGGCCACGGAGCTGCCGGAGGGCATCGCTCCCGGGGATGCTATGGTGGTCAAGATGGCCATCGCCGGCAAGAAGAAGTACGCGGTGACGAACGCGGGCGGAGACGCGGTGTTGCTATTTGGGAAGCATCGCGGCGCGAAGGTGTCGATGCTCGCGGTGGTCCCGGATGGTCGGGACTACCTACGCTGGATGACCAACCAGGAGTTCGCTCCTGAGCTAATCAAGGTGGTACGTGAATGGCTCGCTCGAATGATCTAGTGCACCTCCACGCTCACTCCGAATTCTCCATCCTCGATGGGTGCGGGAAACAGGATGACTACATCGACTATGCGAAGCACCTCGGGCACCCGGCGGTATGCTTCACCGAACACGGTACGCTCCGAGGCGCGTACAAGCTCCACGAGACCACGAACATCATGGGCGGGATCAAGCCCATCTACGCCATCGAGTTCTACATGGCGCTCAACCATCTCGCAACGGGACTCCCGGCGCAAGAGCTGGCAGACATCCGGGGCGAGCACGAGAACAAGACAGCCCAGAACAAGGCCATCAGGGCGAGAGAGAAGCAGCTCAACATCAAGCGGCGGTACCACTCGACTGTGCTCGCCAAAGACGACATCGGCCTCAAGAACCTGTACAAGCTCTCGACCGTGGGCTGGGTGGACGGATTCTACTCCCGACCCCGCATCGATTTCGACCTGCTGGAGAAGTACGGCGACGGGCTCATCGTGCTCTCCGGCTGTATGGCCGGATACATCTGCGCGGCGATCCTCGAAGGGCGGTTTGACCAGGCGCTGAAGTTGGTCGACCGATTCCGAAATCGCTGGGGAGATGACTTCTACATCGAGATTATGCCGAATTCACTCCCGGAGCAGGTCAAGCTGAACCTGGCGCTGGCCCAGATCGCCCGAGCTACCGGAGTGCCGATGGTGGCGACGGCGGACGTCCACTATATGTTGAAGTCGGATTGGGAGGCTCACGAGGTCCTGCTGTGCGTGAACACGAAGAAGAAGATGAGCGACCCCGAGCGGTGGACCTTCGGCACGCGTGAGTTCTGGTTCCAGACCCGGCGGGAGATGGAAGGCAACTTTGCGACCTGCCACCCGGGACTCCCCGAGCGGGACGTGTGGGCGGCTCTCGACCAGACGGTGAAGATCGCAGACAAGTGCGTCGCCAAGATGGACATCGACCGATTCCGGGCGCTCTCCCCCGACCTCATCGTGCCGAAAGAGCACGTGAGCGAGTTCCAGTGGTTACTCCACCTCTGTCTGGAGGGCTGGGATCGGCGCGACATCCCGAAGCGGGCGGCGGCGTTGGCCAAGAAGCGCGGGGCGCCTCTCGCTGAGGTGATGGAAGAGTACGCGGACCGGTTGGCCTTGGAGTTGAAGATGATCGAGATGAAGAAGGCGGTGACCTACTTCCTGATCATCTGGGACCTGTACGCCTGGGTTCGGGGGCAGGGCATCGTCTGCGGCCCCGGGCGGGGCTCGGCAGGCGGCTCTCTGGTTTCGTACCTCATCGCGCTCACCGACGTGGACCCGGTGGAGCACGGGCTGATCTTCGAGAGGTTCATGAACCCCGACCGCATCGACATGCCTGACATCGATTGCGACTTTGAGGACCGGCGGCGGCAGGAGATAGTGGACTGGCTCCGTGTGCGGTGGGGTGAGGATAAGGTCTCCCAGATCAGCACCGTCACGAGGATGACCGGTAAGGCGTGCCTGCGGGACCTCTCGCGTGTCCTTGACGTACCCCCGGGGGAAGTAGACGCGGTTGTCAAGTCCATCGTGCTACGGTCCAGCGGCGATGAACGAGAGTCCCAGACCATCGAAGATGCCATGGTGGAGTTTGACGTGGGGCGGGCGTTCAACGAGTCCTACCCCGACGTGCTGCGACTCGCCAAGCGGCTGGAGGGCCAGGCCAGAGGTCTCGGGCTCCACGCGGCGGGCGTCATCGTGGCGGGCGATGAGCTCACCGACTGGGTGCCGCTCGAAACCCGAGCCAGCAACGGGAAGCGGGTGACCTGCACAGCCTTCGATATGATGGGGGCGGAAGCCCAAGGCCTGATGAAGATTGACGTGCTGGGGCTGCGTACGCTCTCGGTGATCTCGGATGCGCTCCAGGCCATCAAGAAGCGGACCGGCGAAGTGATCGACCTCAACTGGATTGACCTGAACGACCAGAAGACCCTCGACAACTTCACCGCTGGACACTTCGCGGGGGTCTTCCAGTTCGATACGGCCTCAGCGGAGAAGATCTGCGAGGGTGTCACCTTCGACAGGTTCGATGACATCCCTGCGATGGTAGCTCTCGACCGGCCTGGCACCGCCCGTTCGGGACTCGCGACCCAGTACCTGGAGCGGAAGGGCGACCCCTCGAAGCGCGTGTCCATCCATCCGCTCATCGACAGGATCTGCGACGACACCCTGGGGATCATCGTCTACCAGGAACACGTGATCAAGATTTTCATCGAGGTGGCTGGGTTCGCACCCGGCACAGCAGACTCACTCAGGAAGGCCATTGCCAAGAAGTGGGGTGACGAGAAGCTCGGGAAGGAGCGCGAAAACTTCGTTGAGGGCGCGTTGAGCCGTGGCTTCCCCGAGGCGCTGGCGGAGAAGATTTTTGAGCAGATCAAGTTCTTTGGCTGTCTCCCTCTGGACGCGGAGATCGCCACCCCGACCGGCCCGAAGACGATGGGCGACATCCGGGTGGGCGATGAGGTCCTGTCGCTGGAGTACGACCAAAACCCGAACCCGTATTCCCCGAGCGAGCCGAAAGTGGTCGCCAACCGGGTGAAGCGGAAGGAATACACGCGCAAGCGCCTGGTGGAGTTGGAGCTGGAAGACGGAACGATCCAGCGGTGTTCCGAGGACCACTGGTGGTTAACTAGTGAAGGCTACAAGAAAACAGTAGACTTATCGCTTCATAGTGATCTGCTATCGCTGTCACCTGAGGGAGCGCGACTCGGAACGCCTCGAAGGGTTACGCGAATCACGCTCACCGACGAAACCGTTGAAGTAGCTGACATCGAGGTCGAGAACGACCCGCATAATTACACCCTCTCCAACGGTCTAACTAGCCATAATAGTTACGGATTTAACAAAAGTCACGCGACAGCGTACGGGCTGATCTCCTACTGGGAGATGTGGCTGAAGACGTATTACCCCCGGGAGCTGATGTGGGGTCTGCTAGCCAACGAGCCTGATCGAGCCCGCATGATGAAGCTGGTGCGCGAGGCGCGGCGGCTCGGGGTGGAGGTGATCCAGCCCAACGTCTCGACCTCGGGAGAGCGGTTCACGATCACTGAAGGGGCGATTCAATCGGGGCTCGTGGAACTGAAAGGCGTCGGGAGCGCGGCGGTCACCTCCATCGTTGCCAACCAGCCGTACAAGAGCTTCAAGGACTTCATCGACCGCATCGACCTCCGGCGCTGCCACAAGGGCGTGATCACCGCGCTGGCGAAGTCTGGGGCGCTCGTGGACCTCATCCCGAACACTCGCTGGTTCCTGGAGAACATGGAGAAGCACTGGGACCGGCGGAAGACCTTGAACTGGGATAAGCTCCTGAAGGAGTCGATGGACTTTGAGCAGTTCAGCGACGATGACAAGACGATGACGGCGGCGGAAGTCTCACCGCTCGCATTCGGCAAGCACCCCATCGAGGTCCACAGCGACTTCCTGGACGCGGCTCCGGTCGACTGGGTGTCGCTGGAGGATGACGCGATCTGGGACTTGAAGTGGGCCTGGGCCTACGGCACGATGGTGGAGCTGAGGTACAATCAGGTCGGTGACTTCCACTCGGGCAAGGACCCCACGGATGCAGAGAAGGCTCGAAAGAAGTGGGGCGCCCGGTACGCGAACGTGAACCTGGAAGACGCCTCCGGCGTGAACAAGCGCATCAAGGTCGACCACGACATCTTCAGCAGCGTGCGCGAGGTCGTGGACAAGGGCGCGGGATGGCCGGTGGCGGCGCTCGTGACGGTGAACAAGCGGTGGAAGTCTCTGAGGGTGAAGATATTTCTGGACGTGGTGGAGCTGCGGCGTAAAGCAGAAGCGGGCGAGCCGTGGACGCCTCTGGAGCAGGCGCTGTTCGAGCCCGGGAAACTCTTTGAGGGCCACAAGAAGAATGATCTCACCCGGAAGATGAGGCGGGCCAAGCAGGGCTCCCGGCAGAAGCTCACCGGCGTCTGCTTGATCGCTGCGTTCAGTGACAAGCTCGACAAGAACGACAACGAGATGGGGTTCATCACGGTCTACGGGCGGGGCGGAGCCTATGAAACGGTGGCATTCGCGAGCGTCTGGCCCGAGGTGAAGGGAGAGGTGGCGGCGGGGCGGCTCGTGAAGATGACGGTGACGGTGTCCGACTCGGGCGGCTACTTCGTGGAATCGGTCCAGAGCCTATAAAAAAACCGGTGTTTCTTGGCGGTGGCCGTAAGTATAAACGACGACAGAGAAGATACGCGAAAAGGAGAATGAAAATGGCTGGCATGAATGAACTTGCGAAACTATCGGGCTGCACCCCGCAACAGGTGAGCGACGTGTTCGACGCGATCCTGAACCTGGTCCGGAACGGCGACAACGTCGTCATCCGCAACTTTGGATCCTTCCGTGAGGTCATCCAGAAGGAGCGGATCATCCACTCGACGGCGCTGGAGGGCGGCCAGGCTACGGTGCCTGAGGCGAAGGTGCTCCGATTCCGCCCGAGCCCCGCAACGAAGATCAAGACCAAGGCGAAGGCTAAGGCGCGGAAGGCTAAGGCGCGGAAGGCCAAGGCCAAGAAATGAAGTTCAGCCTCGACATTGACGGCGAGACCGTCACGCTGAACGATGGCGACCTCGCGATCACGAACGTGTCCGAGGACGCCCCGAAAGCTGCATCGATGATCTTCTATTGGGGAAGCGTCGCTGCGGCCATCCGCCAACAACTGGAGAAGGCGCGACACGATTATCGGCACCTGCGCGGGCAGACGCTGGTCTCCACCCTCGCGTCTGAACCGAAACTGGCTGAGTGGAAGATCATGGCGGCCTTCGAGGCTGGGGAGGGTTTCCGGCGCTCGAAGGCCGCCATCGAGCATTGGCAGCGGCTCTATGACCAGGCCCAGGCCATCTACGCTGCCACCCAGGCGCGTGCGTCGGTCATCCAGACCATCTACAAGCACGAGACCGGCGGGAAAGCCTACGCCGGAGCCATCGGCGACGGTCCCAAGAAGTCCAAGACCGACAAGGTCAGAGACCTACTCCGCAAAAAGCAGTAACACACCAGCCAAAAAAGGCTCGAAAGGAAAGAAGTATCATGGGCGTAAATCTCGATGCGATGAAGAAGGAAAAGGCGGAAGCGGCGTCAAAGCGCGGCGGAGCCGATTACTACACGGTGCCGGAGGGCGAGACCCTCCTGTACATCTGCCCGCCTCTCCCGGGCGATGACCTTCCCTTCGTGGAGACCTCCGTGCACTACGACGCAGGCCCCGAGGACAAGATGACGGTCTGTCTCGACCCGGCGCGGAACCCCGTGCTGCTGGACGACCGGGTGAAGGCCGTTCTGAAGAAGCGGAACAAGAACATCGAGGCGGGATGCCAGGCGTGTATCCGTCTCGATGACGGCGCGGACGTCGCCCGGGACGCCTCCAGCCGCTACTACTGGGGCATCATCCCGCTCAAGCAGCGGAAGGACAACACGAAGAAGTGGCGCGAGGCAGACGATGCCGATGAGCTCCGCATCCTCGCGTGCGGCTACACCGTCTGGTCCGGCATCATGGACTGCTTCATCAACAACGGGGACATCTCCGACCCCAAGAAGGCCATCCTGGTCGTGATCAACCGCAAGGGGAAAGGCATGAGCACGACCTACACCGTGGCTGCCGATTCCGATTCGGTCCGGCAGGGCGGCGTCGCGATGTCGAAACCGGTTCGGGCGCTCGTGGCGGCCCAGTGCGTGGAGGGGGAGAACGGCGACCTGTACCGGGTCATCGCCAACTCCATCCGCTCCAGCGCTGAGGTCCACTCGATCATCGAGGGCGTGCCGCTGGAAGAAGGCGAAGAGACCCCTGCCGATGACGGGAAACCCCCGGAGTGCTTCGGCCTGGATTACGAGGCGGGCGACCCGGACTGCGAAGCCTGCGACTTCAAGGGCGACTGCGAGGTCAAGTGCACTCCGCCCGGCAAGAAGCCCGAGCCCCCGAAGAAGCCCGGCAAGACCAAGGGGAAGGGCAAGATCAAGGGCAAGAAGGGCGCCAAGGAGATCGGCGACGGACCTCCCGCCCCGACTCCCGAGCCCGAGCCCGAGCCCGAGAGCGATGGCCCCGAGGTCGGTGACGAGGTGGTCGCCAAGGACTGCGTGATCGGGTCCTGGTACGCTGAGGATGCCGACGACATCGAGCCGATGAAGTTCGTGGGCGACTCGAAGAAGGGCAAGAAGCACTGGGCCTTCTTCCTGGACGAGGATGACGAGCGCATCCGGCTCAAGGCGACGGAGACCGTGACCGTGATCCCTGCCCCGGCGGGCGACGATGACGGAGAAGCGGGCGACGATGCCCCGGCGGATGACGATATGGCCGCTCTGGAGAAGGCCATCGCGGATCGCAAGAAGGCTAAATAGTAACGCATCTTAGCCATACGCGGCGGACCTCTGGCGCACTGCGTATGTTGATGGAGAGCGGACCCGCGCCAACGGCACTATCCCACAGCCCCCTGCGCCGGTCAACCAGGTCCGTTTTCCGCCAACCCTCTCTCTCGGAGAACCCATGAAGATATCTGTCCGTAAACGAGCCGATGCGATGAAGCGGGTCATCGAGGCTGTCGACAAAGAGGTGGGCACAGGCACCCTCACCCGGCTCACCGGTTCCGGCCTCAGCATCCCCGTCACAGGCGTATGGTCTACGCAGCTGGAAACAGTGGACGCTGCGTGGGGAAGGGGCGGCGCTCCCCGAGGGCGGACAGTCATCCTGCACGGCAAAGAGGGCTCCGGGAAGACAACCATCGCTCTCACCATCTGCGGGAGCGCGCAGGCGGACGGCGCCATCGTGCTGTACATCGACGCAGAGTTCAAGCTGGACCTCGGGTGGTGCCCGAAGTGCGGATTGGACCCGAAAGATATGATCCTGTCCCAACCAGACTACCTGGAGAAGGCGTGCGAGACTATCTCAGCGACGATGACGGCGGCGAAGAAGCACGGCCTGAGCGTCTGCGCGGTCCTGGACTCGATGAACGCCTGCGACACCAAGGCCGAATTCGAGAACACCTGGGAAGAAGAAGAGCACTATGGCCCCAAGGCGCGGGTGTACTCCCGGGTTCTCCCGAAGCTCGTGCCCGTGGTCAAGGCCACCGACTCCCTCTTGGTACTCGTATCGCAGACCCGAGGCGGGCCGACTGGCGACCATATCGCCTGCGGGAACGCCCCGAAATTCTACTCCAGCAGCATCGGTAAATTCTACAAGCCGATGGGCCACCAGATCAAGGGCCCCGACGGGAAGACCCAGGCGACCCTCCTGGAAGTCGAGTGGATCAAGAACCAGGTGGCCCCACCCTACCAGAAGTCGCAGTTCAGGATCACGGGCGATGGCCCCGACCGGGACTGGGCGATGCTTGAGCAGGCTGCGATTCTCGGGCTGATCGAGAAGGGCGGCGGCGGATACTCCACCCTTGCCAGGCCCAAGGGCGAGCCTGTGAAGTTCCAGGGCGTCAACGGCTGGCGGAAGGTCCTGGAGAAGAGACCCGAGCTGGGACCCGAGCTGCTCGCGGCAGTCCGCTCCCGGTACGATACCAAGGAGTCCACCCCATGAAAGCCCTCATCACCGCGGATTGGCACCTCTCGAACACGCTGCCCCACGCCCAGCGGGCACCGGATACGCTCATCAGCGACCGGCTCAAGGACCTGCAGCGAACCACCGACTGGATCTTCAGAGCGGCGGCGGACCGGAAGCTGCCCCTGATCATCCTCGGAGACGTCTTTGACAGGCGCCAACCAGACGCCCCCACCCTGAAGGCGGCGGCGAACATCTTCAGCGGGGCATCGAAGCTCGGGGTGGAGGTCTACATCCTGCCCGGGAACCACGACGCCCACGACACGAGAGGGCTCCACTACGTGGTCGACCTCTTCAGTTCAATGGGGGTGGCGGACCTCCGGGTGATGAGGGCGGGCGTGGTGGAAGAGCTGGACAACGCCTCGCTGCTCCCGGTTCCATCGATGTCCCGGAAGGCAACCATCGAGCTCATCCGCGAGTACAGGAAGCAGAAGGCCAAGAACGGCATCCTGCTCCTGCACGACACCATCATCGGCGCCCAGATGGACGGGGGTCACGTGGCGGATGCGGGCATCCCGAAGAGTGAGCTGAAGGGGTTCAAGTACGTCCTCAGCGGTCACATTCACGAGTTCCAGACCCTCACCCCGATCAAGGGGTGCTACATCGGGAGCCCGTACCAGGTGACAGGCTTCAACGAAGCTCGGCACCGACCCTCCATCGGGCTGCTCGCCACCGAGGGCTCGAAGGTCTCTTTCCACAAGGTGAGCGTCCCAGAAGACCTCTCGCAGTGGTTCCAAGAGGTCAAGGTCCACGAGGATGGGAACATCGTCAAGTCCGGGCGGGACGGCGCACCCTACTTCCGGGTGGTGTATGAGGGCTCCGATGAGTCCCTGGACGCGCACCGCGAAGAACTGGATGCGATCATGGCGGAGGCGAAGCCTAATGCCCGTAGCACATCGTTCATCCATCGCGATGTACCGGGAGCTGGGCGTGGGCGTCTCGACATCGACCTGGTGGCGGACGGCGTGCCACCGCTGGAGACCCTCGTCACCGAGTACGTGGACCTCCACCGACCCACCGAGGGCGAAGCCTTCGCAGAGGCGGGCCTGGACCTGCTGAGAGGACTGAAATGATCGAATTCGACACGCTCACGATGGAGGACTTCGGCTGCTTCGCCCTAGCAGACGCGGAGCTGGGCCTATCCAAGCAGGGACTGGTCCTGATCCAGGGCGAGAACCGGGACACGACGGCGGCGGATTCCAACGGCTCCGGGAAGTCGACTCTGTTCAAGGCGCTCTCGTGGGTTCTCTTCGGGCGGACGGTGGACGACATCAAGGGGGATACGGTCATCCGGCTGGGCCAGAAGCGGGCGCGGGTCACCCTCACGTTCAAGGTGGAAGGGCGTGGCTTCACGGCGGAGCGAACGAAAACCCGAGATAAACCGGAGAGTCTCAAGGTATATTATACCAAGAACAAGAAGTCTCTGGGTGCCCGGACGCTGAAAGAGGCTCAAGCCTTACTGGAGGAAACGCTCAGCCTTGACTGGTTAGCCTTTAAGAATACAGTGCTTTACGGACAAGGCGACATACTCCATTTCGCAGACCCCCGCACGACAGACGTCCAGCGGAAGGCCGTGCTCACGAAGATTCTCCGGCTGGAGCGCATCGACGCGGCGCGGGCGGAAGCCCGGAAGCTCAAGAACCTCGCGGTGGCGAATCAGAACCGCATCGAGGGCGAGCTCATCGGCATCGAGTCCCAGTTGGAGATGCTCGACACGGCAGACCTGGTGGGCCTCTCCCGAGTCTGGGAGAGGGCTCGCAAGGAGCGCATCGCAGCGGCCCAGGAAGACGTCGATGAGACCCGGGCAGACCTCTCGGAGGTCGCCAAGGCGAACAAGTCTATGGGGAAGCTCCGGGCGACGCTCAACACCGTCCAGGGCATCCTGGACGAATACTCGATGGAAGAAGCGGCGAAGCTCCCCTTGGAAGAGCGGATGGTTGAGGTGCGGGACGGACTCAATACGGCTCGATGGGCGCTCGATGCGGCCCAGCGACAGGCGGACGAAGCAGCCGCGAAGGTCGCCCGGTTCTCAGCGGGCGAATGCTCCGAATGCGGCGCTCCGAGTGACTCTACATCGATGAAAGAGATGGCGGCGAACGCTAAGCAAGCTATGGCCCAGCACGAGGCGGTGGCCGAGTCGCACGAGGCGGAGTTGAACGCCCTCCGAGCGGAGAAGCTCGACCTCCACGAGCAGATCGCTACCATCGTGGAATCGGTCTCGGAGAAGGATGACTGGGCCGACAAATGGGCGATGATCATGGAGCGGATTCGCGAGGCGGAAGCCGTCGCAGGCCGTGAGGACGTCTTGACACGGTCGCTGGAGCGGCTGGAGGGCGACCTGGAGCGGGTCACGAGCGAAGAGAACCCCCACGACCTGAAGATCACCGAGTGGACGGAGAAGGCGGCGACCCTCCGGGGAGAGGTCGCTGGGAAGACCGCAGAAGCTGCCCTATCTCAGCAGGAGGCAGGCGTTTACAACTTCTGGGTGGAAGGGTTCGGCCCACAGGGGCTCCCATCGTACCTCATGGACTCTGTCGTGCCTGTGGTGGCGGCGCGGGCGAATAAGTATCTGGAGATACTCGCGGACGGCGACCTCAGGATCAAGCTCGACACGCTCACCACGCTGAAGGGCGGGGGTGTCAGGGAGAAGCTCAGCTTCACCACGATGGTGGAGGGCCAAGAGGACGTACCGATGAGCGGCGGGCAGCTCAAGAAGGTCACGCTGGCGACGGACCTCGCACTGATGGACCTCCTGGCGAAGCGGGAAGGGGCGGCGGTGGACCTGCTGCTGCTGGATGAAGTGCTCGACGGTCTGGACGCGGCGGGGCGCTCCCGGATCATGGACCTGCTGAGCCACCTCCGGTCTCAGCGGTCGACCATCATCGTTATCTCCCACGACCCCGAGATCGTGGAGAAGTTCGGGAAGACGATCACCGTCATCAAGAAAAACGGGATCGCGAGGCTGGCATCTTGAGCGACGAAAAACCCAACGATTCTGAAGAGCCAACCGGACCTCCCGCATCCGTGATAGATGACGGGGCTCGAAGCCGGTGGCCGCTCCCCGAGAACGCGAGTGAGGGCGACCGGGCACGACTCGGGCGGAAGATGGCGGAAGCCTTCTGGCGGGACGTCATCGAGGTGTTCGGTGAGGACATGAACCGCATCCGGATGACCGTAGGCTGCCTGAAGGAGTTTCAGTTGAAGCTCCATCGGGAACAGTCCGCGTACAAGGAGCGGCTCTCCCCCGACAGGGAGCTGGATGACGACGCCCGGGAGCTACTCCAGGCAATGGCGCAGGCGAGCGCGAAGGGGGATGGGTGATGCTGAATCCACCGGTCGGTTCGACCGATACGTACATCGGATATGATTTATCGTTAAACCACTCGGGAGCGGTGGCGCTCGATGACCACGGGGCGCTGATCGGGTTCTGGTTCGTCTCGGACAAGAAGCGGGCCTGCGACCAGAGCGAATGGCAAGGCAGGCTCCGAGGTCACCGGTTGACGGGAAGGGCCAAGACAACCGACGCGGAGAACCATCAGCTGTCACGGATGAACTTCTATCGCTGGTGGCTCCGGGAGACGCTCCACCTGAGTGAGGCGGAGTACGCCGGCATCGAGGGCTACGCCTTCGCAGCCATCAGCAACAGCAGCTACCAATACGGTGAGCTTGGAGGGCTGGCCCGGATGACCCTCACCCGCAACCGGGCGAAGCTCCGGGTGCACGACCCGCTGAGCGTGAAGATGTGGGCGACGGGGAGAGGGAACGCGAACGCTGACGACGTGCTCGCAGCGGTGCCGGAGGACTTCCGTGAGCTATGGCTGAGCATCGAGAACGGGCTGAAGGGCCAGCAGGTTGCGGAAGATTTGGCCGCAGCCTACTGGGTGGCCCATCTCGTCATGACTGAGCAGCGGCTCCGGACGGGGCAGAACGCCCTGGCAGACTTTGAAGAGAAGCGGGTGAGAGTCTTCACCCGAGTGACGAAGACCTATCCGGAAAACCTGTTGGCGCGCAGCTGGATCGCACCATGAGCGCGTGGGTGACGGCGATGAACGAAGCGAAGCGAAAGGCAAAAGGCGAATAGATGCGCGCACTTTTAGTAGCGGACACGCATTTTCTGTGGTATTCCTGCGGTCGCTGGGCACGCGGACGTTACGACCGGCCCAGGGTGGACTACATGGCGCTGCGGAACGGCGTGACGGACTACCTCATCGCCCGGTTCGGGAACGTGTACGACATCGAGCCACACGCCTTCGTGGTCAACCAGCGGCGCCAAGGCGGGATGGAGCGGTTCACGGACCTCCTGCGAGGGTTCGGGTGGCGGATCACCGAGTGCGTTGACCCGACCCCAGCGGTGATCGAAGCTCTGAAGGCGGAGCCCTGGGACCTCGCGGTGCTGGCGGTGGGATCGGCTGAAGCCTTCGCCACCGCATCGGAGCTGGCGGAGAGGGAAGGGCGGAAGGTCATCGTGGCAGGCTTCGCCATCTCGAAGGACATCCCGGCTGACGGGACCTTCGGCCTTGACGGCGACGTGCTGTATGAAGGGGGAAGGTAGATGGTAACGAAGCGACAACAGAGCCTGTTCGACCGGCGGTGCGACCTGCTCGCGGTTGACGGGTCCCATTTATTCTGGAGATCAGCAGCCGCTGCCACCCTCTCTGTCGATGGTAACCCAACAGGCGGCATCTACGCCTTCATCAAGGCTCTCATCCGCGTCCACGAGCGGTTCGGCGGGGAGATAGTGGTCTGCTGGGAAGGCGGGCGGCGGGAGACGCTGAAGCGCGTCGCAGCCTTCGAGGGCTACAAGAAGCGGAAGCCCGAGCCCGAGCGGGACGCTGCCCGAGAGTCGATGAGTGAGCAGTACGTCCTGCTCATCGAGCTACTCACCGCGCTGGGCGTCACCCAAGCCAAGGCACCCGGTTGGGAAGCTGATGACGCCCTCGCCACGCTGGCGTACCGAGCCGACAGAGGCGGGTCCACGGCGGCCATCTACACGGGAGACAGCGACCTGTGCCAGTGCGTCACCGAGAACGTGTTTGTCATCAGACCGCTCCCCAAGACCGTCATAGTCTGCGACGTGGAAGAAGTCACCGAGCGGTTCGGCTGCTCACCCAAGCAGATACCCTTCCTGAAGGCGCTCTCCGGCGATAACTCCGACGGCATCCCGGGCGTCAGGTCTGTCGGGCCGAAGACAGCCGCCCATCTCGTGGATCTGTACAAGAGCCTGATCTGGGTGACCAGGGCGGTGAAGCTGGGTGCGAAGCCTACCATCCCCCGGTTCGGCGACAAGGGTTGGGAGGCGCTCTGCGAATCGGTCCGGAGCGGTGAGCTGGCCCTCTGGTGGCAACTGGCGACGGTCCATCGGCGGGCGAAGCTGGAGCTCAAGATGGGGCGGTACGACTCGAAGCGGGTGGCGGCGATGCTGATGAAACTGAAGTTCAAGACGTTGCTGGGCGCTCGGGAGCGGGAGCAGCTCCGGCGCCTCACGGAGTACGCATCATGACGCCTGCCCCGAGCTGGACCCAAGACGTTCAACGGACCAAGGCGACCGGACGCGAACCGGACCCGGTTGCGGACCGCGAAGGCGCCTTCTGTGAGCTGCGGCTCCGGTACGTCAAGGTGATCGGTGACAACATCCAGCTTCGGAACCTCCTGGCCAAGGCGGAGAAGGCGGGGAAGCGGCGACGGAGGCGGAAGCAGGGGCCAGAGCGGAATTACGAGCAGGAACACGAGTACGCTCCCGGTCGCACGAGCGATGACGCCACTGACGACCTCATCGCTATCGGTGACAGGCTCCGTGGGCAGGACCGGGAGTGGTAGGTATCCAATGAGAACATTCGGCATCTGCCTAGGCCTGTTTCTGCTCGTTTTTGACGTGGTAGGACTGGTATGGATAAGACGAACTGACAGACGGACAGGAGAGAACGATGGAAGACAAGAGAGCTGAGACCCCGGAAGCCCCGAAGAAGAAGGCCCCGACCAAGAAGCGGAAGCCTGGCCCCACCCGAGCGAAGCCCCCCAAGGACCCGCCACCGATAGTCTCCGAGCGCGGGCGCCGGATTCAGCTGATCACCCAGGTCCTGGTCGCGAACAAGGAGAAGGGGAACCCCCGGGACTACGTGGTCATCACCCACGGGAAGCAGATCCTGGACGCCAGCGGCGTCTTTGAGATCAAGGCGAAGCTCCCGGACAAGATGGCGGCGGGGAGCCACGTGTGGATCCGGGGCAACGTCAAGGGGAAGGAGATCGTGGCGAGCGCGGTGGTGATGGAGGACCTCATCGACGTGCGGGGCATCCCGCACACGAAGGTCTGCGACGAGCCCAAGACCAAGGAGTGGTTGCTGCCCCGGTGCGACCTCTCGCCCCTGCCGCTCACCATGACGCCGATGATCATCCACAAGAAGCGGCTGGACTTCTACCTCGGGAAGGGGTGGGGTGACGTCTTCTGGAACGGCAAGCTGAACCGGCGGCGGGCGAAACCCCGACGGAAGAACATCCAGACGGTGCCGAGATGATCTGTACCAAGTGCGGGGAGAGCCCCACAGCCTACGGCGGGCTGTGCATCGAGTGCGAGACCCTCTCCCCGGGCGAGCCCGAAAACATCGAAGAAGCTCTGGACCGTTGGGTCGAGGGCGAGAAAAACCCGGATAACGAACCCCCTGCGGTAAGTACATCCAGACGACAGGAGAACGAAGATGGCGATTGACAAAAACCCGATCCAATGGGACCTGGACCTCACCCCGATCATCGATGTCCCGGTGACCATCCACACTCTCGACGGCGGACGGCGGGAGACCGTGATCACCGCCGTGGAGTATCTCGACGTCGAGATGGCCGGGATGATCTGCCCGATTCCCCAGCGGTTCGTGCTCGAAGGCGACTCCAGCGACTGGGTGGCCATGGAGAACATCGAGCGGGTGGAGAGGGCGTGAGCGAGAAGACACCCAAAGGTGCGGCTCCGGTCCTGATAACGGACCTCGCGGCAGAGCTGATCGCCCTCAGAGAGATGTTCCAGAAGTGCCAGGAGACGTCTGAGACGCACCTGGCGCTGTCGATGGAGGCGCTCTCCGAGGCGGAGCCGATTCTGCCAGCTGCCCGAGCCCTCAAGAGAGCGGCGGAGCATCAACTGGCGGTCATGGTGGAGCTGTGCGCCATCACAACTGGCCTCAGCGACGGATTCGTCAGCATATTCCAGGCCCAGATAGACCAGGAGGTGGCTGGTGAAAATTAGCGACTTCAGCGAAGGCCCGAACGCGGAGCCCGAGACTACCCCCGAGCCCGAAGCCACTCCAGACGACCTCGCCACCCTCGTGGCCTACGGCACCGAGCTGTTGGCCATGGCGATCACCGAGGCGAGCGACAAGATCGTGGCGGCCATTCTCGCGGCGAAATTGGCGGAGCTGGAGGCGGTGAAGGACGCCGGCTTCACTGCGCCCCAGGCGAAGGCTCTCCGGGAGAGTCTCTTTCAAGGGTATAATACCGTCATGGCGAAGCTACAGACGTTTGACGAACAAGGAGACCCCGATGGCGAAGAAGAACAAAAACAAGCAGCAGAGTAACACCCGCGAGACCGTACGCCCGAGCCGTACGCTCTCCATCAACATCGAGTACGGTGCCGATGGCCTCGACCTCGTCACAGTCGTGGCCGATGGCGAGACCTGGAAGCATCCGACGCTCCGTGATCCGCTGAACAAGCTGGCGGCGACGCTGGTTGCGCTACTCTCCGACGCGGGAGACCCCGGGACGTTGAGTGAGCTGCTCAAGGCAGAATTCGAGCTGCCCAAGATGCCCAAGCTGGAGGCGAAGGTGCTCGTGCGCGGATTCCTGAGCCAGGTGGACGTGGGTGACCCCGAGCCTGCCCCCGAGCCCGAGCCGTACGGCGAATTCCCCGAGCCCGATCCCGAGTTGCTCCCCGGCTCTGAGACGACCCCCGAGAGCTAGCAGAAACACGCCGCCTCATGGCGACCCTCCAAGAGATACGCGAGCGGTTCTCCACGCCCCAACCTCCTGAGGAAAGGGCGAAGGTGGCCGTTTCTGATACGCAACCCACCGATGCGTCGATTCATCGGCTCGTGGCTGGGAAGACCTACAGAATCACCGGCTGGGCGAGAGGCGACGGGGAGTGCTGCCCCCGATACGACGTCGGCGGGAAGACCCTCTGGGTGGGCAGCGTATCAGAAGAGCTTCAGCCATTTGACGTCACCTACGTCCACGAAGGGGCGGACGTCTCTTACACTCCCGCCCCTAACCAGACGGTCCACAGGATTTACCCGGCTGCCCAGGCGTTCAGGGGGATGTCGAGGGCGGCGAAGGGGATGGGCATCTCGATGGCGGCGGCAGGAACGGCGTTCGCCAGGCAGATGAAGAGCATCCAGGAAGTGTCGGAGCGGGCGACGCGGAAACTCGCAGAGCGGAAGCGCGTCGACAATAAGTTCACGACCTTGGCTGAGGCGGGGATGGGAACGCCTCCGGAACATCCTCACTGCCGTACGTCCACCGACGATATGATGGACGCGATGCGGTTGGCCTTCGCCAGCATGGCCCCCGACCGGGAGACGCAGGAAGAACACGACGCCGAGAGCTGGGAGCGGCGGATGTTCCACGGCAAGCGGAACGCCCACTTGAAGAGACCCAACAAAAGGAGAAACCGATGAGCGATAGACTGTGGTTGATGTACGGAGACAGGGGAGCAGGCGTGAGGCGCTGGCAGGAGCTACTCCTAGCGGCAGGCTTCAAGCTCCCGAAGTGGGGAGCGGACGGTGGCTGGGGAGATGAGACCCAGACCGCCACCCTAGCAGCCCAGAAAGACCTCGCGGCAGCTGGCTACTATGAAGGCGACATCGATACCAAGGTGGGTGACCTCACCCTCGCGGCGATGAAGCAGCGCCTGGACGCGATGGCTCCGGCTCGCAAGGAGAAGTCGCACCTGTCCATCGTGGATGGGGTCGAGATCCACGACTACAGGGGCCACAACCCGTTGCCCAAGAACGCGAGGCCCGGGAAGGGCGACCGCTGGCCGAAGCTCCGTGGGGTGGTCCTCCACCGGACTGCTTGCCGGATGGGCGAGCGCCCGGGGCGGTACGCCTCGATGAACGCCCACATCGCGGTGACGCTGAAGGGGCGCATCGTGCTGGTCCACCCGCTCAACCTCCACATCTGGCACGGCCATCACCCGAGCCTGTGGACGATAGGCATCGAATTTGATGGCAATCCCGAGGGATTCCCAGGATATCACTGGAAACCGGGCGGCGGGCCTGACCTGATCACGCCTGCCCAGGTAAAGGCTGGCCTGGTTCTGCGCGACTTCCTGAAAAGCGAGTTCGCTGCTGCCGGGCGTACCTGGGAGTACATCTACGCCCACCGCCAGAGCAGTAACCAGCGCGAGTGCGACCCGGGTTGGCACTGCTGGCAGGAAATCGCCATCCCGTGGATGGCGGACACCGGAGCTACCCCGGGAGACGTGGGGCTCCAGGGCACGGTTTTCAATACAGGCTTCCACATCTCTCAACACTGGGACCCTCGGAGTCCGGTGGAGGGTTTTCGAGTCGGGAAATAACCCCGGCGGAGCAGGAGAATGACGATGGACGATTTATGGCGAGGTGAAGTGACGGTGATCCGGATGAGCCCCAAGGCGATTCTGGTGAGCTACGAGAATGACGAGCAGTGGGTGCCGAAGTCGCAGATTCATGACGACTCGGGCGTCTACAGCAAGACCGCCATCGGGAATACCGGTGAGCTGGTCATGCCTCGGTGGTTGGCGGAGAAGAAGGGGTGGGCCGAGAAATAGTGGCCCAGAGGACTGACTGACTGATGACGAAAAACAACCTGATCTCCCTCGATGAGGCTCGCAAGCTATTCGCCGCAGAGCCCGTACCTGAGCCCGAGCCCGAGCCTACCCCGGAACGCCACGCTACGGCGCTCCCGGCACCGCTAGACATCATAACGTTACGGATTGAACCGATGATCTTCAAGGGAACCATCGACGGGATGGACCTCATCGAGAAGGGCGCAGCCCAGGAAGCCATCGCCAGCTTCCAAGAAGACGCTCTGCGGGACCTCCGGGAGCTTTACCACAAGGGCGAGATCATCGCACACAGCAATTTCGTGGTCGAGACGGACCGGGACATCTACAGGCACCAAGAGAACGTCGCCATCACCTTCACCGTGGCCAAGCCCCCGGCGGAAGGGGAACCCGGCCACGGAGTCGACCTCAGCGGGCGCGCCCAGGAGGTGGTAAGGTTGATGGACGCGGACCCCGAGTTGAAGGAGATCAGGCTGCAGGACCACCGCCCGGGGCTCAGGCCCACGGTGGGCGAGTTCGGCATGGAGTATCAGCAGACCCCCGGCAGAGAGGTCGAAATGCATGAGCCGGGCGGGCGCCCGGACCCGCGATTCAGGCCACCCAGCCGTATGAATCCAGACGACCTGGACTGGTCGGAGCCGAAGCAGAGCCCCCGGAAGGGCGACCGCTGGATGTCAAGGGGTGGCCGCGTCGTGAAAGTGGTCTGCCTCATTCGCTCGATGACCCCGGCGGAGAGTACTGTGGAAGTCCAACCCGAAGAATTCTCCAGCCATGTCAGTTCACTTAACCTGGTAGATTTCCAGCGTGATTACGCGCTATGCTATAGGGAGCAGCCGCCAACGTTTAGACTGTAAAACCCGGCATTACTGCCGGGACGGCGTAAGTACAAGGCGAATGCAACGAGCGAAAGGAGCGAACGATGAGAAAAACAGCCCTACTGATCCTGGTGATCCTGACCTTCCTGGCCGGAGCCTGCGGAGAGCCCGGAGACGGCTTCACCATCTCAACGCAGTCCTACCTCGGGCAGGCGTCTGCTCAGGTTCCCTACGCTCAAGCAACCGGTCTCGACTACACCTGGGAGCGGGCGTGCGATGAGGGCGCCGAGGGCTGTCGATACGACCTCAAGCTGACCGGATGGCTCCACAACCCCACCGATGAACCTCTGGTGGTGGGCGTTCGATGCCTGCTCCGGGACGGGATGACGATGGTGGCTGACGAGACCCGCTGGGGCGTGCCCATCGACCCGTGGACCTCGATGAAGTTCTATTTCAGATACGAATATGACACCGAGGTCGGGCCGGATACCGTGTATTTCATCGGCGGCTGCGCTCTCGAAGATGACCCAGGATTCCAGGAGATTTACTGATGCCCCAGAGCACCAAAGACTTGATGCCGAAGCTCCCCGAGGCGACCCCCGATTACGAGCCTATCCACCTCACCTGCGTCCGCTGCGGCGGGACGGTAGGCTTCATCATCGCCGGCTGGGCTCGGACCGGTCAAGAGGCGGGTGATTGCCGGGGGTGCGAACCCGAGGTCTACGGCGACTGGCGGAAGCCTGTCCAGAGCGATTTCAACGAGCCGTACTGCGAAGCCTGCGAGGCGAGACCGTGGTACAACCAGGAGCCCGAGAAGCTCTTCACCGTCCCCACCAAAGGCTTCATCGAGTTTGACGGGTTGGCCTTCGCGGACAGCATCGAATAATGGCGGCGCATCTCGAAACACCAGCGGAAGGGCGACGGCAGGAGAAGTACATCTGCCCGAGTTGTGGCGAGTACGCACGTTGGTTCGGAGAGGGCGAAAAGGAGAAGCTCCCGGCAGGCGGCTGGGCCTTCCGAGAACCGTGGTTCTGCCACGGTGGCTGCCTCGGGTTCAACCTGTATTGGGCGCCCGAGGTCGAATACTTCAACATCCACATGACAGCAGCGAAAGGGAGAGCCGATGCTCCAACTAGCTAGATTCGCCTTTTTCATGGCGCTGATTCCTGTGTACCTGCCCCTCGCCATCTACTGCGAAGTGGTTGAAGCGGCGACGGGCGAAGACCCGAGCGCCCCCGAGGGCGACGGCGTACAGCGAGAGCCCGAAGGCTACCAGCGCTTCAAGCGGTGCGACGGTCGATGAGGCGAGCGCCCCCGAATATCGCAGGCCAGCTTCTCCTGGCCACTTTAATCACCCTCGCAGGCGCAGCGGTTTTCGTGGGCGCCCTATGGTGGATGACAAGATGACGAACGAAGAGAAACGTGAAGTGGTCCGGGACCTGATTCTGGACGGCGGAGTGGTCAGGATTGTTTTCAACGTCCAGGTCGCAGACGTGGTGATCCCCGACAACTACCTGAACCAGCTTCGGTTGGCTCTCGACTTCGGCCTGAACGGTGTCGAAGCGCTGACCGACCTCGAAGTGGGAGATGACGCGATCAGCGCCACCCTCCGGTTCAAGGGCGACTACATCTGGTGCTCCATCCCGTGGGAGGCTGTCATCGGAGTCATCCCCCACGGAGAGTCGAAACCGCTCCAGACCAACGCGTGGAAGCCCGAGCTGCTGAAGGGCGGGTTGAACTGATGCCCATGCCACCGGACCCCTACAACGACCGATCGGACTACCCACCGTACAAGCTCCGGCAGACGATCTGGTGGGTCTTACCGCTCATCCCCGTATTACTGGTGGTCCATACGGCTCTCAAGATCAGCGAGAGCCTAAAAGGCGGCACCAGAAACAAGCCGTAGCGCAGTTTAACCAGTCAGCCTGGTACTAGGACTCATATATTGACCCACGACAGCTTAGGAACCACAAAGAGCGCATTTCCTGCGCCGAAAGGACTGACAGAATGAGCAATCCCGAAAAACCCAATGATGTTCAGGACGATGTGGCCAAATTAAGGGCCGAAATCAACAAACTGGATGACTCGGGCGTCCAACTCAACGATCCGGGCGAGAAGGTGAAACCCGAATTTCTCGTGATGAAGGGCGACCCCACCGAGAAGGCCGAATGCTGCGGCCCGAACAAGTGGGAGCAGCAGGAGGCGGAGCGGAAGAAGTGCGCCCGCGAGGACCGGGTGCTGATGAACGAGCTTCGCGCCACCGAGATCACCAGGAACAAGCTCCTGCTCGACATCTGGGCCGATGAGGTCGAGATGAAGAAGGAGTCACACCAGGCTTACCTCAAGGACGTCAAGAGCCTCATCCAGTGGCGCGCAGAAAACACCAGAATCCTCAATTCTGTGGCTCTCGCGGCGCAAGGATTCGTGAAAGTGGTGGGCCTGCTCGCATCGGCTGGCGAAAAGGTGGCGAAAAGGTGGTCGAAATGAGGTGCAAGTACGGCGGGGCGCCTCGGAACCCCAAAGAAGAGACTTGGGGCGAGCGGTGCGTCAGGAAAGCCAAGGAAAAGTCGCAGCAGCCCGAGCCCATCGACCGGACGCAGCGCGGATTTGGTGTTTTTGGCCGTCTCAAGGACAAGGACGGCTCCAAGATCACCGTCTCCGAGAGTTCACTAGCCTTCGAGGGCGCCCACGTGCGGGTTTACGTCGGGGGAAGCTCCGGAGCGATGCACTTGAGCGTGCCTATGGCGCAGGAGTTAATCGACGCTCTCCAGCTGTTCATCGACACAGCCGAAAGCGGCGGCTGCACCGAACCGGCGCCCGAAAAGGCTGCCCAAGTCGAACCTCAGGCCTGTCAGGAAGATGGTTGCTCCGGCTGGACCCAACCGGCGACCCGAAAAGGCACACCGTGGTGGCGGTGCGTCACCTGCGGCAAGATCTTCCCGTTCTCCGAGGCGGAGCTGAGGCAACTGATGATCGTCGGGACAGGCTACCTGCCCGTGGAGCACCGATACCCGTGGGAGCCTGCCCGAGTCATCCCGATGAAGCAGATCAGCGGGCGGGACCTCCTGGTGGCAGCTGGCAGGAGGCCCCCGGATGCCGAGCGTGAAGACGCCTGCGACAAGTGCGAGTTCGCGATGAACGTCTCTCACGCGATGCCGGACGGGAGCGTCTGGTGCGATACGTGCTACAACGAAAACACAGAACCAACAGGAGGATGAACATGCAAGCGCAGCCCGAAACCACGAAACACGCAGCCATCGACACTACCGCGTCCACTCCGAACCCCCGGAACGACAAGGGGGAGAACGCCCGGAGAGCCAAGAAGCGGAACCTCATCGAAGAGATCAGGCAGGCCCAGAAAGATGTGGACGGTCGTGAGCAGCGACTCGCCCCGATGCGGCTGGGGCTCAAGAACGCCAAGCGGCGGCTCTCCCGGCTCCAGAAGGCGGAAGCGAAAGCCAACCCGCAGCCCAAGAAGCCCGCAGCACCTGGTCCGACGGTCCAAGAGGCCAAGGCGGGTGCGTAAACATGAAATTCACCACCAATCTATCAGGCGACTTGATCGACCTCGCGGAACACGGTCCCCAAGCAGTGGTCCTGGGCCTGATGAAGGCGCTGATCGCCCCGATCAGGCTCCCCGGGCTGGCGGTGAAGAGCGCCTACAGGGAGTACCACCTGCTGCGGTGGAAGCTCAAGCGGTTGAAGGACTGGGGAGAGGCGGGAGAGCCCCCGAAGATCACCAACCCGTGGGGCGGAGCGTGATGTGGTGCCCGAGAAGGGACATCCCATACGACTATGAGATCATGAGGCCACTCGTACAGGGAGAGGCGGTGAAGATAGCTCCCGGCCACTACCGCATCGTGCACCCTCCGGGGCCAGTGAGAACGGGCAAGCCCGGAAGACCCGTCACGCCCCTGCCTGAGCAGACCCCGCCACCCGAATGACCACCAGCCTACAGAAGGCCCGAGAGCTGTTCTCTAAGCGTGATAGAGCAACGCGGAGCGGCGGGCTGAACCTCTCCCCCGAGTCCGGCAAGACGTCCTTTCCTGTGTGCCCCGAGTGCGGTTCTGGCGTGGTGTTCGACAGCGACAAGGATACGTGGCGGTGCGCAGACGGCCTGTGCTACTGGGAAGGCGAAAGCGACAGCTTCAACCTCTATGACGAGGGCTTGACGAACGGCGATATGGAGTGCGGCATCCCCATAGGGATAACAGGCCTAGACGGCGGCCACCGGATCATCCCAGGACAGGTCTGGAGAGGGCCAGGCAGCGCCATGCTCAGGGTCATCGAGGTAGGCGGAGACCCGGCGAACGTCATAGCAGCGTACGTGGGAGGACGCTCGGAGAAGGCACTAGGCTCCCGGTACATCGAGAGGCTCTCAGGGTGGACCCGAGACCGTACCCTGTGGATGACATCATGAGCGAGAGCCTAGATCAGGTCAGAGCCCGGTTCTCCCAACCAGAACCAGCCTCTCCTGAAGAGGTAGCAGAGCCCGAGTACGGGAAGCCACGCTGGCAGGTCGAACTGGGAGAGGACTTCAAGCCGGCAGACGACCTCGTGAGGATCCATAAGGGCCAGATCTGGGAGAACCGAGACAAGACCCGAGTTATGGTGCTCAGGGTGCAGGACGATAACAGGGGAGAGCCGCACGTCATAGTAGAGATCAAGGCCTGCCCGATAGCTCCAGCGACAGTAGGCTGGGAGACGTCCTACCCTGTAGGAGAGTTCCCAGGACCGTACAGGCGCCTGGTAGCGATCATCCTGGAGCAGGGAGAGAGCGTACCTCCAGGGCACTACGCCAGCGGTGTAGTCCTCAGGGAGGTCGAACCCAAGACGCCTATCAAGGGCGTCAAGTTCACTATCCCGGACCCGACCAAGATCAGCAAGAAGGCCAAGACCATCCTCGTGAAGGCTCTCGAAGCCTCTCCCTTCGATGACGAGTTCCAGAAGACCTCCGACAAGGCCACGAAGGCTATACTCACAGCCTTTAACGTCTCGCCATATCTCAAAGATATCCTGTAGTTATGCACATGTGTAGGTAAAGTCTTAGGGAGTCCTACCCTAACGACCTCAACCAGTCAACTAAGCAACAGGGGTTAAGGTGTCACCTATCTACAGGCGATATCAGCGATAACTCTATCAGTCTATCTGTTCTAACAATAAGACGATATCGTGTTATACTTATATTCTCCTATCGCATCACCACTGTGAACTGAAGAGAAAAGAAACTCAAACATCTACTATCGCAGGAGGGAGAAGAAGAGAGAAGGAGAACAGGAGCAGTAGGAGTCTATGCCTATATACCAGAAGACTCTGAGAGGTAGGATAGCAGGAGGGAGAGAGCGCAGGGAGCGGTACGAGAAGCGAGAGCCCCGGATATACTCTGATGGTACTGAAAGTCTGAGGGGCGCAGGGACAGGTGGCAGGGTCCGCTGTGACATTGCATGTTCCACGGACTTCAGTGATCCCCACCCCTACCATGGTCACCAGTCAGTTCGTTTTCAACCGAAACACCACCCCTGGGGTAGGGCAGGGCGCCTCTTTCATAGATGAACCGTCGTGACAGGCGAGAAGCTCCGAGGGGATAGCCCAGAGAGTCTGAGCGGCGCACCGAGAGCCCTCAACCTGGCGACGTCGCTACCACCCGAGCAGAGGTCGCAGACTATCAGCGCTTACAGGCCCCTGGTCACGTTGGTTTTGCATGCATAGGATGTGCTGGTCGCGAGTTTCGGCGGAGCGCCCAGGGTTCCACCCGCTGATAGCTGCCTGGATCCTACCCTCCGAGCCCTCCGAGCGCAGCGCGAAGAGAATAATTCAACAGGAGGCGGGGCGAGAGGCGCTCACGAGGGCGTATTCACACGTACAGGTGGGGTCGCATGTGGTGGGAGGTGGCTGGTTGGGGGTCCCCACTGGGGAGAAAAGCGCACCCCTGTGTGATTCTGGCCTTGTCTGGCACACACGCGATATCGAAAATTACAAGCCCCCACATCGCCTATACACCAATAACGCTGGGGTACAGGCGGCCTAGGCGCACCCGACACAGCTGATTACACGGCTCCGAGGCTCACCGACTCGCCAGAGACTCGCCAGAGACCCGCCCGACACACAGGGGAGCAAAGAATTATCCCCAGTTATCCCGAGTATTTAGCCCCCGGCCATGATAAAATACCCTGGATTTCCACAGCATTCGAGTAAGTATATGCCAGGATATGTCAAAAAAGGAACAGAAAATGACAGGCAATCAACTCCGGACCTATCGAATTCAGGCGGGGCTCTTGTCCGAGATGCTCGCGAAGCGCCTGGGTGTGGCGACATCAACGGTCTCCCGCAGCGAACGCTGTGGCGACCTCCCATTCGCGTCCAAGAAGCTCCGGGCCGCACTGAAGTCCACGAAGCTGCCCTTCGAGAACTGGACCAGGAAACGGGATGGCGTACGGAACCAGAAGCCACACATGGCGAAACGGGGTGAGGGTCGACTGCGTGACAAAACCCACCCGAAAACCACAGGGGCTCCCAGTGTCAAGAAACGGGTCAAGACGATGCAGCCGACTCCGCCCGTACCGAAGGCGACCCGGAAGCGCCAGAAGGCCCGAGCGGCGGATCAGCAGGAGATCAGTCTGAACGAACGCGACGCTGCGGAGTCGGCCAAGACCCTCGGACGGGAAGCCGGCGAGACCCCGAAGGGCGCGCAGCGTCGACTCTCCCGAGCGGCGACCCGGCGGGAACAGTTCGCTGCCATTGAGAAGTACGGCGGGTGTACCAAGTGCGGCGGGGCTCCGAGGTCGAACGTGAATGGCTACACCCCAGACTGGAATGACGTCGTGGTCTGCGACAAGTGCGGATACGCCGCCATCAGCCTCTGGAAGTGGTGCGGACGGACCGGAGCGCCCCGACCCCCGATGGAGAAGCCCAAGCTGGGGAAGGCCCCGAGTTACATCGAACCTCTCAGCAAGCGTCTGGGCGAACGCTCCCGGAAATGCGCGAGGTGCGAGGGCAAGGGGCGACTCGGGCCGCTGGACGTCGTGCCTCCGACCAAATGCGAAGCCTGCGAGGGGACGGGATGCGTGCCGGAGGGTTGTCCCCCGGCTGACATCGACCATACCCCCGGGCGGAGTCCTCTCCCGACGACACCGGCGGCTCAGGACGTCACGAACGTTCCCAAGCCCCGGAAGCCGAATTTCAGCGCCATGACCTTCGAGCAGGGCGAAGAAGTCATCAGGCTTCTCACGGTCCTCACGGAGGTGTGGAAATGAGCCTATTCACTTCGGGTCGAAAGTGGGGTGCGAGATGAAGATCACCTACTCAGACCGGGCGCCAACTCCCGAAGTGACGCGCATCGGGGAATCCTACGCAACGAAAAGCCCCGAGCCGTATCACACGTGCGACAGCTGCAACTACGCGAAGCGCGGCTGGTGCAAAATGTGGGAGACGGGAAAGGTGCCGGAGGACAACTGCCCGGCCTGGGGCGAGAAGCAAGAGTAATCATACGTGTTTCTACTCTTTTACATACTCCTCTGTATCGCGCCGCAGGCAACGGCGCCAGAGGAATGGCCTGCCTACGCCTCGGGTCATGATAGATCCCACCCGGGCGAGGCGCTTCATCGATGCCCCTTGTGGCGACTGACCCTGTGTAACGACGGGCGCCTGGTGAGCGCAGCTGCCCGACTTAGCCACGGTCGGGAGCACGACCAGGCCGGTAGCTCAGCGGCAGAGCAACACCTTTTATTAGGATTGTCGCGGGTTCGAGTCCCGCCCGGCCAATAACGACACGAAAGGAAACGAGAATATGAAAAACGCACTCGACCTCGGGACATACCCCCGGGAGTACTGCCAAGGGTCACTCCGACCCCTGGCCACAGAGGTGGTTCTGGGGTTAATCCCTGACGGCTCCATGTCGTATGAGCTGAAACAGAAGCTCCGGGAGAGCGCCACAGCCATCGACCCTCTCTGGCGAGATGTCATGGCATCCCTCTCGGTTGGCCCTCTGGAGTTTGGCCGATTCGAGGCGGAGCGGATTCAGGGCGCCATCGTCTGGCGAGCCCTCTTCACCGAGGCTCTCCACATCCTCATGAACGTCAAGAGCGGCACCCGGGTTTTCGTGACCGTCACGGGTTCCACGAAGGCGGAGCGGGCGCTGGTGGAGGTGGATGGCATCTTCGAGGTGAAAGGATGACCCTACGCTACTTGGCCGGCTGGATGCTTCTCTTCAGTGCCGTAGGCGGGAACCTCCTGGGCGCTACGTGGTGGTGCGGGGAGACCCTCGCGGAGTCTGCCGCCGTAGGCCTGGTTGTTCTCTTCGCCCTGAAGCCGGTGGACCCGAAATGACCGACGCCGACAAGAGAATCGCAAAACTCCGGCGCTGGGCGACGGGGAAAAGTGCGGATATGGACACGTCGCTGACCTGGGATGACGTGAGACTCCTGCTAGGCCGTATCGACACGCTGACAGCAGAACGCGACACGCTGCGAGAAGCTCTCGCAGGCGACGATGACGGGGCATTATTCCCGGATATGGGAAGTGATCTGTGAGTCGCCACGCGCGCATTTCTTCCTACCAGTTCCACGTCCTCCAGACGCTCCACTTCCACGGTCGCTGCGTGTGGCGGAGCCTCGAAGACCTCCGGGCCGAAGGCGTCCAGCTTCGCAGCTTAGAGGTGTTGGAGAGCAAGGCTCTGGTGGTCTCCCGGCGGAGAGGTCGGGGCGACTACATCCACGAGTTCAAGCTCACCCCATACGGGGATCAGATACGCCAGATGCACCAGGAGCTACTCACGTGGCGCTGGCAACCGAACAAGGAGTTACGATGACTTTTCACCCGACCAAGGAACGACAGCAAGCCTTCGTGGACCAACACCTCAACGGCGGGGGCGTCCCCGACAGCAGTCGCGCCTACCAGGCGGAGCTCATGGCGCGGACGGGAGACTTTTTCAGCAGCGACCACGCGTGTCACCGCGCGATGCTCTGGCTGGATGAGGCGGACGTGAAGACCCTCGCGGAAGCCTGGGACCGGGCGCCACGAGCGGATTGGCTGGCCTGGATGTACCAGTGGATGAAGCCGACCAAGGCCGATATGAAGAGGTGGTGGCGTCTCCTGGTCCGGGTGAAGGGCGGGAAGAAGGACGTGGACCGCTGGACCCGAGACGATTATGAAGACGCTCTGGGAAGCGGTGCCCCCGAGGTTTATCCTGGCATCATCGCTGAGATCGGTGACGATATCTTCCAGGCCTCGAAGCTCTGCCCGGGAGACGGGGCGGACGCGGTGCGCGAGGCCATCCCGAATCCCTGGTTGAAGGGAGTCAGGCGATGACCATCGAACAGTGCGGATACGTCTTGGTGACCGGACGTCGCTGTCTGAAGAAAGCGGGCCACGACTCGCCCCACTGCGCTGATGCCGATTCTGAAGAGAGCGCTCCCACCGGGTTGAACCCGGCAGCGGAGCCCGGAGAGCGGATGCGTTCCCGAGGCGACTGGCTGGACCGCGCTGAGCAAGCAACGGGCGGAGCGTACAGCGGGACAGCCGTGCGGATGCTCATCGAGTGGGGACGCGAGGTGGAGGTGGAGCTTCGGAAGCTCGGGGAGCACGTTTACGCTCCGGGACTTATGGTGGACCCGGATATGGAAGAGTGCGATGCCGAGAAGTGGAAGTCACTCGATGAGGCGGCGCTCTCCCGAGGTTTCCCGAGCCCGAACGCGGCGCCACCGCCCTTCCCCGAGGTCAAGAGCGGTGCCCAGCACGAGCGTGAAGAGGTCCTGAAGTACCTCACAGCGGTCCGCCACCAGCTTCCGTCGGGGAGCACGGCCCGGCAACTGATGAAGCAGATCGTCAAGGATATCGACAAGGGGCACCATCATGTCAAATGAATACGACCGAGTGGACGAAACCAAAGACGGGATGCGCAAGACCGGATGGAAGAAGGCGGAGCGCGGCTGCTACCTCGTGCTCACCCCGTCCCAGGCGGACACCCTACGGATCATGCTCAAGGAGTTTCCCGACCCCCTGTTCAGGCTGGAGAGCCGATACGTGGATTTCATGAGGCTCACCGAGCTGCTGGATCAGGCGGCTCCCGAGCCTGACTGCGCCTATTGTGAAGAGGTCTCAGCGGGGCTCCGAGCCCAGGCATTCGAGCGCCAGCGGGAAGTCGACGCACTGACCCGGACCGTCCAGCGGCTCAAGAACGACAACGACCGGCTCAGGCGTCTCGGGCGCTTGACCACTGACCGGCTCCGAGCGCCCGTCACCGAGGTCCCCACACGCGAGAAGGCTGATTCCGGGCACCTCTGCGAGTATTGCGGGTGTACGGGCGGCCACTACCTCGGGTGTCCGGAGACCGAACTGTGAGCACCACCCTACAGAAGGCCAGAGCCCGGTTCGGCGCGCCACCGCCCGAGCCGAAACACGAGCCCGAGCCCCCACCGCTCTCTGAGCACGACCAGCAGCGCCTCGATGGAAGCTCGACGTATGTTGACCCGAACCGGGGCACGGTGAACCTCCGACTCCCGAGCGGGATGGTCATCCAGATGCCACCATTCACGGCGGCGGATGAGAACCACCTCAACAACGGATTCCGGAAGACCCGAGGCGACGCGCTGCGTGAAATCGAAGTGATCAACGGGTATTTCCGGATGCGCATGAAGGTGCTGGACTATGGCCCGTACCCCGACGCGCCTTTCCACGTGTCCGATATGTTCAAATCCGACTGGGATTTCTTCACGGAGTCCCTGAAAAGCCACATCCAAGGAGAACTGATATGAAAGAAGCTGAGAATTTGGGGCTGGAAATCGCAACCACACACGGAAGCCTCGCTGCCGCGCTGAGGGAAATGGCGGCATTCGAGCAAGGCGGCTCCGGAGGGAACCACTACCACTACGCCCTCGGTGACGACTCAGGCCACTGGGCCTTCGCCCACGGCCTGATCTCGGTCAAGGCGGAGAAGGACACCCCCGGCACGCTCGTGCGCCTCACCCCACTCGGGCGAGAGGTCGTGGACGCGCTGGACACGCTGATGGAGGACGTAGACCATGCCCGTCTCGACAAAAGTTAAGTGCCTGAACTGCGGGCGCCTCGTGAACGCGGCGGACGTCACCACGACCGCAGACGACATCACGCACTGCCCGTCCTGCGACGCGGGACCGCTCCCCGTGCGGGAGCCCATCCCGCTCCCCGAACCCGAGGCAGACCACGAGCGCCCCGAGGTCACCGAGGACATCCCAGCTACGGATGCGGAGCGGCGGGCGGGGCTTCAGGACGCCACCAGTCTGGGCGCCTCCGAGCCCTCCGGCGGGACGCTGGTCAAGGTCCCAGCGGGCGGCGATGACGACCCCGAGCGGACCTGTGGGCCTGTGGAGATAGTTGAGGATGACGGGATGGGACGGACGTTCAACGAAGCGCTCCCGGCTCCCGAGGTCGACCAGCTCCGGAAGCGTCTCCAGGACGCCCTGATGCGACTGGTTGTCCTGAAGGAGACGGCGGAGATGATTACGCCAGCGACTCCCGAGCTGAAAATCCTGCGGAAGATGATCGGCCAAGCCATCATTAAGCTGTAGAATCCGCCCGTTTCCTGCCCCCTTCGCTCCCGACCCCTCAGAGATACTGAATTAAATACCGATTAAGAATCCAGTAGTATCATAGGGTTCCAATAATACTGCGATAAAAGTCCTTTACTTTCTCGCAGAATCACCTATATTTACTCTTGATGACGCGAAACGAAAACAACCTTGGAGCGAAAACGATGAAAAACCGCACCGCATATTACGAGCTTTACCTGGATGGCGAGTATTGGGGAAAATACGAGATGCGCGTCAGAGCCGTGAAGGACTCTAATTACCACGCCCGGCGCACCGGGAAAACGTGTTTGGTGCTCGACCGGAAGATGGACGGCTCCCTCACCGGTAGCTTCGACCAGGACGTCACGACCGTAGACCGCACCGTCTCAGACGCCGGTTTCAATCGCTGGATGGGACGCTAAGGAAAATCAGATGAACACCTCCGATAAAGCATTCAACGCCTCTCTCAACGGTTCCGCGAAAGTCCTCCGGCGCCTCGCCACTTACGGCGCGGCCACGGTCTCGGATACCCCCGGGCTCCCCCGAGATCTGGTTGGTCTCACTTTCGCCCTGGGCCTGAACGTGGACGCGGAGCTTTACATCAACTTCGAGGCGGCCACCGTCCGTCGCCTGGTTCGTGACGGTCTCGCGGCTCGCACCGGCGCTACTGTCGAAGCTACCCCCGAGGGTCGCAAGGTCGCTCAGTACCTGTAGGAGAGAACGATGAATAACCCCGACCCCATCGGCAACGCACGCGACAACTACCGCCACCTACTCCGGATTGCCCAGTTTGAATTCGGGTGGGACGCCAAGCGGTTCAACGGCGCCTGCGGCTACATCGCCCGGGACTACATCGCCCGAGGTCGCGCACCCCACTACGCGTGGAACGTGGCCGGCAACGAAGTCATTTCCACCGAGCGGTTCAACCGCGCCAACGATAAGTAACCTCAGGAGGCCACGATGGCAAAACCTACTGTTTCACTTTCCAACCAACGCACCGAGCTTGAGAACGTCGCATCCCTCGCGGAAGCTCGGGACCTCCTCACCTTCCTCAACTTCTGGTACGAGGCAGCGTATGACGAGCGCAAGGACGTCTGGTGCGCCTATCTCGAAGGCCACGGCGGGCGCGGATTCGAGGCGGAAGAAGCCATGACGGCGACCATCAACGCGATGGACAACCACGGCGACCGGATTCACCGGCTCATCGAGGACACCCAGGACCTCATCGACGCGGCCCAGGCCGACTACACGATCGCGGCGTAACCCACCCCGCCCGGGTGGCCCCCGGGCGTACCACCCAGAATAGCTGTCCCTTGCCGCGTGCGATTATTTACGGTGGCATGTTTACAACAGATAGGCTGGTTGTTGCCTACGGCCCCAAAGAGGCGTGCTCCGTCAACCAGCAATAATACTGAAATAAAGTGAAAATAAAACTAGACTTCCACAGAAATTCGGGTATAATAAGAATATGGACGCACGAAACGAAACGAACCCCGGAGACGAAACGATGAAAAAAGAGCTACACACAGGGATCAACGGCAGCGGCGCAACGGTCTACTTGGTCGTCACCGTCTCCGAGACCGGCGGCTGGAAGCACATCGAAAAATTCGACACCGAGGCGGAAGCCCTCAACTGGATCAAGTGGGCGTAATGAAAATCACAACGAAAAAAATCGCCTTCGGCACCGAGGTCGTTTATGTCGACGGGAAGATGGCCGGACGCCTCGAAGTCGAGGCAGATCGCGTCCTCACTTATGCCGGTCGTACCCTCGCGGAAGCCCACGGCTATCGGATGGGCGTTCTGTACGGCCAGTACGACAGGGGCGAGCGGGACCAGGCAGTCCAGGACCTCGCAGAAGACTTCACCGCCGCGAAGGCAAAAGGGTAGAACCATGACCGAGCGTCAACTGCTAATCAAGAAGCTACTCCGGCGCCACCGGCGCGAACTGGCGGAGCTCATCGGAGCCGTCCGCACCTCCGTGGAGGATGACTCCACCCTACGTCTCGTGGCCTACTCCGGGCGTGATTACTACGCCACCGCGACTCCGGGCCGTGACTACGGCGAAGGGGAAAGGGACTGGTTGTCAATCACGGACGCCCGAACGGGCGCCAGCGTAGCCTGCCTGGACTAGGCTTTTCGCCCGTTTTTCCGCCCTTTGGCCCCGGGATCCCGGGAATCACGAAAAAAAAGATCGCACTAAGAACGGAGGGATTACACAGGGTTACTGATACTCGCGAAAATAACACTAGACTTCTCTCAGTATTTCTGCTATATTCTAATTATGGCGAACGCGAAAACAACCCTGAACCGGAGCGACACGATGACGAATTCCACCCCGACCGTTATTTTCTCGATGGGCCTTCCTGCCGCCGGTAAATCCACCGTCTGTAACGCCCGTTACTCCGAGACCCACACGACCATCGACCCCGACGCGATCAAAGAGTCGCACCCCGATTACAACCCGAAAGACCCTCACCCCCTCCACGCCTGGTCCCAGGAAATCGCTGAGGCGATGTTCAACGAGCTGCTCTCCGCTGGCGAGGGTAACTGGGTCGTTGACGGCACCGGAACGAACGCTGAGAAAATGGTGCGACGGATGAACGCCGCTAAGGCAGCCGGATACGACGTCCACCTGGTCTACGTGAAATGCTCCCTCGCCACCTCCCTGAAGCGGAACGCGGCCCGTGAGCGCGTAGTGCCGGAGCCGGTCATCCGCTCGAAAGCACTCGACGTCGCCACCGCCTTTGAGCTCATCGCTCCCCACGCGGACGTCGTGGAAGCGGTCGATAATAACTAAACACCCGAGCCCGGGGGAACCCGGGCCGATAGGAGAATCCCATGGAAGCGAAAGAACTGAAAATGGTCCCCATCCAACGGCAAGAGATGCTCCCGGACGGAGTGAAGGTCCTCATCGTCACCTGCGACGGCGCGGCAGAGCTGAAGGTGCTCCCGAAAGCCCTCCTGTTCAATGACGAGGTCTACGGGCGGACCGGCTGGAATTCCGACGCGAACGTCGCATACTACCGGACCGACAAAGCCGTCGCCACCCCGTGGTAGCCTAGCAACCCCTGAGAGCCCCCAGAATGGGGGCTAGGAGCAACGACAATGGACCTGCGAACCTACCGCGACACCTACCGAAGCGCCCAGGCCTACGCCGTGGAGATTTGGAAGATGACCCCGGGCGAATTCCAAGCCGAGTGTAAACCCCTAGTGGAGCACTATATGGAGCACGGCCAGAGCGTCCCCGAGGCGTGGGTCAGCGCGGCCCAGGAGGTCGTGTCCGAGCGCCTGGAGCGCGAGAATGAGCAGGGCGTCACCTAGCGCCCAACCTGCTCGAAACCCACCATTTCTCCCCACGCATTTTCCCGCCATATCTGCCAGCCCACCGTAAGTACCTTCCAACGGAGGTACGCGAATGAAGATTTACAGGATCAATTTTGAGAACCAAACCACCTATTTTGCGACCCAGGATTTGTGTTACCGCGAGGTCAGGCGCCTATCCAAGCAGTCACACGACCCCGTGGAGGGCGAATCGCTGGAGTCGGACACCTGGCCCCTCACGAAGGCGGCGCTGGTGGGGCTCCTGAACGGCGAAGAGTGGGTGCGCGAGACCAAGGTGTTCTACGCCGCCGCACCGGGCCTGCGGGGAGAACGCCCCGAGCCTACGCAGGATGCGCCAGAAACCACCCCAGAGGCGACGCAACCAGATCAGGCGGGACCGGCGCCCAGCCCCGAGGCCACCAGCGAGCCTGGCGCCTCTCCTGGGCGACTCGGCCCAGAGAGCGTTCAGCTCATCGACCCCTCGGTGGCGGGGTGATCGACCCGTACACCTTTGCTGAGGCATTCCACGAATCGCATCAATCCGTTGTCAAGCTAAACGTGGAAGGCTATGAGCGCCTCTCGTGGGAAGATCTCCCGCCACCGGCGCGCCACGCCCTTCTGGCGACAACCAAGTTCATGATACCAGCGGTAGACAGCGCGTACGCCATGACCTTCGCGGATTTCATCCTCGCAGTTCGGGAGCGTCCCACCATGTGGCGCGCCTTCCTCATCCTCTCCCAGGAGCGCGATGCGGGAGAGCTGGCGCGTGGCGTCGAAGGTTTCATGAAAGCGCAACGAGCACGTAAACAGGTGCGAGAGCACCCCTAACAGACGGAGACAGGAGTTTCATCATGACCAGAACGTATCGTATGCTTCAAGTATTGGCGCTGACCCTCGCGGGGCTCGGTGCCGCCTACGGGTGCGGGGATAAAGTCCTCACGGCGAAAACCGTACTCACCGGGCTCACCCTCGGGTTCCAGACGGCCAAGAGCGTCGTGCGGACCATCGCCGACACGAAGCGCATCGAGTGCGCGAAGCTCGGAGCGGTTGGCACGCCAGCCTTCGATGGTTGCTTTGAGAAGACCAGGAAGATGGTGGAGGCCACCGACAAAATATGGCCAGCCGCCGATCAGCTGCTCGTGACCGGAGCGGGCGCCATCCGCGCCTATGAGCAGAAGACCTCCGGGGTGTCGGTCGATTTCGTGACCCCCTTGAAGGCGGGAGTCTGTCTGCTCACTGAGCTCAGCGTATGGTTGCCCGAGAAGTACCGGAAGAAGGTGGAGGTGTTTCTTGCTCTAGCAGCGTCCTACACGTGCGACGCGCCATCTAGCAGAATCGACTCCCCCGAGCGCCAGAAGCGGCTCATGGTCGCGATGGTCGCCCTGCTCCGGGACCTCGGAGCCCGGGGCTGACCGATGCCGAAGGGTAGACCCAAGAAGGTGCCGGTGCGGATCAAGTTTGCTGATTACTGGTGGTGCCCGGGGTGCGAAGAGTATCGGCATGAAAAGCATTTCGGCCACTGCTCCCGGTCCTCCAACGGCCTGTGGGCCCGGTGCAAGGACTGCCGGCAGAAGCGGCAGAAGCTCGGGCGCCCACCCCGAGTCCCCAGGACCCGAGCCGGTAAAACCGAGTGGTTGTGCTCGTGCTGCCGGAGGTGGAAGGTGGAAACCGAATTCGGGAAGCGCAAGCCGCCGCTGAAAGGAGTATTCTCGTGGTGTAAGCTGTGCGTCCGAAAGGACTCCGCTGCCCGTCGCCTGCTCTGAACGCCCCGTTTTCCCGCCCTTCCCTCTCGACTTCCCTCAGATATACTGAACTAAGAGTTCAGCGGTTCTCCAACGTTACAGTATTTCTGAAACTTTCCACTAGACTTCCGTGGCTGTTTCCAGTATGTTTAGATAGTTGGACGAACGAAACGAACCCCGGAGAGACACGATGACTTACGAATCCACCCTGATCGAAATCACCGACATGACCGACGCGGAGCTGAAAGAGCTTCTCAACCCGACCATCGACGCGGCGAATGAGTGCCCCGAGTGTTTCGGCCTGCTCGACGGCTCCGGGCTCCCGGGCGATAATTGCGACTGCCCGAAAAAAGACGATGGCTGGGGTTCGCTCCCGAGCGGAGACGGCTGCGGCGACGGTTGGGGAAGTCTACCGAGTTACTAGGAAAAAAAAGGAGAATCAAAATGAGTAACATGCGGAATATTTTGTGTCTGGCGGCAGTGTTGTACGGCGAAGCTCCGAAAACAGGCCGGTGGGCGAAGGCGGCTGAGGCCTGTCAGGCGGCAGCGGACGCGCTTCTGGCAGCGGACCCGGAGACAGTGATGAACGACCTCACCCCGGCGGACGCGGCCACCGCTATCGACCAGGCAGACGTGGCGCGTCGGTACGCCTCGATGGCGACCTGCGCCGGTGAGCGGGCGGAAGCCATGCGCGCCCAGAGCGCCACGGAGGCGGCCAACTAGGGCATTTCGCGGCACGGGGAAAGGAAGCGCCATAAACGCTGCCTCTTGCCGCGCCAACCCGAGTTATGGTGACATGTTTATGTGAACGAGCCCCCGGACACGCCTACACGCCAACTAGGCCAAGGGCGCCATATTCTCGCGCCAACCAGCAACCAGACTCTCTGCCTACTCTCCCCCGAGTCCCTAGCCAACCCTCAGTAAGACTGAACTAAGAACGTAGTCATTTCATAGACTTACCAATATTTCTGAAAATAAAGCTAGACTTCCACAGAAATTCGGGTATAATAAGAGACAGGAAACGAAAACCCGAACGAAAGGAAAACGAAATGGACCGAGAGCTTTTCAACCGCGAGCCTGACTTCATGGTCGCATTTGCGATCACGATTCCCGCGAATCGGAAGCACCTCGCGGGCGGACTCGTTGCCTATAAATGGCGGCATCGGGGATTCCGTAATATTCTCGCCCTCTTAGCCTTCCAGAAGGGACTCCGGAACGCCTACGGCGACCGGGTGACCATCCGGGAGATGAAGCGGCGGGACTTCCGCTAAACCCTTAACCGTCCCCCGGGGAAACCCGGGGGAGAACGGAGAACGATATGAAGATGGTCGATGGCGGATATTACCGATGCTCTGAGGGCATGGTCTACCGGCTCGAAATCCTGGACGCGGACTGCGTGGTGCTTCACCACGTAGGTTTCGGACGTTCCCAGGAGGGTACGACCGGCGATTTCCACGAGGTCGCTGACGATGAAAAATTTGAGTACCTCGGGACAGTGAAACCCGAGTAACCCCGAACCCTCCCCGGGGGAACCCGGGGAGAGAGCAAAAGGAGGACCGATGGACACAAAAACTCTATTCCGTCTGCGCCACTTCGCGGCGACGCGAGAGGTGGAAGCGGGACGCCGTGAGCTGGTTGCTTACCTGAACGGCGACCTCGCTGAGGCGGATATGTGGAAGACCGAAGCGCGAAAGTGCTCGGAGTCCCGAGCGGACGCGGAGCGTGAGCTCATCGCTCGGGGCTACGGTGTGGCCTTCCCGTGGAGTGCTAACGACTAACCCTTAACCCTCCCCGGGGAGACCCGGGGAGATAGGAGAACCGATATGGATATGAAGACGAAACGATGCGGCGAGTGCCTCCAAATTTTTCCGGCGCCGATGGTGTTCAGGCCGATGGGCCTCGTGACGGAGCGGTGGTGCGCCGCGTGCGCGCTGAAGGTCGCCGCGAAGATGGCCGCGACGGCTCCGGGAGTAGCGGCGGACCTCATCCGAGAGGCCACCGCGATTCTCGCCAAGTGTTCCATCTCCTACCAGCCTGGTAGGGTTGCGGTGAACTCGGGGGAGAGGGGAATCTGATGAAGACTCTCGATGCGACCCGGCGCCTATTCGGCGCACCGCCTCCGGACCCCGGAGACGCCCAGAAACCACCCGCCCTCGACAGCCGGGAGCCGGGGGTGAGGACTTACCCCAGCGACCCGCCTGCGGGCATCTCCGACCCGTACGATGACGCCCTCGCGGTGGCGAAGGTCCGCACCCCCTTCGCGGGGTGCGTCGTGGTCTTCACCGGGAAGGCGGAGCGCCCCCGGGCGGAGCTCACCGCCCTCGCGGTGGCGGCGGACGCGATGGTTGAGAACCGCGTCACCGCGTGGACAACTTACCTCATCGCGGCGGACCCTCGCGAGAGTAGCGTGAAGCTCAACCGGGCTCGGAGTTACGAGACCACCGTGATCTCGGTGGAGGAATTCTACGGCATGGTCATCCACGGCAGATAGTCCCACCAGACCAGCGGCGTCCTGCCGCGTCCCACCCCACCGTGGTGACATGTTTACAACAGATATACTGGCTGGCGCCTACGGCACCAACTAGGCCATCTCCGCAACAACCAATTTTTCCGCCCTCTCCCTCTCGGAACCCTCGGAAATATTGCCCTAAGTCGTAACTAAGAACGTATGGGTTTCATAGACTTACCAATATTTCTGAAATAAGGGGTAGACTTCTTCCAATTTTTATGGTATAGTATCTTTAATGGTACGGAAAACGAAACGAACCCTCGCATCTCTCGCCCTCACCATCGGGATTATTCTCGGTGGGACGGCGGTGATGCCTAACCGGCGCCCCGAGAGCGCCACCCGCCCCGCCCCTACGGCGATGGCGTAAGGAGAACGCGATGGACCGTGTACGAACATTCCGAGTAGGCTCGGTGCCGAAGAAGGGAGCCCCGTTGCTCTCTCCGTGGCACCGGAGTCTCGATGCTGACTCGGTGTACGAGTCTAACCCGGGCGACCCGGAGAGCGCGTACGGGCGCTACTCCCGGTTCACCATTACGAAATGTGTCGAAGATGGCGACACGTGGTGGATGCTCGAATCCAATCGCCCCGGTGAAGGGGTGAAGGACTTCGATACCCTCGCGGATGCGAAAGCGTACGCGGAAGCCCTCGCGGCGAAGGGTTAACCCCGAACCCTCCCCCGGGCGACCGGGGGAGATAGGAGAACGAAAAATGGGAGCATCGGAATTTCAGTGTACGAGTTTCGCGAAAGACGCGGCGACCGCTTTCAACCAAGCGGTGGCGGACGCGCAGCACCGGTATGGCCACGAGGGCTACACCGGGAGCATCGCGGAGAAATCCTCATACGTGGTTTTCGACCTTCCCCGAGGCGTCTCGGTGGTGAAGGCACTCGGGTGGGCGGGACTCATGGCGCGCGGCGCGATGGACCGTGAAGAGGCCACCGGGACGTGGTTGAAGGACGACCAGAAAGTGGCGTTAATGCGGAGCGCCCGGCGCACCGAGGGAAAGGTGCCGCCGAAGCACCGAGACCTCGCGAGGGCGCTGGCCCGCGTCTCCGACGACAAGTGGGGGCCGGCTCTGTGCCTCGAAGTCAAGGGCGTGGCGCTGGAGCGGTGGCGGGCGAAGTCGGGGATGAAGGGGAAGCGCGGGCGACTCTTCGTGTTCACCGGGATGGCCTCCGAGTAAACCTCTAACACCCCCGGGGAGACCCGGGGGAGAGTCGCCAGAAATGGTGGCTCGTGCCGCGTCACACCCCGCCTTGTAAACATGTCACCGCCAATAATACTGGATGGTCCCGTAGGCACCAAAGAGGCATGCTACGCCAACCAGCAATAATACTGAAAGAAAATGAAAGAAAAGACTAGACTTCACAGAAAAATAGGCTATAATACTCTTAGATGAAACGCGAAACGAAAAACGAAACGAACCCGAACCGGAGGACGGCATGACTTTTTCGGAGGATAACGACAGAGGATACGGCGACGCGAAGGGCGTCACCGACCTCGACACCGGGATTCAGACCCTGGTGGAGAAGCGGATGAAGGGCGAGAGCCTGGAGTGGTGGCGCGGATTCGTGATCGCGCTGGATCAGCGGTTCGGCGCGGAGACGGTGAAGACCCGCCTCACCGAGTGGTTGGATTGAAAACCCCGAGGCGCCCGGGGGAGACCCGGGCGGAAGGAGAACCGATGGACGCAAAATCTCTATTCGATGCGCGGCATGATTGTATGAAGCGCGAAGCGAAAGCCTGGAAGAAGGCGCGGACCGCGCTGCTTTCCTGGGACGTCGCTGAATCGGCTGGTTGGACGGCGAAGGCGCGGAAGCTCACGGAGGCTCGCGAGGGTATGGAACGCGAGTTGATCGAGATGGGCTATGGCGCGGATGTCGGGTGGGCGGCCAACGATTAGTAACCAACCCCCGGGGGAGACCCCGGGGTGATAACCGGCCCGGGGCTCCCGGGTGAAGGAGAATTCAGATGGAAAAGGTCCTCATTGGAATCGCGGTAGTTATTTTGGCGACGGCGGGGTGCGACCGGGCTCGCGATAAGGCCCAGACCGCTCGCGAACCGGGTGCGGCGAACGCTCCTGAGAAGGGGCTCCGGGCTCTCGTCAAGATAGTCACCCCGGAGGTGGTGGTCACCGCTGACGGAATTTTCCGCGAGTACGAGACCAACGAGACGGCGGCAGCCGCTAAATACAAGGGGAAGGCCGTCACCGTGACCGGCGTGGTCGGGGTCCTCGGGAAAGACCCGCACGGCAACCGGTTCGTCACGTTCAAGTGTGCCAAATCGTTGTTTTGTACGGCTGTTTACTTCGCCAAATCTAGTCTCCCGAGGGCGGGGAAGCTCCGGCCCGGGGATAAGATCGCCGCGAAATGCGCGAACGTGGTGAAGATGATCGGCCCTCTGGGGCGTGGTTGCGTCCTGAAATGACGGTTCGGGCGCCTTCGGGCGCCCGTTCTCCCTTTCCCCTCTCACGGAACCCGCCAGAAACGCTGCCTCTTGCCGCGTCGCCCCGCATGTTGGTGACATGCCACCGTAGGGAATCTGACGCGTCCCCGGGCCGCCGACGCGGCCATCGAAATTAGTTTTCCAACCGTTTCATAGGGTTACAGTAATACTGAAAGAAAAGCCTTTACTTGGGTGGGGTTCCAGGGTATGATCTATCTAGTTGAACGAAACGAAACGAACCCCGGAGACGAAATCATGGCCACTCGTAAAACAGCCGAAGAGACCTACGCCGCCGAAAAGGCGAAAACTGAAGCTCTCCTGGCCCGCCTCGCGGACCTCCTGGGCGACCACTTGGATGACGAGACCCCGACCTGGGGCGAAGCGGGCGACCTCGATGAGGTGAATCGCTACCTCCGGAACGCCGTCAAATTCTTAGGCGGGGATGAGGAGTAGACAGATGGGCGACGACACCAACCGACGGTGCGACGGATTTCTCACCCGGGGATTCTACCCCGTCAGGTGGGCCCACCACCCGCCGGAGATCAAGGACGCCATCCGGCTGATCGGGTTCCGACCGCTGATGAAGCAGTGCTACCGGAATAGCCAGTTGTTCGCCATCCGTAATGCCGACCTCGGGCTGGGGCTGGACCTGGAGTACCGCGAGGGCTGGGGCCTTTCGCTCATCCCTATCGAGCATGCCTGGTTGGTCTACAAGGGAGAGGTCCTGGACCTCACCATCGACGATGGCCGCATCGAGTACGCCCAGAGCTACTCCTACACCCCCGAGCAGATCAGGGCTAATATGGTCCGGAGCCTCTCGTGGTGCCCGCTCACGGACGGGCGACGCTTCAGCGAGATCCACCCTCACCGGAAGATGTGGGCGGAGCTGAACCGGCTGGAGGCGCGGCGATGAGTAGCGGCATCTACCAGATTCGCCACCTCGCGTCGGGGAAGCTCTACATCGGGAGCGCGGTGGACTTCGAAGACCGGTGGTACCAGCACCGTTTCGACCTCCGGCGCGGCGCCCACCACAACCGTCATCTCCAGAACGCCTGGAACAAGTACGGTGAAGGCGCCTTCGCCTTCGAGGTGGTTGAAGAGTGCGAGCCCGAGCGGCTCATCGAGCGGGAGCAGCACTGGATGGACTTCCACGAGGTCGTGGCGAAGGGTTACAACATCGCACCGGTGGCTGGAAACATCCTCGGGGTGAAGCTTGGTCCGCCTTCCGAAGAGGCCCGAGAGAAGATGAGAACGGCGGCCACCGGACGGAAGCACACGGCGGAGTCCATCGAGAAAACAGCGGCGGCGAACAGGGGACGGAAACACTCCCCGGAGGCCAAGGCGAAGATGAGTGCGGCGGCGAAGAAGGCGTGGACCCCCGAGCGGAAAGCCGAGAACGCAGCACGGGTGAAAGCGGACTGGACCCCCGAGAGGCGAGCGGCCCAGAGTGCCGCATTGAAGGGGCAGAATCTCTCCCCGGAGACCAAGGCGAAGATCAGCGCCGCATCGAAGGGGCGGAAGCGCACAGACGCAACCAAGGCGAAGATCAGCGCGGCGGGGAAGGGGCACGAGGTCTCCCCGGAGACCCGAGCAAAGATCAGCGCGGCATTGAAGGGGCAGAAGCGTACGCCGGAGCAGCGGGCGCGGATCAGCGCGGCAAAGAAGGGGCGGAAGCTCTCCCCGGAGGCGTACGCGAATATCAGCGCGGCGAATAAAGCGCGCCACGCCAAGAAGCGGGCTGAAAAAGCGGCGGAGAAGGGTGAAGAGTTCTCAGAATAACTGAACTAAGAACCCAAGCCTTTCATAGACTTACCAATATTTCTGAACTTTCCACTAGACTTCCATCAGGAGAACGGGTATGTTACTCTTATGAACGCGAAAAAAAATACCCCGAAACGGAACGGCAACGCAGCTAACAACGGCGGTAAGTGGTTACGCCCCGACAAGAGATTAGCCCTGTACTTGAGAGATGGTTTCTGCTGCGCCTATTGCGGCGCGGTGATGGAGACGGGCGACACCCTCCTGACGATAGACCACATCGTTGCTCAGGACCTGGGCGGCTCGAATCACGAATCGAATTTGGTGGTGGCCTGTAAGTGCTGTAATTCGATGAAGCAGGCCAAGAGCGTCAAGGCTTTTCTCGCCTGTCTGGCTGAGCGCGGCGTGGACGTCTCCGAGGTGCCCGCCCGAATCCGGCGCGTCACCCGGCGGAAGCTCCGGAAGTACCGCAAAATGGCGAAGGCTATCCTGAAGGCCCGTAACTAGGACGCCCCGAGCGCCCCGAAGGAGAACGAAAATGTACGGACACACCAACCATCCCGTCGGCACCGTCGTTGGCATCCAGACCCGCAAGGGCTTCATCGACTGCGTGATTGTCGAGACCCGGACGATCACCCGAGGCAAGAACATGGGGACGGTCGAGCACAGCTGCGCGCCTCTCCAGGACGCGGGGAAAGCCTACGTGTTCAGGGCTCGGGGCGAGAGCCATTTCAAGGCGCCTCGCGGGAAGTACACCGACGCGGAGATCGCACGAGCGGCGAACGCCACCGAGGCGACCGGGGAGAAGCTGGCGAAGGATAAGCAGGAGCGAGCAGACCGTGGCCGCGAGAAGCTCGGTGACTTCGATTACACCCGTTCCACCAGGGACAAGGAGAGCGGCACGGATATCGGCATCGGCGACACGGTCACGATTCGCTGGCGCGGTGGCCAGACGACCAGAGAAACGGTCGTGTTCGTCCGATTCGAGACCGGGAAAGTGGCGATTCACCGGAACCTCCCGAAGCACCTCAATGACCGGGACTTCTGGGCGGAGCTGGACCGGGCGCTTGGTTGCCGGAGCCAGAAGCGCGGGCGCCGTCCATATCGACTGATCCACACGGATCAAGTTATCGCCGTGGAGAAGGCCCCGGCGCGGTAGCTCCGGAGGGCTCCCGGGAGACCGGGGGTCACGAGCTACCCCCGTTTTTCCGCCCCTTCCCTCTCGACTCCCGAAAAACCCCTCAGAAATATTGAACTAAGAATCCAACGATTCCCAAGGGTTCTGCGGTTTACGAAATAAAAGACTAGACTTCCATCAGGAAAACAGCGATATTCTAATTATGAAACGCCGAACGAAAAAAAATCTCTCCCCCGAAAAACTGGCTGCCATCCGAGCGAACCGCGCTGCCCATATCGCGAAAGTCGCTGAGGAAAACCGAGCGGCGGAAGCTCTCGCCCGGATTACTCCCGAGGCGGACGCGGAGACGACCGAAGTTTTTGACGCGATTGACGCCGTTATCCTCCGGGTTATCCGGACGGGACGCTAGGAGAATCCGATGAAAAACGAGAACACCACCCGAACCGAGCGCGGCACCGTCCGCACGATCAAGCGCCCCGGCGCTTTCCAGACCTGCGAGAACCACGGTGTCCGCGTGATCCGGGATGTCGAGGTCTGGGCCGACAACTTCGAGGTCGGACGCCTCGTGTACCTCGGGATGGCCGTGGTCAACGGTGAGACCGTGGAGGTCAGCTGCGATGACCTCCGGACCTGGATGACCCGCCCGAACAGCGAATACATCCGCCGCAACTTCAAGCAGCTGTAGGAGAATCCGATGATCGACCGGAACACTAAGAATTGCCCCGTCTGCGGACGCCTGATGGTACTGAAGCGGAGCCGGGTGAAGCGGCTGGACGCTGGCCGGTGGAAAGGGAAGTCCTACCCCGAGCGGGCGAACCCGAACCTGGGACGCGAGTACAACACGTGCAGCGACCGGGCGTGCGGGAGCTTCGGGTGGACTGAGCCGCAGGCAGTAGGCGACCCCGAGAGCAACCAGAAACAGGCCGCTACGCAACGCAAGCGGAAGCCCCGGGCGAGCGCCCAGCACGGCAACCCGGCGACCGGGGAAGGCTACGAGAGCGCGATGGCGAAGCGTGCGGCGGCGGTCCAGGCGGACGTCGCTGAGGCTGAGGCGCGGGCGGCGGCTCTCCGAGAGGCGGCAGGCGCGGAAGCGAAGGGGCTCGCAGAGATGGCGGCGCGTGAGGCGCGGGCGAACCTCGAAGTGGAGCGGGCGAACGCGCTGAAGGCAGACTTCAAGGCGCGCATGACGGCGAAGATGGAGAAGGCCAAGCAGGCGCGGTTGCCCCAGGAGCCGGAAGTGATGGAGTTGGATGACGTCCGGGCGATGTTCTCCGCGCCTCCTGCGTAGCAATCGCCCCACGACCCGACAGATAGCCTCTCCCCAATTCTTCTGCCCCTTCCTGGCGAGTGACCCCTGCCCGTGAACCCGGGCCTATCACGACCACAGAACGTTTGAAGGCACGCTGTTTCTGGCGCGTATAGGCGTATGCCTGGCCTGTTGGCGCGGTGAATGGCGCGGCGCGGGCCTTTCGACTCGGGACGTTTTCAGGTAGAATAGGAATCATGAGTGAACAAGAATTCGCGATCAGCCTGGATACCTACGTTGCCCCGGCGCTCGGAGTATTGACCACGGCGGGGCCTCCGGCGAACGTCGTCATGCCGTCCACGACGGCTCCGGCTCCACCTACTCCGCCCCCATCGGTTCGGGCGCGCACGCCTACGACCCCGAAGAAGGCGCCCCCGAGCCCGAAACCTCCGACCCCAGCGCTGTCGGCGGGGCGGGACGTTCAGATTGTGGTCAGCGAGATACGGCGCCTGCTCATCGACGGCGAGAGTGACCTGGTGATCGCAGAGACCCTCTCCCTGGGCAAGGCCGAATACCGACGGATGAAGGCGAAAGTCTACGACCAGGAGGTGGACGGATTCTCCGGGAAGTCTGCTGAAGAGCAGTATGTGGATTATTGTTTCGAACAGCAGAAATGTCTGGACAACCTCGACACGCTGATCAAGCAGTCGGCCAACTCGAATCAGCACAACGCGATGGTGGGAGCCATCCGGGCGAAGTCGCAGATCATGGAGGCCATCCACAAGACCGGCGTGTCGATGGGCATCATCAAAAAAGAGGCGGACATGAACCGCGAGATCGGCGGCGTCCGGATGGCTGACCTGGAGAACAACGAGGTGCGGGACATGGTGGCCACGGAGCTTCGGAAGGTCCAGCACGCCATCGATAAATTCGGTGACCGCAAGATGGTGGACGTGAAGGCGCCTTCGCCCATCGTGGACCCGGGCGTGAAGCGGGTCAAGCAGTAGGGTAGCGACTCTGGCTGAACTCGGGTAGAATAGACCTCGTATGGTACCACACACACACGATAGGAGAGAGCAATGAGCGACATGAAATTTAAAAGCGGAGCGGTGAACTCTTCGGGTTCGGCCCAGGAAGTGATCTGCGGATTCAAGCCTCGCACCGTGAAGCTGTTCCTGTCGGGCGGCGCCTCCGGTTTCTGGAATGACGACATGGCTGACGAGACCACGTACCGACGGATCATCGCCGGCACCGGTTCGCTCATCACCAGCGATGGCATCACCCCGACCGAGAAGGGCTTCACCCTCGGTGCCGATTCCCTGCTGAATCCCTCCACCTCCGAGGTGGTCTACTTCGAGGCCTCACAGTAACAGCCGGACCCCCGGCGAACCTGTTACTGACTGATGGCTAATCCTGCCCCACTCCCTGTGGTCAAGGCCATACGGGAAGCCCGAAACCTAGCCCAGATGCCCCGGGACCGGCTGGTCGATTTACTCGCCACCAGTCGGGACCTCTACAACAAGTGGATCCGATACCAGGTCATCGTCAACGGACGCAATGACATCCTCGCGGGGATCCTCGGGTACGAGGTCGTGCCCACCCTTCACTTCCCGATCATCCGCCACCAGGCACTACATCCGCAGTCGATGGTGCTCGCCTTCCGAGGCGGCGGAAAGACGACCATCGCGACGATCACAGACGCAGTAGGCGAGATCGTACGCTACCCCGACATCAGGCTGCTCATCGCCTCGAAGACCCTTCAGAACTCACAGGACTTCATGAAGGAGATCAAAGGGCACTTCGAGTCGAATGAGCTGTTCCGCGAGATCTTCGGGGACCTCGTGGGTCGCAACCAGTGGGATGAACGCTCCATCGAAGTAGCGGGCCGAACCATCAGCCGAAAAGAGCCCACCGTGATGACGGTCGGTGTCGACGGCGCGGTTGCCTCGAAGCACTACGATGGCATCTATGGTGACGACCTGGTTGAAGAAGAGAACAGCCGGACGGAGTATATGCGGCAGCGCCTGAAGCGCTGGTTCTACTCCGTGCTGATGCCGTGCCTGGAACCTCCGGACCCCGACATCCCGGCGCGGGGGAAGCTCCGGATCAGCGGCACCAGGTATCACCCAGAGGACCACTACGATCATCTGCAGAAGAATGAGCTGAAGGAGTCCACCCTGATCGTGCCGGCGCTCTCCCCCGAGGGGATTAGCGCGTGGCCCGCGAAGTTCTCAGCGGAGAACCTCAAGAAGCTCCGGGAGACGGCGGGCATCGTCATCTTCAACGCCCAGTACCAGTGCGACACGGAGACGATGAAGGGCGAGATCTTCGAGTACGACCACTTCGAGAGGCACCCGCTCAAGGACTTCCCCGACCGCAAGGATATGAAAATCTATATGGGTTGCGACCTCGCGATTGGCGAGAAGGAATCCAACGATAAGTTCGCCATCGCGGTCATCGGCGTCCTGGATGGGCACTACTGGGTGCTGGCGTTTGAAGAGGCGCGGTTGCGCTTCAACGTTCAAACCGAGCGGATCTTGAAGTATTACAAAGAGTTTGACCCCATCTGGTGTGGCGTAGAAATCAACGCATACCAGAAGGCGCAGCTCCACAACCTCAAGGACCGCCACCCCGGTTTCCGAGGGCTCGGGATCACGACGCTCAAGGACAAGGTCACCCGGGCCTGGAAGCTCACGCCCCATTTCGAGACCGGCAAGGTCCACTTCCTGAACAGCGAGACCCTCCTGATGGACCGTCTCGTCACCCGTTCGGCGACTGTCAAGAAGCACTGGGACGCCTTCGATGCTCTTGACCTCGCGTTCTCCGCTGCCCATCGTCGGGTCCGGAAGCCTCGAAAGCCTTTCGGACTGATCTAGGCTACAATGCTGTATCCGGGCCATCTACTTCTTCGGGAGTCGTCTGCTATCCACAGCCGGGACTCTCTTTCACTTTTCTGCTCGTTTTTGAGCAGCGCGATTTCTTCAGTAATATTCACGTTCATTTGCAGCCTATCTCGCCCTCACTCGGTCGGTTTTCTTCGGTCGGTCGGTCGATATATAATAAGAATTATATATCTCCCTCCCTCCCTCCGAAAACCTCCCTCGTTCGGGCTCGACAGGCTGTTATCTCTTCTTTCTGAAGAGAAGAGAAGAGAAGAATCCCCGCGTAGGCGGGCGAGCGCGGGAAAGCAAATCAGCCTTCCAGAAGGCTCCGAGGCATAACATGAGTATCATCACCTACATCTTGGCATTGGCCATCACCTCCGGACCCATCGCCCCATCCCGGGCGGAGCGGCTCGCAGACCACATCATCAGCGTCTCCCCGAAGGCCCAACCATACGCCCGGGAGATGGCAGACCGCATCCTGTTCGAGTCAGACACCCGAGGTCTCGACCCAGCGCTGTTCGCGGCCATCGGGTATCTTGAAAGTCGATACCTCCTGTACCCCCACGGAGGCAAGCCAGAAACACACCTCGCTGCGCCTTGGCAGATCCTCCCCACCCGAGAGTGGCTCACAATCTCTCGCGGTGAGCGTATGGCCTACTCCCGTGACCTCGTGATCTCCACCTGGAGGGCGGCCACCATCCTCTCGTGGCACGCCTCTCGGGTTCGGCGCGGGCGGAACCCTCACGCAGCAGCGGTCTACTGCCGGTACAACCGGACCCCGTGCCGGCGGGGCTATCGGGCGGAGCTATTCCGGCGGGCGGAGCTGATCCGCGAGGTCGTGGGGTTATAGCTCCGGGAGAATTATCCACGGTATTCGCTGAAGATACCGGGCGGTGCGAAAAACGCAACCCCGAGTAGCTCCGGAGCCCGGGTATAATACTAGCGATGACACTCAAAAATCGGAGACGTCGATGAGCACCCAGCCTTCCCAAGAAAAGTCAGGCACTTCTACCACGGTAACAGTTGAGGCGCCCACGAAGCGGGACAACGCTCAGGTGATCAAGGCGCTGGTGGTAGGCCTGGATGAGCCGCCACCGAGCACGTCGCCGCAGACCCGGGGAACCTCGAAGGCGCAGGCGCAGGAGGACTACTGGCGAGCGCACGAGGATGACTTCATCGAGCCCCCGATCAATATGGAGTTCCTGGCGACGGTTGAGGAATACTCAACCATCCTCCAGCAGTGCATCGAGGTGATGGAGGTGAACATCGAAGGGTTCGGAGCGCGGCTCATCCCTCTCGTGCCACCGGACGCGGACTCACCGGGCGCGTCGGGCAACGAGGTCGCCAAGGAGAAGCTCCGGCTGAACACCTTCCTGGCGGGCGCGGCGGGTGAGGACTCGGTGGTGAGTCTCCGGCGGCGGGACCGTCATGACCGCGAGTCCACCGGCAATTCCTTCCTGGAGGTGGTCCGCCACCCGCTCTCGAAGCTCCCCGACAAGCTCGTCAACGTGCCGAGCTACCAGATTCGTCTCGGGAAGATCGACAAGAAGTACACCAAGTACACCGTCCATCGGCAGGTTGAGACCTCCCCAGGCATGTACGAGGTCCAGCAGGTGGAGGACTGGAAGCGGTTTCGACGCTACCTGCAGCTGCAGTACGGGATGGCCTCCGGTCCGGGCGTGGTCTGGTTCAAGGAGTACGGCGACCCCCGGGTGATCGACTGCCGCGATGGCAAGGTGGTCGAAGGGGAAGACCTCGTGGACTTCGATGAGCAGGAGTACGGCGCCAGCGAGATGATCCATAGCCGCATCTATTCCAGCCGCTCCCCGTACGGCCTGCCCCGGTACAAGGGCTGCCTGATCACGCTGTTGGGCGACCGCGAGGCTGAAGAAGTCAACTACACAACTCTCATGAATAACAACATCCCGTCGATGGTAGTGGCGGTTTCCAACGGGCAGGTGACCCAGGAAACGGTCGACAGGATGAAGGACTTCGTGAAGGAGCAGATCCAGGGCTCCCGGAACTATTCCAAGTTCCTGATCCTGGAGGCTGAGGGGACTTTCGAGGGCACCGACCCCGGGAACATCCGGCTGGACATCAAGCCTCTCGCCCAACACCAGATGAAGGACCAGTTGTTCCAAGAATACGGGCGCTCCAACCGCGAGAAGGTGCGGCAGTGCTTCCGCATCCCGCCCATCTTCATCGGCGTGAGCGAGGACTACACGAGGGCGACGGCGGAAGCCTCGCGGCGCCTCGCTGATGAGCAGATCTTCCGACCGGAGCGGGATGAGGTCGACCACACGTGGAACCGGCTTCTGTACGAGTTCGGGATGAAGCACCACCGGTTCAAGAGCAATGGCCCGAACATCACCGATGATGAGGACCTCTTGAAGCTGCTGATCGCCGCTGAGAAGGCGGGCGGGATGACCCCGCGAATCGCCACCCAGATCGTGAGCGACATCCTCGGGACGGCGCCCATCGATAGCTGGCCCGAGGGCATCGACCCGGATCAGCCGTTCTCCCTCACCGTCGCAGAGCGCGTCAAGAACCAGGCCGACCCCACCGAACCCGGGCAGCAGGTCACAGCTCAGAAGTCCCTCACCTCCACCGACACCCTTGGAGCGATTATGGCTCTCCGGGAGCAGGTCCTGATGGAGGTGAATCGACGGGCGGCGGAAGCGTAGGATGTGTGATTCCTGCGACGGCGCTCTGGTCCGGGATTGGACGGACGCGGAGCTTGATCTAGCAGAGCAGATCACCACCTCCCTCATGTGCAAGGCTGCAGCGGTGTCTCCCTATACCGAACTGGCGTTGGCGGAGCAGAGGCTGCGAGATAGGCTCACCCGGTCGAACATCAAGATCGCCCGAGCGGCGGACCGCTGGTACATCGATGAGGTGAACCGGGCGAAGAAGATCACCGACGCCTTCATCAGGCGTACCACCGAGCGATACATCACCCGTTGGAACGACTGGGGCGATGATAACGCGGCGGCTGTCCGGGACGTCGTGGAGCTGGGCCACGTGGCCGCCAAGACGGTCATCTACCAGCGGGCGTTCGGCGCTCCCAGGCGGGCCATCTACAACGGTCCACCCTTCGAGTCGACTGCCCCGAAGGTGGTGTTGGAAGTGCCGGTGGAGAAGGCGACCCCGTACGCGGGCGTGTCTCCCTCGGTGACCCTCGCGGACACTCGGGCCATCGATCAGATCGCCAAGGGCCAGCAGTTCTGGATCGGCAACTACCACGGCGACGTCGTACAGACCCAGGTGGTCAGCATCTCGCGAGACGTCCTGCTGCTCCAGGGTCTCCCCCGAGACGTCGCTGCGGAACGTCTCGCCCTGGCGCTTGGGTACAACAATGGCTACCTACCTGTCAAGCCCGTCGCCCACGTCCCTACGGGGTGGAAGGGCTCAACGAAGCAGTACTTTGACGGCGTGGCTGCGAACGCGGCGACGGTGAGCCGCATCCACGGCTCTCTCACCGCGATGGTGGAGATGGGTTTCGACGTCTACGAATGGCTGAATCCCATTGACGAACGGACTTGCCCCATTTGCAACTCGATGAACGGCGCGATCCTCGAAGTCAGACCGGCGTTCCAGCACGTCACCGAGGTCATCGGCGCGACAGACCCGGCGGCGGTCATGGACCTGGCTCCTTGGTTGAATCCGGCGCAGCATGCGGCAGAGCTCAAAGCGGCGGGCGCCGGAGGCATGATAGACAAGGGTTTAGGATACCCTCCGGCTCATTTTAGGTGCAGGTGCGCCATCGACATTCGCCCCGACGCACTCACCCGAGCGGTGCAGGTGCCCCCGGCCACGAAGGTGCCGAAGAAGGCGAAGCCCGTGAAGCCTCCGGTGAACCCGGTCAAGAACCTCGCTGGCCTGGGTGAAGCGGAAGGTGGAGTGGTCCCGATGGACGCCGAATTCATTGAGCACAACGCTGTGAACTGGCGCCTGGAGACCCTCCGAGGGCGCGGGACCGTTCCTGGGATGCCGGGAGACCTCAAGAAGGTCGAACAGCACATCATCGCTCGCATGAAAATCTCGAATGGCAAGCTGGACGAAATCGAAAAGGCGATTCGTGCGCTGCAGGGGACGGGGCGACGGCTCGATGACGGTATCAACTACCAGATGAAGCCGTTGAAGCAGCACCGCAAGCCCGGCCAGAAGGGCAAGTTGGAGAAGACCACGAAGGACGCGATTCAAATCGGCGGGCGTGGCCAACGGCTGGAGACCAAAGACTACATCATGCGCTTCGTTCACGAAGAAGGCGCGATGCAGGGCCATCTCGAAATCATCGCCAAGACCGGTGACGCCGACAAGGCCTGGAAGATAGTCCAGAAGGGGATGAAGGACCTCAAGATCAAGAACCCCACGACGGTCACCCACGCGAGTCAGCAGCAGCTGGCGAAGGCCCGGATCATCGTGCAGCACGATTCTCGGATGGGCGCCCTGCTGCGCGAAGAGATCGCAGACCCGGATGTGGGATTCAAGGCCATCGACAAGTACTGGAAGCGGCTGGTGAAAGAGAACCCGACCGCAGAGAAGGTCTTCAAGGACATGGCCCGCAAAGAGGTGGCGCCCGGGCACTCCGCGTTCTACAGTGAGACGCAAGCGACCCTCGCCAAGAAGCAGGGTATAACAGCTCTAACGCATGAAATCGCAAACCCCGAGATTCTCGCAAACATCTTAGACGGCACTGGCCTGCTGTCGTCCAGAGAACGGTTCATGAGGGGCATCTTCACGAGGGGGATGTCCACCACGCAAGACTTCAACAGCGGCGGCGCGTCTTCAGTGTTCACCCGGATGACGAAAGCCAAGAGCATAAGGGGCGGATACGACGTCAAGGTCATCCTCAAGCCCGAGACGCTGGGGCGGACCGACTGGTATGCGTATTCGGGCGACCAGTACGGCACCACCCGGGCCAGCATGGTCGGCAACCGTTCGGCGGTCAAGGAACTGGGCAGGGCGGCGAATAATGGCAGCAACGAAGTGATGTTTGAACACAGCATCAGCGCCAGCGATATTGACTCGGTGGTCGTCAACTTTTCGACCCGTGAAGAGCTGCTGGCGAAGCTCAACAAGGCGGGCATCAAGAAGATCGGCGGGAAGCCCATCGAAAAAGTCATCGTGACGGAATGGGAAGCGGCGGCAGCACCATGAAACCGAAGTACCGATTCAACCAGCATCGGGTGAGCCTCGCGACGGGACCGGCGGGTGTACTCATCGCGGTGAACCCGAGCTACCAGAAGCTGGAGCGGGACTACCTGTCGTGGTTCGACCCGGAGCACCAGCGGCGGTTTGATATCAAGAAGATCACCGAGAACAAAACCGGCCTACTCGCATGGGTAGACAAGAGAGGGCGCAAGTTCACGCTCTCCCCGATGACGCTGGAAGCCTACACCGAGACGGTGGCGCCTGAGATCCCTGGAGCCCGAGAATTCACCACGCATGAAGACCTCGTGCACTGGTTCACGAAGGGCATCTGGGAAGAGACCTATGGAGTGTGATATGTCTGAACCGAAAGCTGTACTGAAGATGCTCACCCCGGCGGGAGAGAAGCTCGTGGCGGGCGAGACGGACCTGTACATCTACCCCCAGAAGTACAAACGCCACATCGGTGAGCCCGTGTACATCGGCGACGGCGACCGGCTCCTGGGCGTGGCGGCTCTCGGTGAACCCGAGTCCATCCGAGAGGACCAACTGGAGACGGTGGAAAAACGTATGGGCATGGAAGCTGGCGAAGCCAGGGAGCGGTGGCCCATGACCAAGCTGTTCTGGTTGTACCCCGTAACCAAGGCTGAGAAGCTGGAGACGCCGGTGGAGTACGTCGCCACCGACGATGGCGTGTCCTGGGTTGAAGAGCCCGTGCTGCGGAAGAAGGCGGCGCCACCTCCGGAGAAGCTCCCCGGGTTCGGCCTCACAGAGGGGGATACCGGCACGGCAGTCGTCCAAACGCATGAGACGGGGCCAGCGGAGCGGCTCTCGCAGGCGGATACGGCGGGCTGGGAGGTCGAGACGTTGGACGTCACGAAGCTCGACAACCTCTCTTACCTCACCGGGAAGTCCTACGACACGGTGGCAGCGGCCTACGCTGGCGCCCGGCAGGGAGCGTCAGCAGTTCTCAAGGCGATGATCGCTGCCGTAGACACGCAGAACCTGGACCCTACGGACATTGAGTTTCTCGCGGAAGCCCTACCCATCGACGTCCACACGGACATCAGGATGGTGGCGAAGGGGCGTGATTACTGGGTGGGAGGCGAACTGGCGACCCCCGACAGTCAATACTCCGAGAGCGGGCTGAAGCGGGACGTGACCCGAGTGCTGGCCGACTTCTCCACCCCCGACGGCAGTCTGGCGATGGGCGACCCCGCGTGGTTGGAGGTCGGAGTGGAGAAGGCGCTCACCGTGGCAGAGGGCGACGATGCCTCACGGTATCGGGTCCGGGATCAGTTCACCTGGACGGCGGGCGTGCAGGCTGAGGACTCGATGGAGTTCATGTTCGAAGGCGAGACGCTGAACGGACGCTACGTGATGAAGCGGGCGGAGACCGGCGGGTGGCTCTTCACGAAGCCCACGGATCAGACCTTCGAGAGCCTGGCGCTACAACCGATGGAGGATGTGGTCTGGAACGCTGAGATCATCAAGCGGATTGATGAGCAGCGCACCGTCGTGGGCGTGGTCCTGAAGCCGGGAACCACGGACGCCCAGGGAGACATCATCCGGACCCCCGAGGTCATCGAGGCGGCGGCAGAGCTGTTCTTGACGAACCTGATTGCCGGGAAAGCCAAGATGGGCGTCCAGCACAACGATTTCTCCCGCGAGATCGTGGTGGTCCAGAGCTTCATCGCCCCGGCGCCTATCACCGTCAATGATATGCTGGTCCCCGAGGGCGCGTGGGTCATGAAGGTCCGCGTGGTCGATGAAGAGACCTGGCAGAAGATCAAGCGCGGGGAGATCCGTGGGTTCAGTATCGGCGGGAAAGCCCGAGTGCGACGCCTCGCTGCCTAGCCTTCCCTGCCACTTTCCCCTTTGTTTTCCCTACTCCGGGACTGAATTCGGATATACTAGAAGACGATGACGCGTGATAAGCAAAAAGCCAGTCCCACAGCCCGGATACATGAGACCAGGCAGGAAATCCTCGCAGTAGATGTCGGCGAAGTATCGCTCGTGGATGCTCCGGCGATAGAAGAGGAATGGCTTGTCATAAAAAGACTCGACGCAACCGACACACAGGAGAATCAGATGGCCAATAAAGAAGCAGCAGCGGCGCCCGTCCAGGCGACCCCCGAAGTGACCCCCGAGGTCACCACGCCCGTCGTGAAGGCGGAAGTCACCCCCGAGGCCACCCCCGAGGCCACCCCCGAGGTCGCCCCCGAGGCGACCCCCGAGGACACGAAAGAGGCGGACGTGCTCAAGGCCAACGAGCTGATGGAGCAGGCCAAGCTTCTGCTCGCCCCTCACCAGCCCGAGCCCGCCCCCGAGGCGGAGCCCGTGGTCGAGGTCGAGACGGCGAAGGCGCTCATCTCGATGGAGGGCGGCAAGCTCGTGATCGACAACGAGCTGCTCGACATGGCTAAGTCCCGGAAGACCTTCAGCGCTGGCCGCACCGAAGCTCTGAGGGTGGCGACCAAGGCCCTGTTCGACGTCCTCCAGGACGTCGCCCCCGAGGCCATCGCCGGCATCATGGGCGAGACCCCCGAGGCGGAAGCGGCTCCCGTGGCGAAGTCCGTCACGCCCCCGGCAGTCGACGTCTCCGAGACGATCACCGCCGCAGTGGCGAAGGCGCTGGAGCCCGTCACCGAGCGCCTGGCGACCCTCGAAGGGACCAAGGCCACCCCGAAGTCGGTGGATGGCGATCAGACCGCAGAGGTCAAAAAGAGCACCAACGAAAGCATCTGGGGCGGCAGCGCCCTGGGCGATCTGTAACCCCACGGGCGGAAGCTCGGAATGATGAACCCCTTTTCAGGAGGATAGAAGATGACGACTCCCAACGAGCAACTCGTCCAGAAAGCGGTCATTACCGCAGCGGACGCCCTGGCCACCAATGGTAAATTGAATCCGGTCCAATCGAATCAGTTCTTGGACTACGTGGTCCAGGAGACGATTCTCACCGGCGGCGGCTCGGAGAACGCCCGAGTGATCCGGTTCTCCGGCGAATCCCTCGTGATCGACAAGATCGGCCTGGGCTCTCGTGCGGCTGTCCCGGCGGCTGAGGCCGTGGACCCGGGCGTGCGGCGCGGCGTGAACACCTCCAAGGTGACGCTGACCCCGAAGGAGATCATGATCCCCTGGGAGATCGGCGACACGTTTAAGGAGCTCAATATCGAGATGGAGAATGTGGACAACCACATCGCCCAGATGATGGGCCGCCAGGGCGCGAACGACCTGGAGCAGGCGTACATCAACGGCGACACCCTCGGTGCGAACATCCTGGAGAGCGAGTACGTGGACGGCGGAAGCTCGACGCAGTACGTGAAGGACGGCATGCACGCCCTCTTCACCGGCTGGTTCCGTGCGGCCGACTCCGGCAACGTCAAGTCCCTGGCCGGTCAGAACATCGGAACGTCGGTGTTCTCGCAGCTCATCCGAGAGCTGCCGACCAAGTGGCGTCGCAACCTCGCGGACCTTCGCTGGTTCCTGAGCCCCGACCTGCTCCAGCTGTACTTCGAGAAGCTGGCGACCCGAGGCACCAACCTCGGTGACGTCATCATCTCGCAGGGCGCCACCGGCAACGTCCCCATCCTCGGGATCAAGCCCGTGCCGATCCCCCTCTGGGACCTGTATCCGAAGATCACCGAGCACATCACGCTCACCGGCACCACGCCCGTCGCCCTTCGCTATCCCTACATGGTGAGCGGCTCCGAGGTCGTGACGCCGTCTGCCCTGGCGAACGTCCCCACGACTCCCTATGTCGAGGGGACGGACTATGACATGGTCTACACCGCTGGCGCGGCGACCATCGCTGGGACCGGCACCGGCGCGATCACGACGGGCGACGTCGTGAAGGTCTCCTACCAGGCCAACCCCCAGGTGCTCTTGACCCACAAGAGCAACTTCATCGTGGCCCTCTCCCGGGACGTCCGGATCGAGAAGGCCCGCGCGATCTACCGTCGGGTGGATCAGTACGCCGTGACGATGAAAGCGGACGTCGGTGTCGAAGAGACCGACGCGATCGTCAAGGGCACGAACATCGGAACGTCGGTGTAAACCCCTTCACCCCGGGTGCTTGAAAGAGTGCCCGGGGTGTTTCCTTTCGGAGGCGACCGATGGCTCGCAAATTTCGCATCGACCTGAAGAATGACGGCCCCAAGAATTTCAGCGAAGGCCCCTATAGCCTGAAGCGTGGCGTCCCGAAGTTCACCACCAACGCGGCATTGATCGCGTGGGCCAAAGGCTGCGGCTGGGCTACGGTCCTGGACCTCGGTGAAGCAGAACCTGCTCCGAAGGCGCCAGAACCAGCCCCCGAGGCAAAGAAGGTGCCGCTGCCTGTAGCGACGGCCACCGAGGTTCCGGACGCCCCGGAGAAGCCCGAAGAGAAGCCCGAAGAGAAGCCCGAAGAGAAGCCCGAGCCCAAGACGGCTCCTGAGCCCGTGGTCGCCGCGAAGCCTAAAGTGAATGCCAAGGCGGAGAAGGCGAAGGCCAAGAAGGCGAAGGCGGCGAAGGCGAAGAAGGCGAAGGCCACGAAGTAGAGCCCACCCGCGTCTCCTGTTGCGGAAGTGCTGGCGGCGCGGCAGTAGGAGGCATCGATGATCAACGCAACCATCCTTGAACCGTTCACGTCCATCGGGACGTCTCTGCGCGTAGACAGATGAGCGGTTATACACCTACCCCGGCGGACGCGGCGCCCATCGAACCTGAGATCACTTCGGCGACGGAGATGGCTCCTGCGACCCTGGAAGCGGTGGCGACAGATAGTGTGCTGATAGCCACGCCAGAGAGCGCCCGAGAGCTGCGCCCGGACGTGACCGTGGGTAAACCCCTAACTCCGAGCGTAACAGCTGCGGGAGAGGAATAGACAATGGCTAGTTTTTTTCCGATTGACGGATACGAGGCATGGCCGATTCCGGCGGTGGATGCCATCACGGCGGGCGTCGCTTCGACACTGCTGGCCGCTCTCAACGATCTTCGCCTTGAGCTGGTCCTCACCAACTACGGCTCGGAGACGGTGTGGGTGAACATCGGGGCTCCGGCGGAAGTCGGGAAGGGACTCAGCATCCCTCCATCGGGCGGTTCTCTCGTGATCCCGATCGAGACCGATGCTCACGGGTGGCGCAAAAGGGCGGTTTACGGGATCGTCGCGACCACTCCCAGCTTGGTGGCCACCTTCGAGCAGAGCGTACAGGCGCCATAGGAGTCCACGATGAGCGGTTTGAATAGCAATCCTGGCGCGGTGATAAATACTCACATCCAGCTGTTGAACACGGTCGGATGGGATGGGGTCAGCAAATTCGGGCGTTCAACGAACGTTGACGCCGGAGTGGCAACGGATATCTGGGACGGCTCCGCAGGGGCGACCGCTCAGCCGATCTGGTTGGCGCCCACGGCGGCTCGGATTCACGCCATCGGCTCTGGTGATGCGGCAGACACTGTGGACGGCGCAGGTGCTCAAGTGGTGAGGGTTTTCGGTCTCGACGCGGCCTGGGCCTTTCAACAGGAGGACGTTGAGTTGTCCGGGGTATCGGCGAAGAACACTGTCGGCTCGTACATCCGCATCTTCCGGATGAGGGTCACGCGGACAGGGGCCAACGGTATCGCCACCGCCGACATCATCGCCACGGCAGCGGTTGACGCAACGGTGACAGCTGTTATCACCACGCCGAATAACTCGACGTTGATGTCCATCTACACTGTCCCGGCGGGCTGTCGGGCGTATCTGACCGGTTACTACGGGACGATGAACAAGGCGACTCCCGCCGCATCGTCTGGCGACCTCTGCGCCTTCGTGAGGGAAGCGGCGGACGTTGCTGGCTCGCCATGGGTTCTGAGGCACATCAAGGGCATCGCGACAGCCACTCCGATGGATCATAAATTCGACCCGTATCTGGTGATCCCGGAGAAGTCCGATATCAAGACGCAGTTGGATGACGGTTCGTCAGCCGATATGGACATCAGTTCGGGGTTCGGGCTGTTTTTGGAGCAGCTCGCGTAGCGAAACGAAGGGAGGGCGGGACATGAGCGGTATTGGTGTTAATCCGGGCGTACCTACGGACCTGAGTGGCAATGTAGAAGTCGCACTTCAGGATCAGCACACGGAGATGATCGTAGCTCCGATTCATGTGCTGATCAACTCGGGCCTCTTGCTGGCGTCTCCGACCGTCGCGGATGACACGACGCTCACGTTGACCGCCGGCCACGGCGCATCCGCTGGTAACATCATCTGCATCAAAGAGGCCACTCATTTCTACGTTGGCGGGATTCTCGACTTCGCGGGCGGCGCGAACGTGCCCACGATGGACACTCCGCTGGATCACGCGTTCACGACGGCGGCGCTGGCGTGCGTAGGGAATCCGAACCTGAATGTCCTGGGTTCCCTCGCTTCGCCAGTCATCGCTCATCTTTCACCGCCTCCGGGAGTCCAGTGGGACATCACTCGCGTCCACGTTCGGATGGTTGATAATACGATCATGGACGCGGGAACGTTCGCTGGAATCGCCGCATTGACGAATGGCATCGTTCTTAGGCGGACGGACGGCGATAGCAAGAACGTGGGCAACGCGAAGTCGAATGGCGATCTGATCGGTCTGGCGTCATCGTATGCGTTCGATGACAAGCCTCCGAGCGGACTGTACGGCTTCACCGTCAACTTAGTTTTCAGCGGCCAGGAGCACGTTGGCGTGACGATGAGAATCGATGGCGCAACGGCGGATGAGCTCCAGCTAATCATCCAGGACGATCTGCAGGGAATCGCGGAGCTAAGAGCCACGGCTATCGGGCACGTGGTGTTGGACTAGGAGAGAGTATGGCGACGATCAAAATCAGATGGACTGTCGATGAGCTCGTGAACGTCATGAGCCTATACGACGTCCAGAAGGTTTACCGGGCGACCTCGGAGACCGGGACGTACGCAGAGATCACTACGGCGCCTACGCGTGTGGCTCTGGTCGCCGGAACGCCATCCTACTACTTCGATGACACGGCGGGCGATTCGACCTACTGGTACAAGGTCAGCTACTACCATTCCACCAACCTCATCGAGTCCGGCCTGTCGGCGGCCATCCAGGGGAGTGGCGGCGGATATGCCACCCTCGCGGAGATCCGGGCGGGCGGTGTCACGGTAGCGATGGCGGACGATGCGACTGTGATCGCAAGCATCGCGATGTGGCAGCAGTTCATTGACGAGGCGACCGGCCAGTGGTTCAACAGCCGTGACCTAGATTTCAAAATCGACGGGACCGACGCTGGGGTGCTCTGGTTGAAGCCCCCGATCATCTCGGTGAGCGCGCTGTACGTCAACGGCGACTTCGCAACGGCGCTGAACTCGGATTACTACGTGGTGTACAACAACCTCGGGAACGGGGTGAGAGACGACCGCAAGGACCCGAAGATCACCACCAGCGACCTTGGGTCAGACGACCTGTTCACCCGGATGGGATGGGCCGGCAGATTCGTGAAAGGGCGCAAGAACCAGCGCATCGTGGGGGCATTCGGGTACGTTGAAGCCGACGGCAGCACCCCGAAACTGATCAAGCGGGCGGTCCAGAAGATGGTCGTCAAGACCCTCTCCGCCAGCAACCCGCTCTCGCCCGGTGCCTCTCCGGCGGGGCCATTGATCGGGGAGACTACCGACGGTCACACCGTGCGGTACGCCTCGATGGTCTCCGGGCGGAAGCTCGGCACCATCGGGATCACGGGCGACCCCGAGGTGGAAGCGATCATCCAGATGTACCGGTCAGCTCCGGCGATGGCGGTGGTGTAATGCCAGAGCCGAACCTCCATCACGCGGTCGAGATCACCCTGATCCAGCGAGACATGCCGAACACCGTATACGACCCGGACACCCGGGAGCCGGTGCGCCAGTTGGCCAGGAAGACCGAAGTCACCATCAACGCGCAGATACTGTGGGAGTTCGGCGACGTCGGTGAAGCTACCGGGCGCGGCCTGGAGCTTGGCGAACGCGGGTACTTTACGGTGAAAACCAGGGATATGCGTACGGCTGGGGTGTCGATCAAATTCGGCGACCGGGTGGTGCTGCCCGGGCCGATTGACCCGGCGGAGACCCTGACCGCGTATGTTACTCGGGTGAGGCCGATGGGCCACTATCCCACATTAGGCGCAACAATTCTACGTGCTTACTTCGCGGACCGTTCTCCCGCCCAGTCTTCCGACTCTCCCTGAGTATCGGGTATAATAGGCGCGATGCCTAAGACGAGCTTCACAATGGTCGGTCGCTGGGACAAGCTCCGGACCTCTCTCAACCCGGGACTCTTTCAAACGAAAGAGCGGGCGCAGATCCGTATGGCGTCCCATCAGAACGGCGCGTTGGTCCGCTCGATGATCAAGCGGTCCATCCATAAGTCCTGGACCAAGAACGCTCTTTTCACGAGGCGGATCAAGTCCTCCAGCAAGACGCTATTCGACCACGGCGACCTCCACGGCGCGATCACCTACCAGGTGACCACATGGCGGTCGGTGTTCGTGGGCGTCATGAAGCAGGCGAAGTCACCCAGCGGGCAGAGTATGGCGAACATCGCCCAGGTGGTACACGACGGGGTGACGATCAACGTCACCAACCGGATGCGCTCGATGTTCTGGTACTTGTACATGGTCTCTTCGGGGCGGATGTCCGAGGCCAAGCTCACCGGGCGAGCCCAGGCGATCTGGCAGCGGTGGCGGGGGAAGACCGTCATCAAACCGCTCAGCGCGGCAACCACGACCATTCGCATCCCCGGGCGCCCCTTCATGCGCAAGGTTTTTGAGAAACCCTCCGTGCTCCTGGCGGTGAAGCGGAACTGGGAGATGGCCGTTAGCAGGGCGCTAGTGTAATGGCGAAGCTCCGGGACATCCTGTACTGTTTCGACTTCGGAGAGGCGAAGCGCGGTGAGCTGACTCTCTCGGATGACGCCAAAGTCCGTCTCGACCCAGAGGACCACCGCCTCAAGCTGAAGGCCGATGCAGATGGAGCCTTCCCACTGGATGCAGACCTGAACATCGCTACGGGTGCGTTCTGGCCACGTACGGGTAAAGCCTGGAGAGGCTTTTACGCTGAAGTCACGACTCCGACCGGTACGTCCATCGAATACAAGCTGAACGATGGCACGAATGACTACTGGTGGGACGGCGGCGCGTGGGCGGTAGCTGGGGCGAGCGAATGGAGCCCCGAGGCTGACATCGCCGCGAACATCTCCACCTTCCCTCCGGGTCAGCTCATCGTCGTGGCGAACCTCGTGACCACCGACGCCACCGTGACCCCGAGCATCGAATACTATCACGTGGGCTACTCCGCCCAGGTAGTCTTCCTGGAACAGTGGGTCTACCGGACGCTGGTGCCGCTCCTGCGCGATAACCTCCGACCTCCGGCGAATTACGCCATCCCCATCGGGGCGACCACGTCGACCATCGACCTGGACAGTTATCCGCTGGACACAGCGTTTCATATCACCGGCATCGACAGCGTCTACAACCACACCGACGATGACGACCACTTCACGGACCTGTACTCCAGCTACGACTCCGGCACGAACGTGATCACCCTCAGCGCTCCCATCGCGGCGGGGAAGGTCGCCTGGATCAACTTCCTGTACGAACCCCTGGTGGCCGTCGTGGCGTCCGTGGACTACGCGGAGCTGAGCAGGCTCCCGGCGATTACCATCGAGAATATCCGCATCACCGCCCAGCACGAGATCGGCCACAAGACCGGCCTGGTGAACAAGGCGACCGGGGCAACGCTCATCTATGAGACCCCGTGGCAGTGCGAGCTGAAGGGCGACATCGTGATTTCAGCGCCTCGGAGCCTCGATGAGATGGGGCTCTCTGAAGAGGTCCTGGCCTACCTGAACGACAACCAGACCATCACCATCGCTGGAACGGGCGAACAGGTGGACTGGACGCTGGACGGCTCCCCGTATGACCGAGACGGCGGGGCCAACCTTAGTGACATCCGGAGCGCGACAGTCAAGTTCAAGCTCTGGCCTCTCCGGATGTGGCTCGCCCCGGCGACCTCCGGCTATGCGGTCTCCGGGTTCGGGATCACCGGAAGCGTGAACGTTGCAATTTGAAACCAAACTGACTAAATCAAAAACGTCCCAAAGTGGGCGGAAAGGACAGTAATCATGGCAGTACGTCGGTGGGGACCTACCCAAGGAGCCGGAGTCGTAGTGATCGAGCAGCAGGCCCAGCGCCTGATCGAGCCCTCACCCCTCGGAGTGACCGCCTATTTCGGCGTGACCGAGAAGGGTGAAGTGGGCGCGATGAACACCACCCTCTCGAAGGGCGGATACACGAAGAAGCTCGGCAGCTTCTTCAGCGGGTATTACACCCCGGACTGCGCCAAGGACTTCTGGGACCACTCCGGCGGAGCGGGAGAGCTTCACGTGGTCCGCGTCACGGACGGGACGGAGGTGGCCGCCTCGAAGTCATTCTTCAACCGGAACGCTGTGTCCCCTGGGGCAGCGCTGACGATCACCGCCAAGAACGGCGGGCGCTGGGGCGGCCAGCGGGAGATCCTGGGCGGTGAAGTCGTGATGGCGACGGACCTCACCGAGACCACCCTGGACACGGGCGAGACGATGCTGCTCAACGAGTGGGCGGGCGGATATCTCGCCCTGGATGAGGTGTCGGGGAAGGTCTACAAGATCAAGTCCAACGACGTCGCAGGGATCGTCACCGTGGAGTCGGACTACCTGATGGTGACGGACTACGCCGCGGGCTCCGATGAGGGCTGGGCCGTGTACCGGCTGAACGCGACCAAGGCTGTCTCGGTCGAGTACGGCGACGGCGACGACAGCGCCACGGACTACTTCAGCATGTCGGTGTACGTCGATGGCCAGTTCGTCAAGCGTTATCCGAACCTCTCGATGGACCCCACGAACAAGTATTACGTGGTCAACATCGTCAACGATGACACCTCGAATGACGAGATCACCGTGACGATGGACTGGAGCGGCGGCGACCTCCCGGCGAACCGGCCTGCCAATTACTACGGGGTCAGCTCCGCAGTGACGGCGACCCTTCTCACAGCCGAAGTCTCTCACCAGGTGGTCACCTCTCCGACTTCGGCGAACCCGACCCACGCTCTGGGCGCGCTGACGGCGGCTATGGAGTGGGACGATGTCCTGACCGTCACGGTCACGACCACTCCGGCCTTCACCGTGACGTCGGCCAAGTTCGGACTCCAGACCACGCTGGGCGCGATCGGTACACCTTACGTGCCGGACAACCCGTACATCCCGCCCTTCACGATCACCGACGGCACCACGGTCCTCGCGGACACGGACACCGTCGCGATCCATTACCAGCCCTTCACCCCGGATGCGCTCATCGGCGGGATCTTGTACCCGACGTACGACACCAACCGGCGACTGACCTGGCGCATCACGGATAACGCCGTGAACACGATCACGGTCTCGGGCGCCGACATGACGGATGACGCCACAGCCGCCGATGAGTTCATGGTGCAGGCGCCGGTGGAGCTGGAGGGTGGTTACGACGGCGGAGCCCCGACCGATGCCAACTTCACCGACCTGATGGCGGTGGACTCGACTCCGCTCCTGGGGCTCGTGAATCAGAATAAGGGGCTGGTCAAGATGGCCGCTCCCGGCCACGCCTCTGCCACGGTGGATAAGGTCGCCCTTTCCCTCGCGGAGCTGATCAACTGGCAGTGGACGGTGGAGATGCCGTCCGCCACCCTCACCGAGATCGCCGCCGACACGTACATCAACGACACGGTCGGTCGCAACGACTTCGGCGTCACCAGCTTCCCTTCGTGGGGCTACGTCGACAACCCCCAGGCGAGCGGGCAGCTCAAGCTGATCCCGCTGGTCGGAGCGCGGCACGGTCGCGAGGCTCTCGTGGCGAAGAATTACCAGGGCTACCATAAGGCGGCGGCTGGCATCGACGTCACCCTGCCCCGCGTCCTGAAGCTCCCGGTCGGTGAGACCATCCCGATCAACGAAGAGTACACCAACCGACTCGGGATCAACGTGGTCAAAAAGGTCAAGGGGAATTACATCCTCTGGGGCGACCGGACCATCGCCATCGACCCGAGCTGGAAGTGGAAGCACCAGCGGGAGATGATGTCTCACTATGAGCGTCAGCTGCTGGAGTCGATGGACTGGATCATCTTCGCGATCAACGACCCCGTTGAAGAGAAGGTCGCCAAGGCGACCCTCCTGGCCTTCTTCAAGCCCGAGTGGAAGAAGCGGGCTCTCCGGGGCGCGAAGTATTCGGACGCCGTGACGGTGAAAATCGACGGCGAGAACAACACCGACGCGACCCGGGCGAGCGGCGACATGCACGCCTCCATCGAGCTGCAGCTGGCGGACACGGTCGAGAGGTTTATTATCAAAATCGGCAAGGCTGGTCTCAGCGAGGCGTAGGCCGTAGCCAACCAGAAACACACCGCCTCACGGCGGCAACGAAACGGATGAACGGAGGTAAGGCGATGACTATCAACTTGAAGAAATTGCTCGGAGACGGTGGCGCGGGGTTCGATCAGTCGCACGGTTCGGACCGGCTGTATGACGTCCTCAAAGCGGTCGTGAACAAGATGAATCAGCTGGAGACGGGGAAGGCCAATAACGTCCTCGTGGACGGCGGAGTCGTGAAGGACCCGACCACCCCGTCCAGCCAGCTCACCGGAGCGGCTGCCACCACGTGGAACGTCGATGTCGAGGCTCTCACGGCCATCGTCAACTCGGTGAACGGCCAGGTCGCCGTCGCGGCGGACGAAGCCATCCACGATACCACCGAGCTGGTGGAGGACGGCGAAAGCTGCTACGCCTACGCGCTGCTCTCCGAGAGCGGCGGGACCATCGCGCTGGAGTACGTCAAGGGCGCGGCGGCGGTCACCGGCCTGCAGGTCGCCCCGACCGATGCCGAGATTCTCGCTGGCGTCACCGGGACCAACTGGGTCAAGCTGGCGCTTTGCCTGATCAACCGGACGGCGGATACCACGGTCACCCAGACGCAGGACCTCTCCTGTCGTGGGATGCTCGTCAACACGGCGGATTTCGCGACCTCTGAAGCGGTCGCGGTGGAGTAACCCATGAAATCGGGCGTGTACGAAATCTTCAACGTGATCAACTCCCGGCAGTACGTCGGGAGCGCGGCGAACGTGCACGCCCGGTTCCAAGACCACCGTTCGGAACTGGCGAGAGGCGCTCACCCGAATACTCACCTCCAACGGGCGTGGGACAAGTACGGGCATGACTCTTTCATCTTCAGCCTCATCGAGCCCGCACCAGTGCGGATACTCATCGAGCGGGAGCAGTTCTGGATGGACGCCTACGGCGTGGTGGCGGATGGGTATAACCAGGCCCACTTCGCTGATGCCCCGATGAGAGGGCGGAAGCATTCCCCGGAGACCCGGGAGAAGATGTCGAAGGCCCGGATGGGCCACCCGACGTCTGATGCGACCAAGGAGAAGCTCCGGGCGGCGATGCTGGGGAAGCCTGGAACGCGGCTCGGGGCGAAGAATTCCGCTGAACACAACAGGAAGATCAGTGAGGCTACGACAGGCAAACTTCCATCGGCGAAGACCCGAGAGAAGATGAGTGCGGCGAAGAAGGGTGCGACCCTGCCGCCAGACCACAAAGAGGAAATCAGCGCGGGCCTGCGAGCCTACGCAAAGGAGAGAAGCAAATGTCGTTGAAAGGCGCGATCCTACCGGGTCATATTCCCGTTAAAAAATACCAACTTATCTTCCCGGGCATGCCACCCCTCACCATCACCAAGGTGGGTGGGTTGGAAGAAGAGTTGGAGACCTCGGAGATGCCCGACCGGACGGTGCAGTCCGGCGGCCAGACCAAGTCCACCGAGATGGTCATCGAGATTCCGATGCACCATCTCATCGAGCAGGCAGCAATGGAGCTGTGGTACTCGATGTCGAAGGACCCCGTGTTGCCCGGCTACAAGCGGGATGGCACGCTGATCCACCTCTCTGTTTCGGCAGTGGGGCTCCCGGTCGTGTACATGGTGGAAGGCGTCTTCCCGAAGATGCGGAAGACCCCCGAGCTGGACATGAGCAACGAGTCGGACGCGGCGGTGGTCGAGTGGACCCTGAGCGTTGACGACGTAACCCCGATCTAACACGGCGCTAGACGCCATCGGAGATCAACAGAATGACTGACACTACTGAGCAGGGCGAAGCCCTCATCAAAGCACACCTTGACGACGGCGGCGGGCGTTTCAAGATGACCACCCTCGGTCAGCTCGGGGCGCAGCTTCCCATCGGCATCGAGGTCTCGGAGAAGCTCCTGAAGGACTTCCATCACGGCCCGTGGCGCTTCAAGGAAGAGAAGGCGCTGGGAGCCTGGCGGGACCAGAACAAGGGTGGGACCCTCGGAGGTTTCGTCACGCACATGATGGCCAGCCTCATGACGGGGATCGGGCCTCACACCTTCGGCGACGATATGGCGATGGTTAATCGGGAGCTTCTGGTCAACCAGATGTGGCTCTCCGACGTGATGTATATGTACGTGCACCTCCGCAAGGCGGCGCTCGGAAAGCATATGGAGTCGGTCCTCACCTGCCCTCATTGCAAGATGAAAAACGAGCGGGTGCTGGACCTGGACGGGCTGGACGTGGCCATCGTGGACGACCCCGCGAAGTGCTACCAGGAAGTGGAGTTGGAGGACGGCGTGGTCATCTTCGGAGAGATCCGGACCTCCGTGACCGTGAAGCCCCCGACCTGGATGGTCATGATGAACCCGGAGATGTTCACCGACAACCCGGCGATCAGAACCCAGATCATGATCGAAAACTGCGTCTGCGGTGCCGAGGGCATCGAGACGAACAACCCGATCGCCATCCTCGAAGCGGACCTGGACGAGATGTCGAAGCGGGACATCGAGCGGCTCACCGGGGCCATCGAGTCGACTCCCGGACCTCGGATGGTCATCGAGCTGGAGAACTGCTCGCGCTGTCACCAGGACTCCATCCAGATGGTCGACTGGGCCTATGACAGTTTTTTTACGAGTGCTTCCCAATCCCCGAGTGGGAAGACCTGATGGAAGAAGGGTTCCTGCTCACGAAGGAGATGGGCTTGTCCTGGTCCGCTATGACGAGCATGGAGAGTCGGGAGCGGAACTGGCTGCTTGACCGGCTGGCGAGGTACTTTGAAGAGAGGGCAGCGGCCCAGGACAAGGCGGACGGCGGAAGCGGCGGCAAGGGCAACTTAGGCGTGGGGTGAAGATGAAGTCGGGTGTTTACAAAGTCGAGAACCTCCTGGACGGCAAGGTGTACATCGGCGGGACGGAGAACCTCCAGCGGCGGATGGTTGCCCATCGGAACACCTTGAAGAGACTCAGCGCGGCACAGAAGGTTCGCTGGGCGAAGCGAAGACAGGAGGCAGCAAATGGCCTTTGAAACCTTGGGGATCGGTGGGGTGTTGACGTTTAATGACACCCAAGCTGTCACCGCGATGACCCGCACGGGGCGCTCTTTCCAGCGCCTCCAGCTCCGGGCGCGGCGGCTGTCCGCCGGTATGACGAAGATCGGTGCGGGCGTACGGTCCATCGGGATGGCCTCGGGAGCGGCGGCAATCGGTATGGGCATCGGCCTGAAGTCGGCTGTCGACTTCGAGCACCAGATGGCTTCGGTCTCCGCTGTGACGGGCGGCGTCACCTCGGAGTTGAGGAAAAACTCTCAGTACGCCCGGAAGCTCGGCATTGACACCGCCTACTCCGCCACCGAGGCGGGGAAGGCGATGTTCATCCTGGGTAAGTTCGGCCTCACCAAGAAGCCTCTCCGGACGGCGACCAAGGGCGTCACCGACCTCGCTGCCGCTGTCGACCTCAACATGACGTCTGCCGCCACCGTGCTCATCGGTACTTTGAAGGCCATGAGCATGGGGACGGAACACGCCACCCGCGTGGCCAACGTTCTGTCTGAGATGTCGGTTCGGACGGCGGCGAACGCGGATGGCCTCGGTGAGGCATTCGCCTACGCCGGTTCAACCCTGAAGTCGATGAACGTGAGTGTCGAGACCTCCGGCGCGGCCTTCGGCCTTCTGGCCGACAAGATGATGCGCGGCTCCCGGGCTGGTACCGGCATGATGGCCCTGATGCGCGGCCTCCAGGGAAGTTCCGGTAAGTCCAAGAAGTTGATGAAGAAGTTCGGCATCGACATCCAGCAGTTCGGCGGGGACATGAGTAAACTCCCGTCCATCATCGAACACGTCAACCAGGTCCTGAGCAAGAGGTTCACGAACCCGATCAAGAAGGCCCAGGCCGTCACGGCCATCTTCGGTCGGTTCGGGCAGGTAGCGTTCAACAACCTCGCGCAGTCCGGAAAGGCGAAGTTCCAGGAGCTGATCAAGAAGGCGAATGAGTCCAGCAAGGCGTACAAGCTGCACGGGAAGTCGGTCGGGGCGGCGGCGTTCATGGCGGCCAAGCGCCTGGACTCGGTTAAGGGTGTCATGATCCTGATCAAGTCCTCTCTCGAAGGGCTCTCCATCGCGCTGTTCAAGTCGTTTCTGGGGCCGATGAAATCACGGCTGAACGCAGCCAAGCAGGGGTTCAATAACGTTCTGGCCGCCATGACGGCGCTCGGGAGTGATTCCAGCGTCAAGAACCAGACCAAGCTCACGAAGCAGTACGGCTCCACCGTGGTGCAGGTAGCTCTCGGAGTACGGGACGGGATCCAGCTGGTCAAGGACGCGTGGAAGTCCGTCGGTGCCGTCATCAAGCGCGTCGGCATGATGTTCGGCCAGGCGATGGGAAAGGACACCCTGCGCACGATCATGAAGATCGTGGTAGGCGGCACGATGCTGCTCGGAACGATGGCCCCGATGTTCATCGCCCTCCTGGGGTTGAAGTTCCTGATCGGCACGGTAGTCTCGCTGGTCTCCGGCCTGGCGATGGTGTTCAGCGCGGTAGCTCTCCCGGCGGTGGCCGCCATCGCATTGGTCGCTGGCGCCTTGTTGCTGCTACGTCAAGAGGGTGAAGGCATCGGGGAGACGGCGATGCGCCTGCTCACCAACGTTGCGACCTTCGCGCAGGGCATCTATCAGAACGCAATTCTCCCCATCTTCTACGGCCTGAGAGACATCGTGGTGAGCCTTACCACCGGGATGGCGTCCTTCTGGGCGGAGACCCTCGGGACGATGCGAGGGTACGTCCGGTTGCTGGGTGACGAATTCATGATGAACTCGGACCGGATGATCAGCGGGATCAAGCCGGTGATAAAAGCGATCAAGGGCGCGGTCACCAAGCTCAAGCCCTTCTTCAAGGCGTACATCAAGTTCAACCTCGCGGTTCTCGGGGTGATCATCAAAGTCGGGATCGCGGTCTCCCGGCTCACCAGGTCCATCGCGAGCGGAGTGATGGCCATCGTGGCAAGCGTGAAACCGATGCTCATGGGGATCTTCGGAACGATGATGACCATCTTCGGCGGGCTGCTCAGTCTGCTCGGGAAAGTCCTCGTTTACATCGGCCAGATCACGATGAAGATGGTCGCGATGTGGCTGAAGGTCTGGAACGTGATTAAGCCGATACTGGTTGGCCTCGGGAAGATGATGGTGGTCCTGTACCGTATCGGGCGGATTATCGGCGATTTCATCTTGGTGCCGTTCAAGCTGCTCATCAAGGCCGTGAAGTACACCGTCGGGCTCGTCAGAGATAAGTTGGCGCCGGCATTCCAGTTCATCGCCGCCATCAACGCCAAGATCGTCGGGTTGATCAAAAAAGCCGGTAAGTTCATGTACTCGATGATGATTGATCCGTTCAAGTTCGTGGCGAAGTACGTGGCGAAGGCACTCGACAGACTCGCAGGCGTCGCAGGCAAAATAGGCATGAACGCAGGGAACATCCGGGCGCTCGCAGCGGCGCTCCGAGGGTTCTCCGGAGAAGGCTCCATCACCGCGAGGGCGATGGGCAAGTTTCGCGGGCGACGGGCGGAGCGTCCCACACTCGTTCAAACCTCGAAGGCCCAGCACCTGGACCAGCAGCGGGCGTTTGACGAAGCTGCGCAGAACCGGAAGCAGAAGGCCCGTGACGAGCGACAGCTGCGGGCGATCAAATCCAAGCACGAGGTGAAGGTCAACGTGAAGGCTTCCATCGACGGGCGGTGCGTCGCAGATGCTGCAGCTCGGCACCGAGTCGAGATCCAGGAGCGGGCGGGATACGGGATGACGCCATGGCAGCGGCGGGCGGTCATCCTTCGGTCCAACGAAACGACCCCGACGGGTGCGAGGTAACGAATGGCCTATCAGAGCTTTGCTAAATGGACCCTCCTGAGCCTCGATACGTTTGATGAGCTAGTCGGCCAGTACCCTCTCCAGAACACGCAGGAAGCGCAAAGCGCGCACTACGAGAGCGTGTTCTCAATGAACCGGCAGGAGCCGATCACGCAGTGGATTCACGGCGTGGCGCAGGTGTGGACCTTCGGCACGATGCTCCGCCAGCTGGACTCTTCGGATGACATCGAGGCGCGGGTGCGCTGGTTGCAGGACTCCGTGCGGAAGGATGACAAACTCGGGCGACCACCGCTGTACGTCTGGAACTGGGGCACGGAAGAAGTCTCGTGCTTCATTACGTCCATCGGCGGCGTGAGCTGGGATATGGCTCCGAACGGACCGCTGGGGCCTAGTCTCCGGCAGGTCACGTTCAACATCACTCTCCAGAAATACGTCCCATACGACATCGAGGTCACCGACCCGGGCGCCCCACCCCGTGATACCTTCTTCAAGAACGCCCAGGTTGGGGCCACCTACGAACGAATGGCACAGGAGAGGTACGGAGACCCACTCTGGGGCGACCACATCCGTAGGCGCCACCCCGCGTTGCCCTACCCAGTGGCGGGCTCGGTCATCGCGCTCACCGACGCGGAGAACCTCGTGGACGCGGACCTTGAGCCCGAGTCCCCAGCCCTCCAGCGGACGGAAGAAGGGCTGAACGCTCGACAGGAGCTGTTCGCCCTTCGCGGCGCTAGCAAGCAGAGCCACGTGCTGTAATGGGCGGACCCGGAAACAGATCAGTAGGACAGGACCTCGCGCCGTTCTACATTCTGAAGGTTGAGGGCACGAAGCTCCGGGCCGACATCACGAATTTCGTCCAATCGGTGGAGTTCGAATCGGCGGTTGACCTGGTCGACATCATGAAGCTCTCGGTCATCAACCCGGGATTCGTTTTCGACTTCGGCGGTCCGGACTTCACCGACCACAAGGTGTTCCAACCCGGGAACGAAATCGACATCTGGGCGGGCTACGGCACCGAGACGGACGCCAACTATCTCGGGCGGGCGATCGTCAACCGACACAACGCACGCTACCCCGAGAGTGGCATCCCGACCCTCGACATCACCGCCTACGATGCAGCGAAGCGGATGATGGAAGAGTCGGGTGAGATCACACTCTCCCCGAAAGGGAAGCCTAAAGCCAAGAAGGGCGCCAAGAAGGATCCATACGGCAAGAAGTACGTGAAGATGCGCCACTCCGAGATGGTGGAGGCGGTGGCGGATAAGTACGGCTTCATGGCGGACGTATACCCCACCCCGAAGATTGACACGCTGTTCCAGAAGAAGAACATGCGTGATTACCAGTTCGTGAAGGGGCTGGCAGCGATCAACTCGATGGACTTCTGGGTCGACTTCGACATCAGCATCAAGAAATGGACGCTTCATTGGACCCCTTCCGCGGTGACCTCTCGCCCGGTCTACGCGCTGGACTACGGGAAGGAGAAGTCAGCGATTCTCCACTGCGAGGCGGAGTACGGCCTGAGCGACCAGATCACCGACCTCCAGGTGATGTACTTCAGCGAGTCCCGGCACGAGTGGGTGCAGGTGCAGGAGACGGCCACGAAGGCGGGGCCTGATCTCTCGTTCAGAGGGACATCCACCACCGCCACCCCGCAGAGCCCCAAGCACTCGAACACCACGAAGGCGAAGCGGCAGGACTATGAGCGGGTCAACGATGAAATCACGAATCCCACAGGATTTCGGATCAGCGCGGGCGGCCACGCCATCGACGTCATCCCGAACCGGCGATTCAAGGACGCCAATGACGCCATCGCCTTCGCCAAGCGCTGGCTCCAGGCGCGGCGGGACCACTTCATCATTCTGAAGGGCGAGATGGTCGGAGTCGAGACCCTCCGGGCGCGGCAGGTCCATTCGATTGACGGTCTCGGGAAGCGGCTCAGCGGCGATTATTACTTCACGAGCTTCCGTCACAAGCAGGGCGGCTCGCAGCAGTACCGGTGTTCTTTCCAGGCTCACAAGGTGATGAAGTGAAATACAACGAGCACCGAGCCCTGATCACGAACGTTGAGGACCCCAAGAAGCAGGGCCGGATCAAGGTGACCTGCGCCTCGCTGCTTGACGGAGAGGTGGAACTGCCCTACTGGATTCCGCCTCGCTTCCACTACGCGGGCCTGGCGAAAGACCCGAACGGGAAGGTGGTCGGGGCAGGCTGGTTCGGCATCCCCGCGAAAGACACCTGGGTGGACCTGCTCGTGCCCGAAGACTCCGAATGGGATGAAGTCCCGGGCGAGCAGAGCCTTCAGATGGACGGCGGCGGGATCCGCTGGAAGTGTACGGCCTACAACGACGTGGCGACGCTCCCCGAGGTCTTCAAGAAAAATTACCCACAGCGGTCCGGATATGTCTGGCCGGGTGGGTGGGCCCTTTTCACGGACATGAAAGACGGCCACATCACGATCGCCTACATTCCGGACGGTAAAACGGCCAACGCCAGCATCACCATTCGGAAAGATAACACGATTGAGATCACCGGCGACAACGTTTTTATCGGCGACCCGAGCGCCACCGAGCACATTCCGCTCGGAGACGCCCTGTTCACCTTTCTGAACACGGT
>PJEL010000089.1_pt1 | contig 100503 bp, 88 predicted proteins | sample 1853271 | NCBI WGS metagenome assembly PJEL01 (sample SAMN08108733, study PRJNA415343) | Invertebrate metagenome, whole genome shotgun sequencing project. | host: Globobulimina | place: Sweden: Gullmar Fjord | collected 2015-08
GCGGGAGACCGCTACGACCGGGCGGCGGGAGAGCTCGACGTCCTCGACGCCTGGGAGTCCTCGGTCACACCCACGCTGTCCTACGCCAACAACTTCCAGATCTTCGGCGGGCGACATCACTGGAAGAACGGCCGCTTCGTCGTTGCCGCGGTCCAGCACCGCCGTCAGAACTCCTTGACCGGCGCCGGATCGGAGGATCTGCACGACTGGACGCTGACCAGCCGCCTCGACGCCGAGGACCATCCCGCGGAGTGGTTCGCGTGGGATGCCGGCTACGAAGCACGCCTCTCCGACACCCACCTGACCGTCGAGGATGCCGGTTACTCGGGGATCCTGGTCGCCGACGAAGCCCCCGGGATTGCCCGCGGAGTCGAGGTGGACGACAGCATGAAGCGGGCGCGCTTCGGCACCTATGGGACCGCGCACTTCATCGCTGGCGACCTGCGCCTGATCCCCGGCGTCCGCCTCGGCTACGACACCGCTGGCTCCCACGTCCTCACCGAGCCGAGAGCCGGATTGCGCTGGAGATTGGCCGATCAAACAGCGCTCAAGGTCGGCGGTGGGCTCTACCAGCAGCGACCGGAGACCGAGCAGATCATCGGCGTCGACGACCTGCCAACCACCTCTTCCTGGCAGGTCACCGCGGGCCTGGAGCAGTCCGTCGCCAACCGCCTGGAGATCGGCCTGGACGGCTACCGAAAGTGGCTGATCGATCCTCTGCTCTTCCCGGTCGATGGCCCGGGAATCGTCGCCGACTCCGGAGACGGCTACGGCATCGAGTTGGTGACCCGCTATCGCCTCCGGGAGCGGTTCTTCCTGTGGGGATGGCTGGCTCACTCTCGGAGCAGACTCCAGCTCGAAGGCGAGCGAATCTCCGCCGACGGCGACCAGCCCATCAGCGGTGGAGTCGTCGCCAGCTGGGATGTCGAGGAGTGGAACCTCGGCGTGCGCTATCGCTACGGGAGCGGCCTGCCGATGACCCCGGTGACCAGCTCCATCTACGACGCCAACCGGGACGCGTGGATCCCGATCACCGGCCTCGAGAACAGCGAGCGAATGCCGGCATATCAGAAGCTGGACCTCCGGGTCGCCTACACCTGGACCCTGCGCGGCTGGCCGCTGCCCCCAAGCACCGCGCTCTGGCACGTGCCCAAGACCTCCGCGCAGCTGTTCCCGGTGTGGAGCTATGACTGGAGCGAGCAGGGCTGGGTGGTCGGCCCAACCGTGCTACCGCTGATGGGCGCCCGCGCGAAGTTCTAGTCCATCATGGGGGGCAGTAGGCGGCTGGATCCCTCTCCTCGACCACGTGCACCTCGACCGCGCTGAAGTCGAGGGCCGAGCTGTAGCCATCGCTGATCCGCGGATCGAGGACACAGTCGCCATCCACGGCAACGTCTGGGATCACGGCCCCCGTCTCGGCGTCGGTGCAGTCATCGATGGTCACCGGGCCCAGCATGCAGGGGATGATGCAGAAGCCACCGCAGGTGTAGTTGACGGTGTCGGTTCCCCCGGGCGCCGGATCCAGGTCTTGGTCGGGCTGGCCGACGAGACCGAGCACCACGTGCAGGGCGGTCGGACAGTCCGGGGTGACGGTGCTGGTGTCGATGTACCAGAGCGCTTCCGCGGGCACCACGCCCCCGAGGAGCCCATTGGTCATGGAGGTGAGGAAGGTGCCGTCGTCCGTCACGCTCGCCTCCAGTCTCGGGTTGACGAAATCGAGGGCCCCAAGGCCGCCGAGGGGGATTGGCAGCGTCTGGCCCTGCATGATGATCAGGGGTGCGGGAGGCTGGCCGGGATCGGAGTTCACGGGGTAGATCCCGTTGGTTGCCGGATCGTCGGACTCCAACATCGTCGCTGGCGGCACACAGGCTGGGAACGCCGAGCTGTCGCTGTAGACATCCGCTGGCGGCGCGGCGAGCCAGGGGGGCGGGAAGGCAGCGCTGTACACAGGCGCCCCCGGACAGGCCGGGTCGACGAGCTCGTGGAAGCTCATGTCGACCTGGGGATCGTCGGTGAGGTCGTCGATGTTCACGACATCCAGGACCAGCGCGATGCTCCCATCGTCCAGAGAATCCCGGATGATCGGATTGAGCTGCCCAGTGAGGAGAGCATCGCCGAGCATGTTGTCGATCCCGGTGTAGACGTTGTTGTCGCCATCGAGGTTGTCGAGATCGAAGCCGACGGCATTGCTGGCGATCGCCAAGGTGTCGAAGACCACGGTGCTCTCGCGGTTGCAGCTGTCGGCCATGCAGCCGTCCATGTTGCAGGTGTTGCCGTCGTCACACTCCTCGAGGGCAGCCGGCTCCCAGACGCCGTCGAGATCGCAGACCAGGCAGAGGGGGTCGGCGACGCAGTCCGCATCCACGCAGTCGACGTCGGTGTTGCAGTTATTGTCGAAGAAATCGCCACAATCCTCGACATTCCCGTTGAAGTTCAGGTCGTCGGCGTCGTCGCAGTCGGTGTCGCAGAACTCTCCGTCGCCGTCGCCGTCGAACAGGTCCGGGGTCAGCGCATCGCAGTCGTTGTCGATCCCGTCCGCGCACACCTCCGAGAACAGCGGAGATCGCGATGGGTCGGCGTCGTCGCAGTCGGCATCACAGGTTGATCCGTCGCCGTCGCCGTCAAATCGATCGAGAGTCAAGACGTCGCAGTCGTTGTCGATCCCGTCATCGCAGACCTCCGCAAAGGCTGGCGATCGTGTCGGATCGCTGTCGTCGCAGTCCACATCGCAGGTTGCGCCATCGGCGTCGGCATCGTCGAGGTCGAGGGTCAGGGCGTCACAGTCGTTGTCGATCCCGTCGTTGCAGACCTCCACAAAGGCCGGGGAGCGAGCCGGATCGCCATCGTCGCAGTCCACATCGCAGGTCGCGCCGTCGCCATCGCTGTCGAACAGGTCGGGAGTGATCGCGTCGCAGTCGTTGTCGACCCCGTCGCCGCAGGTCTCGCTGTTTCCTGGGTAGCGAGTGGCATCGTTGTCCGCACAGTCGACATCACAGGTCGATCCATCGCCATCGAAGTCGAACAGATCGAGGGTGCCCGCATTGCAGTCGTTGTCGATCCCATCCGCGCAGACCTCTGCGAAGGCTGGCGAGCGAGCCGGATCGCTGTCGTCGCAGTCGACATCACAGGTCGCGCCATCGCCGTCGCTGTCGAACAGATCGGAAGTGAGGGCGTCGCAGTCGTTGTCGATCCCGTCTGCGCAGACCTCCGCAAAGGCTGGTGAACGAGTGGGATCGAAGTCCGCGCAGTCGACGTCACAGGTCGCCCCGTCGCCGTCGTTGTCGAACAGATCCAAGGTGAGGGCGCTGCAGTCGTTATCGATCCCATCCGCGCAGATCTCCGCGTAGAACGGCGAGCGAAGCGGATCACCGTCGTCGCAGTCGGTGTCGCAGGCCGCACCGTCGCCATCGTTGTCGAACAGATCCGGGGTGAGCGCACTGCAGTCATTGTCGATTCCGTCGGCGCACAGCTCGGGCTGGCCGGGATTCACCAGGGGATCGCTGTCGTCACAGTCGACGGGACAGGCAAAACCGTCGCCATCACCGTCACCGGCATCCGGAGTGAGGGCGTCGCAGTCGTTGTCGATCCCGTCGCCGCAGATCTCGGCGTAGTCCGGAGAGCGGGTCGGATCGGCATCGTTGCAGTCCACATCGCACGTGGAGCCGTCGCCGTCGCCGTCGAACACGTCGGGAGTGAGGAGGTCGCAGTCGTTGTCGACCCCGTCGCCGCAGGTCTCATTGTTTCCTGGGTAGCGAGTTGCATCGTTGTCCGCACAGTCGACATCACAGGTCGCTCCGTCGCCATCGAAGTCGAACAGATCGAGAGTGAAGACATCGCAGTCGTTGTCGAGACCGTCCGCACACAGCTCGGGCAAGCCAGGAGCGCGGCCGGGCTCGGAGTCGTCGCAGTCCGCGTCGCAGGTCGAACCGTCACCATCGGCATCGAAGAGATCCGGCGTGAGCGCATCGCAGTCGTTGTCGATTCCGTCGTCGCACACCTCTGCAAAGGCCGGGGAACGAGCGGGATCGGCGTCGTCGCAGTCCACGTCGCAGTTCGCACCGTCGCCATCGCCATCGGAGATGTCCGCAGTCAGGGCGTCGCAGTCGTTGTCGATTCCATCCGCACAGACCTCGGCGAAGGCCGGAGAGCGGGCCGGATCGGCGTCGTCGCAGTCCACGTCGCAGTTCGCACCGTCGCCATCGCCATCGGAGATGTCCGCAGTCAAGGCGTCGCAGTCGTTGTCGATTCCATCCGCACAGATCTCCCCGAAGGCCGGAGAGCGAGTGGGATCGGCATCGTCGCAGTCCACGTCACAGGTCGCCGCGTCGCCATCGTTGTCGAAGACATCCGGGGTGAGGCCACTGCAGTCGTTGTCGATCCCGTCGGCACAGACCTCCGCGAAAGCTGGCGAACGAGCTGGATCAACATCGTCACAGTCGACGTCGCAGCTCGCTCCGTCGCCGTCGCCGTCGAAGATGTCCAGCGTCAGGGCGTCGCAGTCGTTGTCGATCCCGTCCGCACAGACCTCCGCGAAGGCCGGAGAGCGGGTCGGATCGAGGTCGTCACAGTCGGCGTCGCAGCTCGATCCGTCGCCGTCCCCGTCGAAGATGTCGGGCGTCAGGGCGTCGCAGTCGTTGTCGATCCCGTCGTCGCAGGCCTCGGCATAGCCCGGTGAACGCGCCGGATCGGCATCGTCGCAGTCCACGTCGCAGGTCGAGCCGTCCCCATCGCCGTCGAACAGATCGACGGTGAGCATATCGCAGTCGTTGTCGATGCCGTCGTCGCAGATCTCTGGGTTACCCGGGAATCTCGCCGGATCGGCGTCGTCACAGTCGAGGGCGCAGGGCACGCCGTCGCCGTCGTCGTCGGTGAACATGTCACAGCCGGAGCAGGCCGGATCGAGGGCACAGTCGCCATCACCGCAGTCCACGTCGGGATCGCAGTCGTTGTCGATCCCGTCGTCACAGATCTCCGGCATCGTCGGGCCGACCATCGGATCGGAGTCGTCGCAGTCCACGAAGCAGAAGTCCCCGTCGGCGTCGGCGTCGAAGAGATCCGGGGTGAGCACGTCGCAGTCGTTGTCGATACCGTCCGCACAGACCTCGGTATTGCCGGGGAAAGCGAGTGGATCGTCGTCGTCGCAGTCGACCACACAGGTCGTGCCGTCGCCGTCGTTGTCGAAGACATCCGGCGTGAGCAGCTCGCAGTCGTTGTCGATACCGTCGTTGCAGATCTCCGGTGTGCTGGGGCCAATGCTCGGATCAGTGTCGTCGCAGTCCTGGTCGCACAGATCTCCGTCGCCGTCGCCGTCGAAGAGGTCTGGCGTCAGGGCATCGCAGTCGTTGTCGATCCCGTCCGCACAGGCCTCGGGATTTCCAGGGAAGGCCGCGCCGTCGTTGTCATCGCAGTCCACGTCACAGGCGCTTCCGTCGCCGTCCGCGTCGAAGATGTCCAGGGTCAGGGGATCGCAGTCGTTGTCGATACCGTCCGCGCACACTTCCAGATTTCCGGGGAAGATCGCCGGGTCGCCGTCGTCGCAGTCCACGTCGCAGTCCACACCATCAGCGTCCGAGTCGAAGACGTCCGGCGTGAGGGGTTCGCAGTCGTTGTCGATCCCGTCGGCACAGAGCTCGGGCGCGCTCGGCCCCACGGTGGGATCGGTGTCATCACAGTCGACGACGCAGAGATCGCCGTCGCCATCGCCGTCGAACAGATCCGGCGTGAGGGCGTCACAGTCGTTGTCGATTCCGTCGGCACAGAGCTCGAGATTGCCGGGGAAAGCTGCTGGATCGGCGTCGTCACAGTCCGCGTCACAGCTGGCCCCGTCCCCGTCGGCGTCAAAGACATCCGGCGTGAGCACGTCGCAGTCGTTGTCGATCCCGTCTCCGCAGACCTCGGCCTGGCTCGGACCGATCCCGCCGTCGCCGTCGTCGCAGTCCACATCACAGGCGTCGCCGTCGAAGTCCGCGTCGAAGATGTCCGGCGTCAAAACATCGCAGTCGTTGTCGATACCGTCGGCGCAGATCTCTGGCTGGCCGAGGCCCACCAGCGGGTCGTTGTCGTCGCAGTCCAGCGCACAGGTCGTACCGTCGCCGTCGTTGTCGAAGATGTCGCCGGTCAGACCGTTGCAGTCGTTGTCGAGACCGTCGGCACACACCTCGACCATGCTGGGTCCGACTGCCGGGTTGGCGTCGTTGCAGTCGACATCGCAGGCATCTCCGTCGCCATCGATATCGAACAGATCGGGAGTGAGGGCGTCGCAGTCGTTGTCGACCCCGTCTCCGCAGATCTCGGCGTTGCCCGGGAAGGCCGCGGGCTCGGAATCGTCGCAGTCGATGCTGCAGATCACCCCGTCGCCGTCGGTGTCGTACAGGTCGGGCGTGAGCGGATCGCAGTCGTTGTCGACCCCATCAGCGCAGGCCTCCAGCTGGCTCGGACCGACGTTGGGATCGAGGTCGTTGCAGTCCACATCGCAGGTATCGCCGTCGGCGTCTTCGTCGGACAGATCGAGGGTCAAAGCGTTGCAGTCGTTGTCGATACCGTCGGCGCAGACCTCGGGATTGCCGGGGAAGCGCGCGGGATCGGTGTCGTCGCAGTCGAGCGCACAGGGCGTTCCATCGCCGTCGGCATCCACGACCAGGTCGCAGAACACACAGACGGGGTCCGCGGTACAGTCGGCATCGCCGCAGTCGACCCCGGGATCACAGTCGTTGTCGATCCCGTCATCGCAGATCTCCGGAGCGCTCGGCCCGAGGAAGGGATTGGCGTCGTCGCAGTCCACGTCGCAGAGATCCCCGTCGAAGTCCCCGTCAAAGATGTCGGGCGTGAGGGGATCGCAGTCGTTGTCGATCCCGTCGTCGCAAACCTCGGGGGCCGCTGGACCGATGGCCGGGTCGCCGTCGTCGCAGTCCACGACGCAGGTCGCACCGTCGCCATCGCCGTCGAAGATGTCACCGGTGAGAGCGTCACAGTCGTTGTCGATCCCGTCATCGCAGACCTCGGGAGAGCTGGGCCCGACGTTGGGATCGGCGTCGTCGCAGTCCACATCGCAACTGTCGCCGTCGAAGTCGGTGTCGAAGATGTCGAGCGTATAGGCGCTGCAGTCGTTGTCGATGCCATCGCCGCAGATCTCTGGTTGCCCGGGGCCGATGTACGGATCGGCATCGTCGCAGTCCGTCACACAGGTAGCGCCGTCCCCATCGAGATCGAAGAAGTCTGGAGTGAGCACATCGCAGTCGTTGTCGATTCCGTCCGCGCAGATCTCAGCCATGGCTGGACCCACGGCCGGGTCGGCGTCATCGCAGTCGGTGTCGCAGAAGTCGCCGTCGCCGTCGGCATCGAACAGATCGGGCGTGCCCGGATCGCAGTCGTTGTCGATGGTGTCCCCGCAGACCTCCGCCTGGGCGGGTCCAATCAAGGGATCGGCGTCGTCGCAGTCCATGTCGCAGAAGTCGCCGTCGCCGTCCGCATCGAACACGTCTGGAGTGAGCACATCGCAGTCGTTGTCGATTCCGTCGTTACAGAGCTCCGGTTGGCTCGGCCCCACGGCCGCATCGGCATCGTCGCAGTCGACATCACAGGTGTCGCCGTCTTGATCGAGGTCAGTGACCCCGACCACGCAAGCGTCGGTGTCCCCGGTGTCGGTGGCGGTGTCGGTATCGGTGTCCGTGTCGGTGTCGGCATCCGTGTCGGCGTCGGTGTCCGCATCCGTATCGGCGTCGGTATCCGTGTCGGCGTCGGTATCGGCGTCGGTGTCGGTGTCGCTGTCCGCCACGATCCCGGTGTGTACCAGTTGCCCGTCGCCGTCTTTGTCCTTCTTGCATGCGGACATTGCCAGGAAGATAGTAAGGATGATCCAGCGCATTTCAGCCTCCCGAGCGAAGAGCGCCACATCTTTGCACGAATGCGACACCGGCGTCGCGATCCGTGGCCAAGGGGAGCGACCCGACCGCCTACGATCCCCATCACCAGGGCATCAGCGCATACGGCACACTTCGTGCAGCTTCTGGCCGGTGCTTGGGAGTTTCAATGACACGTCTCGCACTCTTCTCTGTCGCCATCGCCATGACCGCATGCAGCGCGGACTCCAACGTCAGGGGCCTCGCCACCGACGACGGCTCTGAAGCGTCGTCGGGCATGCCCAGCGAGGGCGGCCAAGGCAACGGAGAAGCTGGAACCCTGACCGCTGGAGAGTGGAGAGACATCGAAGACTGGCAGCTGTGGAATGACCTCCTCATCGACCAGTCGTCCCCACTGTATGGGATCCCGGAGTCGTGGGGTTTCGAGTTCACCGAGCGCATTCCCGTCCAGGTGAACGACAACGAGAGCCCCGTCGGCGACCTGGCCCTCACCCTCCTGGACGCCGACCAACAGGTGCTGTGGCGCGCCCGCACCGACAACGACGGACACGCCGAGCTCTTCGCCGGCATGTTCGGGATCACTGGACCTCAGCCGTACAGCATCGAGGTCGACAACGGTCTCGACATCATCAACATCCCCGACGTGACGCCAGACCCCTGGAACGATCTCGTAATCGAGGTCCCCGGTATCGCCACGATCCCCTCCCTCGACCTGATGTTCGTGATCGACACCACCGGATCCATGGGAGACGAGCTGTCCTATCTGCAGGTCGAGCTCGCCGACGTGATCGACGAGGTGCATCTGCAGACCCTCAAGGAGCTCGATCTGCGCATCAGCGTGAACTTCTACCGCGACCACGGTGACGACTATGTCCTGCGTTCCTTCCCCTTCACTCGGAACGGGGACGATGCCCTCGCCAGCCTGGCCGCTCAGGGCTCCAACGGCGGCGGCGACTGGCCCGAAGCCGTGGACGAAGCCCTCGACGACGCCGTCTTTGGCCACGAGTGGCGTGCCAATGCCACCTCTCGGCTGGTCTTCCTGGTCCTCGACGCGCCGCCCCACAACGGCCAGTCAAGTGTGAATCGCCTGCACAATGCCGTGCAGGGAGCGGCCGAGAAGGGCATCCGGATCATCCCGTTGGCCGGTTCGGGAGTCGACAAACCCACCGAGGCGCTCCTGCGCTCCATGGACATCGCCACCGGCGCCACCTACACCTTCCTCACCGACCACTCCGGCATCGGAAACGACCATATCGAGCCGACAGTCGGTCAGTACGAGGTGGAGTTCCTCAACGATCTGCTCGTGCGCCTCACCGTGGAGAGCGTGCAGTAGCAACGGATCTGAAAGTGGCAGGCTCGAACTTGCAGGCCGCTCGACGGGAAGGTACTGTTCCAACAGGAGGACATTTGACCCACGCGCCCGCCACTTGCTGTTGTATGCAGCCCCTGGCCGAGGTGCGTTGACGGATCACTCTGTTCTTCATGAAACGCCCGCCTCGGCCCAAAGCCCTGGCGGGCGTTTTTGTTTGTCCCTCTCACCCCACGCAGCTTGACTTGATGACCGACCCGACCCCACTCGCCACCCGCTTCGACACGACGTGCATGTGCGCTTGCTGTTGCTGTGAGTTGCCGGGGCACGTCTGATCAATCCATCGACCCCCGGCCACTAGCGCCGGGGGACAACGCTCCTCCAGCCGTGGTCGCGGGAGGAGCCCATGAAATCCAATCTAGCGAAGACACAATCCTGGCCAGCCAAGACCGATCCCGTGGAGGTCTTGGACTGGGCAACAAAGGCCTACGAAGGGCAGATCGCGCTGTCGACCTCCCTCGGCCCTCAGACGCTCGTGATCATCGACATGCTCGCGAAGCTCGGGCGCAAGATCCCGGTATTCGTCCTTGATACCGGCGTGTTGTTCCCACAGACCATCGCGCTGTGGAGACAGGTAGAGGACCGCTACGGCATCGAGATCGAGGGCGTTCGCCCAGCCCTGAGCCTCGAGGACCAGGCGCTGGCGCTTGCACCCGAGCTCTGGAACCGAGATCCCGACCAGTGCTGCTCGATCCGCAAGGTGGCCCCGCTCGAGGCCCGCCTGGAGGGTCTCGGGGCGTGGATCACCGGCCTCCGTCGCGGACAATCCACAGCCCGGGTCGACACCGCGACCGTCGAGTGGGACCACGGGCACGGGCTCGTGAAGGTCAATCCCCTCGCCTGGTGGTCGCGCTTTGACGTCTGGGCGTACGCCGCCCAGCACTCCGTCCCTCTGAATCCACTGTTGAATGAGGGCTATCGCAGCATTGGCTGCCTGCACTGCACCCACCGAGTGCGCCACGACCAGGACCCCGGCGACGAGCGGGCCGGACGCTGGAGCGGAACCGAGAAGACCGAGTGCGGCATCCACTTTCCAACCCTTCTAAAAACCCAAGGATAATCTAATGAACGACCGAAACAGCATCGCTGGTGACCACGAGACCGCCTTTGCAGAGATCGACGACTTCGACGCCTCCGTGAAGCGCTTCCGCAGGGGCCTGGTCCCCAACTCAGTCTTCCTGGAACACCGCCTGAGACACGGCGTCTATGGCCAGAAACAGAACGGCATCCACATGATGCGCTCCAAGCTGCCCCTCGGGCTGATCTCTCCGGACCAGCTCGACGCCATGGCGGATCTCAGCGAGGTCTACGGCAACGGCAACGCCCACCTCACCACCCGCCAGGACATCCAGGTCTACTTCATCGAGCTGGAGCAGACGCCAGAGGTGATGCGGATTCTCGCCAGGGCACAGGGCACTTTCCGAGAGGCCGGCGGCAATGTCGTGCGAAACGTCACCGCCGCCGAGGTCTCCGGCATCTGGCCCGGAGAGGCCTTCGATGTCACCACACACGGCATGGCTCTCGCCAGGTTCCTCCTGCGCCACCCCGACGGCCAGACGCTGGGTCGGAAGATGAAGATCCACCTGTCGAGCACCGCCGACCCCGACTGGAACCTAGCTTCCATCCACGACATCGGCGCGACGGCCGCAGTGCGGGACGGCCGCCGCGGCTTCGAGATTCGGGTGGGAGGAGGGCTGGGTGCGGTGCCCCACGAGGCCCAGGTCCTCTACGACTTCCTCCCCGAGACCGAGCTCATCCCGCTCTCCCACGCCATCCTGCGAGTGTTCGCACGCCTCGGAGAGAAGAAGAAGCGGGCGCGGGCACGGCTCAAGTTCCTGGTGGCCGGCCTCGGCATCGACCGCTTCCGGGAGATCGTCGAGGAGGAACGCGCCATACTTCCAGTGAACCCAGGTTGGACCTCCTTCCTCTCGGAGGACCACCCCTGGGAGGACAGGCCACTGCACGCCGCCGGAACCCGGTTCCCGACCAGCGACGAACCCGAGGTCGCCCAGTGGCTGCGCACCAACGTCTACCGCCAGCGTCAGGAGGGCTATGCCGCAGTGAAAGTGCGCGTTCCCAGCGGCGATCTGAAGCCCGACCAGCTCCGGGGACTGGCCGCGCTGCTGCGAGCCCATGTCGGTGACACCGCTCGGGTCGGCGTCGATCAGTCCCTCCTCATTCGCCAGGTCTCCTTCGACAAGCTGCTCACCGTGCACAGAGCTCTGGCTGCGCTCGATCTGGGCCTGCCCAACGCCGGCGGCCTCGGCGACACCGTGACCTGCCCCGGCGCGGACACCTGCAAGCTGGGCATCACCTCGCCGCGTTCGGTGAGCCGACACAGCCAGCCCCTCCTCGACCGCCTCGCTACCGATCCGCGCCTGCAAAGCATCCGCGTCAAGATCAGCGGCTGCCCGAGCAGCTGCGCTCAGCACCAGGTCGCCGACATCGGTTTCTTTGGCGCCACCCGCACCATCAACGGGGTGAGCGCTCCCCAGTTCATGCTCATCCTCGGCGGAAAACGCGGCGGCGGCGGCGCCGGGCAGAAGCTGGGAGATGGCTTTGGAACTCCACTCCTGAAGGTTCCCGCCTTCCGGGTCGGCGACACCATCGAGGCGCTCCTGCAGGCCTACCTCGACCGCGGGCTTCCCGGAGAGGAGTTCGGGGTCTTCACCCGCCGAATCGGAAGGAAGGACCTGAAAACTCTCCTGCAGCCCCTCACCGCCCTTCCCACTCCGGAGCAGGCACCCGAGCTGTATCGAGAACACGGGGCAACCGCGGCCTTCACCGTTCGGCGCGGGGTCGGGGAGTGCGCGGGCGAGATCGTCGATGTGGCCGACATGCTGCTCGCCGACGCCGATCGCGAGGCCGAGCAGGCCCTGGATCTGTTCGAGGCCGACGGAGACGTCGCCGCCATCGTCACCCGCTCACAGAAGGCGATGACCAGCGCCGCCCGAGCGCTCCTGAGCCTGGAGGGACTCACGAACCCGGACGCCTTCGACACCGTCGATGCTTTCAGGCAGCGGTTCTACGACGCCGGTCGCTTCTATGAGGGCGTCGGCCACTACTACTTGGCTGGCAGTCAGCTCGACGCTGCAGACATCGACGCCGACCGCCTACGCCGCCTGGTCGCCGAGGCCGGGCTCTTTGTCGAGGAGGCCCACACAGTCGTGGGCAAGACCGCCAATCCCCATCTCGGAGCTGCAAAATGAGCGACAAGACTCTCATGATTGCCTGGCGTCTCGAGGGCCGACACGTGTTGGTCGTCGGTGGCGGAGAGGTCGCGAGCGGCCGAGTAAAGCTGGCGTTGCACGCCGGCGCTCGGGTGAGCATCGTCGCTCGCCTCCTCTCCACAGCCCTGAGCACAATGGTCTCCGCCAGAGAGGTCACCTGGCTGGCCCGGGAGTGGAGTGAGGCGTTCCTCGATGGCGCGGATCTCGTGCTGTCGGCGGTGCCCGATCCAACCCTGTCCCTGGAGGTCGCTCGCCTGTCTCGCGCCGCGGGAATCCCAGTGAACACCGCCGATCGGCCCGAGCACTGCGACTTCTGGTTCCCGTCCATCATCCGGGATGGAGCGGTCCAAGTCGCCGTCACGACCGGCGGAAATGCCCCAGCTCTCGCAGCTCGTCTCCGCCGCAGGATCCAGGCCGTCCTCCCGTCCTCGGCAGCGCAGGCCGTCGCACGCTTTGGAGCCTTCCGCCGCGCACTTCGGAGGAGCGAGGAGGACAGCCAGACCCGCATGTCCCACGGAACCGCGGTGGCACGGAGATCCGACTGGCAGGAGATGGCCAGCTGGTCCGATGGCGACATCGCCACAAGAGTCGCCCAGCGCGCCGAGATCCGCAGTCGCCTACAGCTCGTCGGCGCCGGCCCCGGCGATCCCGGGCTGCTCAGCATTCGCGCCCTGGAGGCCCTCGCCGAGGCCGACATCGTCTTTGCCGACCGCCTCGTGCCGACCCAGATCCTCGATCTCGTCCAGGGAGATCTCCGCGTCGCTCGCAAGTTTCCGGGACGCGCCGACGCCGCCCAGGCCGAGCTCGATCAGGGCGTCTCCGAGGCCTTCCACACCGGGAGACACGTCGTCCGACTCAAGTGTGGAGATCCCTTCGTGTTCGGACGCGGCGGCGAGGAGGTCAACACCTTCGCCGCCCAGGGCATCGACGCCGAGGTGGTGCCGGGCATCTCGAGCGCCCTCGCCGCACCGGGTGTCGTTGGGATCCCGCTTACACAGCGGGGTATCGCCGATCGAATGTCGCTTCTCACCGGCCACGGATCCGCCGGTCGCGACGTCGTTCTGCCCCCGTTCGATCCCGGCACCACCGTCGTCTGGCTCATGGCCATGGGCCGCCTGGAGACGATCGCGGCGAAGCTCATCCGCGACGAGGGATTCCCGACGAACTGGCCGGTCGCCGTCATCCAGCACGCCACACAGCCCGGACAACGTGCGATTCGCGCACCTCTACACGCCATCTCCAGGCTGGTGAGGGAGAGTGGGATCTCGGCGCCGGCGGTCGTGGTGATGGGCAATGTCGTGAGCCAGGCGGCAGCCGCAGCCTTCGAGGCAGATCTCGATGTGCCCGAGGAGGTATTGGTGGCGGTGTAGTCAGACCTAAGATCCTCCGCCGCCGGTCCGAGAGGAGATGAACGAGGTGGCACATGAGTCGTTGGTCGTGGTGTTTTCTGGTCTTGCTGGCGGGTTGTCAAAGCGACCCAGACTCGAACGAGGACCTGAACGACGGCGGTGACGAACAGACGTCCTCGCCTTCCGCCACGGACTTCGACGGCCTGTGGCAGGTTGATGAAATCGTCTTCTCTGGAGAATCCGAGGAGCTCGTTGGCACGATGCGCTTTCAGTCCACCAGCGAGACCGGGTGCGAGATCCACCTGCTCTTCGGGATGCTGGAGGGGCTGCAGCTCGCCGAGGTGATGGAGGAGACGATGGCGGCGACCCTCGAGCCGAACCGCTGGCTGATCCATCTGGAGGACGACGAGCTGCAGGTCTTCGACTTCGATCACAGCGACGACACCATCACCCTGACCTGGAATCCGGAAGATCCAGACGATCAATCCGAGGAAGGCGAAGCTCCCGAGCGAATCGTCTTCAGCCGCGCGCGGCCGCCGGCCTGGACCGATGTCTGGACCGGTGTGTCGTACACGAAGGGTCCGGAGTCCTTCGCGGCCGGCGACTGCGTGGAGCACGACGAGGCCGGCTGGGTGACCTATCAGTTCGACTTCGACTTCCAGGACTCCGCATACTTCCTCTCCTCCCGACCGAGCCACCGATGGACGGATCCGGACTGCACGGTGGCGGCTGCCGCCGATGACGAAGACTTCGCGGTGGACGGCGTCTGGGAGGGCGACAACGAGCGGGTGGTCCTCTACCAACGCGAGAGCGACGAGCACGAACGAACCACGCAGATCACCTACGACGTCGACCACGCTGGCGACGCGCTGACCTTGGAGTCGGTGGACTGCGAGCCGAGACCGGACTGCGAGGAAGATCTGGGGCTGACCATCGAGCTGGAGCGCTAGACGACCCAAAGAGACCGGCGAAGCATCCCCCACATGGACGGCGCGCAAAAGTCATCGCCGCCTGGTCGGCATCGCCCAAGCGATTCGCAATCGCACACAAACGCCGTTCTCGGGCGGGCCGATCCAAAGCGCACGCTGCTAGATGAGCATGGTTGAAGGCTTTAGATGGCTGACTCGCCAACACGATTACGGCGAGAAATGACCGACGGCGCCGCCACCGCGATGGCTCGGACCAAACTCCGATACAACTCTGGACTAGACTGAGCCGACAACGGAGGGCGTTTGCCCCGGGGGTGAGGCACATGGACCGCATGCTCTGTCGAACCGACGAACTCTCTCGGCTGAATGGCCTGCTCCAGCAGAGTCGCGTGGTCACCGTCACCGGCATGGACGGGATCGGTAAGACGCGGCTGGTGTACGAGTGGTGCCGAACCCACCGATCACGATTTGTGAGCGTTCGTCCGTATCGAACCTCACTTGGGCTCGTGATGGCAGTCGCCGGTGAGCTGGGCATCCGCGCCAGCTCGGACGAGAGCGCTATGTCCCTGGCGGTGCTCGCCGCGCTGGAGCGCTTTGACGGCGTCCTGGTCTTGGACAACATGGAGCAACTCGGGGCCGAAGCTGGGCCGATCCTCGATCTATGGAGTTCGGCAGGGCCAATCCTGTGCACCTCCCGAGTCCCCCTCGAGCTCACCTCGGAACAGCTCCTGGCCCTGGGCCCGTTGCCTCTCCCAGCGGCAGTGAGGTTGTTCCGCAAACGCGCCCGCACCCACCTCGCCGCTGATGAAGATGTGGCGTCCGTCGTTCAAGCGCTGGGGCGTATTCCACTCGCTGTCGAGCTAGCCGCAGCGAGAGCGGACCAGGCCTCTCCGAGCCAGCTGATCGCCCTCCTCTCTCGCGACGAGCTCGGCGACCACGACCCGAGTCTGGCGCGAGTCCTCGAGACCATGCTTGAACTGTTGGGGGAGCCGACATCGCGGGCTCTAGCCCAGCTCTGCATCTTCCAAGCTCCCTTCTCAGTCGAGGCCGCCGTCGCGGTGCTGGACGGCGAAGGTGATCCAATGCAGCACCTGCGTAGGCTGCATCAAAGCTCGATGCTCACCCACTCGCACGGCACCACGGAGGTACTGCTTCAGGTTCCGGCGCCCATCGCCGACTTCGTGCGGAGCCACCATCCGACCACCACAGCCGCCGAGGTTCGCTATGCGGTGACGGTTCTGGAACACGCCGCCAACGTGGCGACGGCGCTCAATGGCCCGAACCGCGCAAGGGCTGTCGCGAGAATGGGAAGATCCGTTGCCGACATCCTCATGGCCATCGAAATCGCGCTCCGCGAGGCACCAGCGGCCCTGGATCGCATCCAGTCGGTGCGGCAGTTCCTAGCGTTATACCTTCCTGTTCGGGAGTTGATATCCGTTCACGAGGCGCTGCGGGCCGCGTACCCTGCGCTGTCGGCACCGCTGGTCGCCGAGCTGGCCTCGTTCCATGCCTCCGCGTTGCGACGGGACCAGCGAGCCGGCTACGCCCTGGAGATGCTCGCCGGCGTGCAGGTCGCGGACGATCCTGTCGCAAGAGCGATCCTGTCTTCGGCGGAAGGCTATGAAAGCGCCCTCTCTTCGCCCGATGGACACGGGCTGGATCAGTGCCGCGAGGCCGCCGAGGCCCTGGACCGACTGCATGGGACCTTGGCCATCCGGGCGCGGGCCTGGCTGAAGTACGGCTCCGCGGCGCTCGAACACCAGAGGGTGGAGGCCGCCCGCGTAGCACTGCAGCGCGCACTGCTTCTTGCCCAACAGGCAGAAGACGGACCGGGAGAGGCAATCGTCCTGTGTCAGCTGGCAACGCTGGAGTCCCGTGTCGAGCCGCGGGCCTGCCAAGAGCTTCTACTCGAGGCGATTCGAATCGCAGAGCGCCTCGGCGGCGAGCAGTCTGTGCGAGGAATGGTGCTGGCGAACGCAGTCTTGGTTCGTGGATTCCTCGGCGATCACCTCGGAGTTCGGGAGCTGATCGGTCCGGCGATCCGGAGCGCAGAGGCCAACGGGGATTCCGAGCTCGTGCTGCGGCTGAGAGTAGCCGGCGCTGCGGCCCTGACACTGCCCCACCCCGACGGCGCGGCGCTGGCCCTGGAAACGCTGCGAGATGGGGTCTCACCCGACTCGGACGCGTTCGCATTGTTGTGCACGGCCCAGGGATATCTCGCTCACCAGGCGGGCCGGCTCCAGGAGGCTCGGCTCGCCTACCAGCCGACCCTGGACTCCCATCACGCCGTCGCAAGAACAGCTCGCGTCCTGGACCAACTCGCTGCCCTCGAGCTCCGAGCCGCCTCACCGCACCCCAGCGACCTGGGAGAGTTCGAGGCACTGGGCGGAGTCGCCGAGCAGCTCTGGGCACGGGGGCGCGCGCAGCCGGAGATCGAGGAGGTCGTCGCCAGACTCCCGAACACCCGAGAAGGCGTTTGGGTGAGGCGGATCGTGCAGCGGTGTCCGCCCCAGCGGGTCACGCTGCAGATCGCCCCGGACGGAAGCTGGTTCGTCCTGGGGTACACCCGCATCCCCCTGGGGCGTCGCCCGGCCCACCGTCGGGTCCTCATGGCTCTGGCCCAGGCTCGGGAGGGCAGAAACCCCACCGTCACGGTCGACTCACTCGTACAAGCCGGCTGGCCGGAGAAACCAAGCCCGGCGGCCTCCGGCAAAAAGCGCCTCCATACTACGGTATACGACCTTCGGCAGCTCGGGTTGGGGGAGCTCCTCCAGACCACGGGCGACGGGTATCAGCTGGACCCGTCGGTCCCCTTGGTCAGCGATCCCGAGAAGATTCAGCCCGACTGAGAGGTCGCCGTCCAGCAGACCGTGATGTACGCTAGCGGCTGGGGGATGCTCATGTGGCTGTCGTTGTTGGTTTTGGTGGCGCCCGCGCTCGCCGACCAGATCGACGACTACCGAGAGCTCGAGCGGCACGCACCCACAGAGGCCTTGGTCGTCGAGCGCTATGCCAACCTCCTGGACGCTGAGCTGGTCCGCCGCCTCGGACGCCGCACGCTGGCTGCAAATCCCGATGAAAATGGCGCTCGAAACCTCCTCAGCGGTGCCGCTGGCGAGGCGGCCGTCGACTGGTCGGTCTGGGTCTTGCGACGCGTCCCCACACCGAGCCTCGACCTGCCCCTGCCGTCCTTCCATCGTAAGAGCAAGGCACGGAGACCCGTACAGCACGACCCAGTCGCCACGGCACAACCGCCAGAGGGTTCGGAGATCGGAGAGACACCCAGACAGCATCCGGCCGCAAGACACGTACCGTCTCCGGCCAAGAGAGTCGAGCCAACCTTCGATCTGGCTCTATCACCCAGCCTGCCAAGAGAGGGATCCGAAGACAAGGTCGACGCGGTGGTTCGAGCCACAGCCGGGCTGGGACCCGCGAGCGTGCGGCTGGCATCCAAGCCCTTGTCGCAGACCTGGTCACTCTGGCTTCGGCAGGATCTGGCGCACGGGATCTCGGTGGTGGCGGCGGCCGATTCCGCCGCCAAGAAATCGAAGCCCGCCGGCTTCAGCGGTGGCACACTACTGCGAATTCCGGGCGAACAATGGCGGCTCTTCGCGCGCTACGCCCACAAACTTCCTCGCAAGGAACAGGCGCGGGAGCACGTGGTCGCGCTCCGGGTCTCAGTTGTTCCAGAGCGGAAGAAACGAAAGAAGAAGTCCCGGAACACCAAGAGCTGACACGACGTCGGTCGCTCCGGTCTGACGCCAGCTCAGTTCTTGGCCGTCTCCTCGATCTCCCGGTACTCGACGGCAATGGCGATCGCGCCAGTTCCGGCGGCCTTGAGCGCCCGCTGCTCGATGACAATCTCCAGCTCGCCCCAGTCGCCGGGTCCAAACTCGATGAACGGCTCTCGCGATCCCGACGCCTCGCCTACCGTGGCACCTTCGCCGTCTACAACTCGAAGGCCAGCATCCACCACACCGGCATCCCCGCACGCATCGAGCCGATATTCCACCCGGTCTAGCACCGTCATCGGCTCCTTATGGATCTGGCCAGCCTCCAGCGTGGCCGTGAAGCGTGTGCGAACGGCCCAGTTCTTCAGGCCAGCATCGAAGGTCTTGGTGCGCAGACAGGTCTGGGCTTCAGCGGGGCGCGCCACCACGGATCGAGTCGGGGCCGGCGTCGGGGCGGACTCCTCGGCCGCACAGCCGACGAGAAACAGGAAGATCAGAGCGTTCTGCATAGCCGGAATCCAAGGATCGGAGAGACAAGTGAGCCATCGAGACCCATTCGGCTAGCACATCTAGCGTTTCGACGAGCCGCGTTCCAGTTGCCGCCGCGAACGGCTCGCTGCTGGTGGTCCATGGTCTCGAGGACCTCGTCGGTACCGACCCGGGAGAACTGGGTCGTGTCACCGTCCAGAGCCTTCTGCTCGAACAGGTCGGCGCTCCACTCCGAGACGTTGCCCGCCATGCCCCGCACTCCGTAGGGGCTGCAGTCCTTCGGGAATGACGCAACCGACGCCACACTGGGGATGTCAGCGTGGCTGCCTCGGGTACACGACCAGGACGGGTCGAGGAAGTCTCCGCAGGGAAACACTCTCGCGTCCACTCCGCGCGCCGCCTTCTCCCACTCCGCTTCGGTGGGCAGGCGCCAGTGCTTGCCCTCCCTCTGGGACAGCCACTGGGCATAGGCCTCGGCGTCGTGGTAGGTCACCATCACCACCGGCGTATCGAGCTTCCATCCTCGTCCTTCGGGGAGGGTGAAGTAGCCCCTCGGATCCTGCCCATAGAGCAGCTCGCCGGCGTGACCGGCACTCGACCGGTCGTGAGGGGCGTACTGAAGCGCGTCGGTCCTGTATCCGGTTCGGATGAGCTCGTTGAGGAACGCCAGATACTCTCCGTTGGTGACGCAGAACTCGCAGATCGCGAACGGTTCGACCCAGTCCATGGCGGCCGGCAAGGACTCCACGGCATCCCGGTCGCCGCCACTTCGAAAGAACCCACCTGGAATGTAGATCTCACCGGGAGCGAGCGCACCATCCAGCGGGAGCTCGATCTTGTAGGGCTTGGCGCCGCGATAGCGAATGCCCGCCCAGTGCTCCTGCCTCCGGATGTGCACCGGGTAGTGGATCTGCGCGTGATTGTCGGCCCGCAGCACCACCATGTAGCTGCCCATCTCCAGCTGCTCGGCGTGAAGCGGAAGCGGACCGAGCTTGCGGACGAGCTTCTGCACCAGGAGTCGATCCCGCTCCTCGTACTTGTACAGCTCGGCCACAACCCCAGGGCAGTTCGACTCGAGGCTGAGGGTGCCCGTACCCGCCAGATACTCCCGGTGTTCGCCGGTGTCGTGGGCGCGGAGGAGAGCCTCGTAGCGCGCGCATTCCCGGCGGTTGCCGGCCTCCTCCGCCCGCTCGTGGTAGCCGCGATAGTGCTTGGCCAGCCGCTCGTGGGCGTCGACCACGTCCGCCGCGCTCAACGCGTTCTGGAGAAGCTGCAGGTACTCCACCTGCTTGAGCTCCAAGCGATCGAGCGTTTCCTGGGCTTGGTCCTCAAGAATCCACACGTCTGCCTTGTCTTCGGACTCCTCGTGAGGGAGCACGAAGGAGCTGAGACGCTCGGCCTCGATGGCCAGATCGACCGCCTGCTGCTTGATCTGCCTGATCTCGGCATTCACGTCGTCGGCCCGCTTCACTAGCGCGAGGGCCTCGTCCCGTGCCCGCGCGCCTTCCAGCCAGGCCGCTAGCTCCGCCGCCATCAAGCCCGCATGGCTGTAGCGGTCCTCGGGCTCGCGACCCATCGCCTTCAGGCAGATCTCTTCCAGCTGTGGAGGCAGGGGCAGCGACACACACTCGCTCGGAGGAGGCGGAGGCCCCTTGTCCACTTTGCGCAGGACCTGCAGCATGTGCTTGCCGTGGTACGGCGATCTGCCAGTCAGAACCTTATACAGCATCGCGCCGAGGGCATAGACATCCGAGTGAGGGCCGAGGTTGTCGATCTCCCCGCGAGCCTGCTCGGGAGGCATATAGGAAGGCGTCCCGGTGACCATCCCGTACTGGGTCTCGTCCCCGCTCGTGGATAGCGCCTGTTCCTCGTCGTCGTAGTCCTCGTCATCGGGCGGGTCGAAGCCGGCTTCTCCGAGCATCTTCACCAGGCCCCAGTCCATCACCAAGACCTCGCCAAAGGCGCCGAGCATCACGTTGTCGGGCTTGAGGTCACGGTGGATTGTGTCGCGCGCATGGGCATAAGCCATGGTCTCGCAGACCTTGTGCATGGCATCGATGAGCTTGCGGAGCGTCCAGCCGCCTCGACTCGCGAGCCATTGATCCCCCGTTGACGCCAGGTGCACTTCCTGGATGAGGTCGCTCAGCGATACCCCCTCTACCACGCGCTGGGTGAAGAAGATCCGCCCATCCTCCAGGCGTCCGATGTCGTAGATCGGCACGATGCCCGGGTGCTCGAGCTGCGCCGTGGCCTGAGCCTCGCGGACAAAGCGAACCAAGACGCCGGGAATCTCGATCCGGTCGCGCCGGATCACTTTCATCGCCACCTTGCGTCCAAGATCGCGGTCGAGGACCCTGCGAACCACGCCCATGCCCCCACGACCGAGCACGCCTTTGTCTTTGTAGCGGTTCTCGGGCAGTTTGAGCTCTGGCACCACGGTCGCGCTCGGATCCTCTGGATGCGGCACCAAGGGAGTGAGGCTGCTGTCGCCGGAAAGCAGGAGTTCGACAGTCGCATCGGAGCCGCCGAGCACTGAGCGCATCCGCTCCTGCTGCCCTTCGAAGAGGCCTAGCAGCTCACTCCGCTGCTCGACGCTCAGCTCGATGCTGTCCATCCATCCTTCGAGTCGTTCTCGCGACACTCGCATCCCCAGGCCATGACAGCGTACTATGCGGCGATGACACGACCAGCCCTAATCGCGCTGACACTGGGTCTGTGCGCTTGTTCCCCAGCTTCCATCCACGGCACGATCGACGGCGATCCAGTCCAAAGAGCGAGGAGTGCGTTTTTCGACACCATTGATCTCGATTTCGGAGTCCTCGGCAGCCTCGAGTACACCATCATCGTCGTCACCAATGTGCCCGAAGGGTGCGACGTGATGGAGGAGATGTACTCCACCGTCGAGCTCACCTGCGACGGCCTCTGCGACGCGTACATCGACACCTACGAAGACTTCAACATGCACAAGGACGAGTACTACACCCTGTGGATGACCCTGAACACAGGTGACGGCGACGAGGGCGAGTTCGACTTCGACGACGACCTCGGAGAAGAGGAGTTCACAGCTGACTATTCGTCATGGGACGCACGCCCTCTCCAGGACGCCGGCGAGTGCGAGGACGAGTGCGAGGACGGAGACCTCCTCGACGCCGACGTCGAGGACGGAGATGACGGCTTGCTCGAGATCAAGAGTGCCGACAGCGACACCGTCGTCGGCCGGTTCGACATCGAGTTCGGCGGCAGCGAAGAGCTGAAAGGCAGCTTCAAAGCCAGCGAGTGCGACATGGAAGAGTGGAGCATCTTCTTCTAGGACGGCCAGTTCAGACAACGACCGGCGACGTGTCTGACCCCAACGACCGGCGACGGGTCAGACCCCAGCGACCGACCTGGTGGTCGCGTCCCAAGACCGTCGCCACCCATCCACCACGCCCTAGATTGTTGCCGGGGAGTGCAGAGGGGCGGAGCCTCTTTGCCGCTGGTTGAAGGGGCGCGCAGCCCATTCCGACCGGATGCCTGCGGGCTCGCAACGTCGTCTACTACAGCCGTGCCCAATCCCATCGAGCACGCGGGCACCCGGTTGCCGGGTGCGCGGAGGGGCGCGCATCGAGTGGGCCGTCGAGCACGAAGTGCAAGAAGGCCAGGAGATGTCGGCGAAAGCCCGTCAAGTCAGCGGATTGTCACGCAGTGGCAATCCGTGACTTGGCCGGACCGTAGGGCCCCTCGCTGGCCGGAGGCCACTAAAAAGAGCATTACCACGCCACTAATCCCCGACGCCCTCCACCCGCCGGCCCGACGGTTCCTCGGATCTCGTTCCTCGGATCTCAATCCTCGGATCTCCCTCCGCCCTCCGGCCCGACGGTTTCTCGGATCCATCCGAACGACCAACGACGTGTCAGACCCCAACGACCAGCGACGCGTCAGACCCCAACGACCGACGACGTGTCTGACCCCAACGACCGAGGTCCTCGAATCCGATCCCCTCTCGGTCCGAGCCCCCCTCCCGAGCCAGCGCAACATCAACCGCCACGCCCGAAACCACTACAGCAACCCGGCCCCCAACAGCCCACCCGACCACCCCGCACCCTTAAAGCAACGAATCATGTATACTCTTGACTCCGCAAGATTCAGGAGCCCCGATGAGCAGCAAGACACCCCAGGTCACCATGATCGCCTCCTACTTCGCCAGCAAAGTGGAAACGCCGGGAGTACCTGAGGAACACGCCGCCGATGCATGGCGCGAGGCGCTCTACCTGGCCCGCGAGATGGAGGCCATCGACACGTTCGCCGAGAGCATTGCAACCATGGCCCCCGCCGACGAGAAGTTCCAAGAGCTCTGCAAAGACATCACCCGCTAGCGGAGCATGATTCGCGGCGAGCTCGCGAAGCCCTGGAAGGAAGAGCACTCCGCATCGGCGGCCTGGATCATCAGGTAGCTGGACGGCCCATATTCCACATCTGGCCAGATCAGCTCGGCCGTGAACGCTCCATCCACCGTCGACGCAAAACACGTGTAGACCCACTCATCGAGGTCGACGCTGAAGCGACCCAACAGCGCACTCTCGCCCAGGGTGGTGCCCCCGACCTCGTAGACCCGCTCGGATTCGGCCACCGCGCACGGCACATCGGATTCGAGAGACACCCCGACAAACTGGAACAAGTCCCGAGGACAGCTCGACCACTCGTGCCCAATGTCTGCCATGTCGGGGGAGGTCTCGGAGATGAAGTCCGGCCCCGAGTAGGGCATCCCGCCGTTCTCCTCCAGCTCCAAGAACCGCAGGGGCAGCGACTGCTGGAGCAGATCGTCGACCTCGAAGTGTAGGTGCGGCCCGCTCGAAAAGCCGGTATTGCCCGAATACCCAATGGTCTGACCAATGTATACGTCGTCGCCGATCTCCACTTCCGCGCCGTCGAGCTGCAGATGCAGATACCGACCGATTGTGCCGTCACCGTGGTCGATGGCGATGAAGTTGGCCAGCGGCGCGCAGTCCGACGTGTCGCACCCCTCGTCGGAGTCCTCCTTCATGTCCCAGACCCTGCCGCCCCGAGCCGCGGCTACGGCGGTTCCCTCCGGAAGAGGGAAGTCAACCGCGTAGTTCGACCAGCCGCTGTGGCTGAACCAGCCGTGGTTTCCTTGACCGATTCGCACAACGGCGCCGACGGGAAATGGGAGGGACAGATACTGGTCCTCGAGGTCGACACACTGGTCTCCACGCAGGACCGTCCCGGGACCACAGGGGTCGAAGGTGGACGGCACCTCCTCGCAATAATCGCCGATTCGTTCAGTTCCAGGGCCACACTCGAGGTGATCCGTGGGACGACAGCGGCCGTTGCGGTCCGTCGTTCCCGGCCCACAATCCAGCTTGGGTCCACACCCCGACAGGAGCAGACCAGCAATGGCGAGGCGGACAAACATGACGGAGCTCCCTGGGCGGGGTACGAGCGTGGGATGGAAGCAATCGAGACCTATCTCAAGTATCTCCAAAAGAAACCGGGAGATCGCTTCGCAATGTATTCCCTCGCCCTCAGCTACAAAAAGGCGGGGCGAGTCGACGAGGCCGAGGCCGCATTCCAGGACCTGCTAGCGTTGCATCCACACTCGGGCGCGGGTCACTATCAACACGGCCTGCTTCTGTCCGAAGAGGAGCGGGACGAGGACGCCCTAGCCGCCTGGAACGCCGGCTTAGCGGCGTTAAAAGGGGTCAACGAGCCGGGGGCCCGACGCAGTTTCTCCGAGATCCAGAGCGCGATCGACGACCTAGACGGTTGATTCAGCCCCCCAACACCTGCCCAGTATCCGAGGTGTCAGTGGTGTCGGTGTCACAGTCGGTGTCCGAGTCCGGGTCGGTATCGGTATCGGTCGGTGTGCCACTGTCCGTCGAGCACCCGGTGTCCGTATCGGTCTGCGAGCCGCTGTCCGTTCCAGTTGTTGTCCCGCCGCTGTCCACGCCGTCATCGTCCAGGGTAGACGAGCTGCCGGTGGTTGCGGCAATGTCATCGGAATCCATCTCCTCACCCTCCTGGCCACCCAGGGAGCAGGCCGTGAAAACCAGCAAACCGACCGTAATAGCAGTGAGTCTCACCCAGCGCATGCACGCCTCCACACCTACAAGGTGCCGGACGACTCTCCGGAATGCAAGGCGGTTTTGCACAAAACATCCCGCAATTTCCCACGGCAATGTGCGAATCGCATAGACTGAGCCGGCTAGACGGAAGATGAACGTTGGATTTCGAGGCGATCTCCCGAGAGTTTCTCCGGGCCATACGCGGTGAGCACTCGCAGGTCGAGTGGTCGAGAGCCCTCGGCTATCAGAGCAACGTCGCATATCACTGGGAGGCAGGGCGTCAGTGGCCGACCGCAGCTGGCACTCTCTCCGCCGCCCGCCTCGCGGGAATCGATCCAGTGGCGGCACTGGTGCGATTCTACGGAGTCCGACCGGCCTGGTTCGAGGCGATCCCACCCGATTCTCCAGCCGGAATCGCCCGTCTCCTCGACGATCTTCGCGGCAACGCCGGAGTTGGAGATCTCGCCCGCCGCGCCGGAGTCTCGCGCTTCGCAGTCATGCGTTGGCTGTCGGGAAAGGCCCAGCCGCGGCTCCCCGAGTTCCTGCAGATGATCCAGGCCGCCTCGCTGCGGGTGGTCGACTGGGTCGCCGCCTTTGTCGACCCGAAGGAGATCAGCTCCATCGCTCCAAGGTGGAGACGCATGGAAGCCCGCCGCCAAGGTGCATTTCAACATCCATGGACCCAGGCCATCCTCCGCGGGATCGAGCTCGACGCCTACCGCGCACTCCCCGCTCACAAGGAGGGCTGGCTCGCCGAGCGCCTCGGGATCGATCCCGATGTCGCCGCCACGTGCATGGACTTTCTCCACGACACCCGTCAGGTGCGCTGGACTGGAACCCACTACCGGCAGCAGACGGTGATCGTCGACACCCGCCGACACCCCGAAATCGGCCGACGTCTCAAGCAGCACTGGACCGAAGTCGCCGGCGAACGCATCGAAAACGAGGCCTCCGGACCGTTCTTCAACCACGTCTTCACATGTACCGAGGACGAGTTCGAGCAGATCCGTCAGCTCCACCTCAAGTACTACCGCGAGGTCCGCGCCATCGTCGCCGAGTCCCGCGCCTCTGAGTCGGTCGCCGTGGTCAACCTCCAGCTCTTCAGCTTGGAATCAGAGAGCCCAGGCCCAGACGGTTAGATAGTTTCGAACGATGATATCGCCATAGAACACATAGACGGTCGCCACAAACGCGAGGGAGGGACCAAAGGGCAGCATCGGGCGCCGCCACAAATACACCGTCATGGCGAGACCCCCGATGGCACCGACCATGCTTCCGAACAGGAGCACGAAGAACACTCCTGGAAAGAGCCCGAGAAAGGAGCCGATCATCGCCATGAACTTCACGTCGCCCCAGCCCAGCGCCTCGCGACCGATGAGGAAGTGGGCGATCGTCCCGAGCGTAGCAAAGAAACCCGAGGCCGCCACCGCGCCGAACACGGACTGCCGCAGGCCAAAGCCGAGCCACCCCTCGTAGCCCAGGTACTGGAGGAGTACGCACCCCAAGAACCCAAAGGGAACGGCATAGATGCTGGTTTCATCGGGAATGATCCGATGTTTCATGTCCACGAAGGCGGCGATCGTGAGCAGGCACAGAAATCCGAAGTACACGACCCAGACCGTCCCGTGCACGGGATCGATCGCGTCCACATCGGGCACGACACGCCGGTACAGGAGCCACCCCAGCAGCCCCACATAGATCTCGATGAGCGGATAGGTCACCGGGATCGAAGCGCCACAATCTCGGCACCGTCCCTTGAGGAGAACCCAGGAAATCACTGGGATGTTGTCGTATGGACGCACCGGGTGACCACAGACGTCACAGTGGCTGCCCGGCGTGATGATCGATCGATCCTCGGGCATTCGGGTGACGCACAGAGAGACAAAGCTACCGATCACCAAGCTCACTGCGATGGCGAAGATCTGCCAGGTCCACCAGACTGTGGCGCCGCTCATGAGGCGCTCGCCAGGATGCCGAGGACGCGATCGACATCGGAGTCACTGAGGAGCGCGTGAACCGGCAGCGCGAGAGCCCTGTCGCAGAACCGGCTGGCGATGGGAGTCGGATGGCGGATGGCGTGCTCGAGAGCCGGCTGATCGGCGAGAGTTCGGGGGTAATAAACCTGCCACGCCACCCCTTGTCCAGACAGCGCGCGTTGCAGTTCGGGACGGTTGTCGACAAGCACGACGTACTGCTGAACCGGAGAACCGAGATCCCTCGGGAGTGGACGGATCCCTGCCGGAAGGCCGGCGTCGTATCGGGCGGCAAGGGCGCGACGGCGGGCTACTCGGTGGGCCACGACCGGCGCATGCCCGAGGAGCACTGCCGCCTGGATAGCCCCCAAACGGGAGTTCCGACCCGTCGCTTCGCCGATTCTGTCATGGAGGTGGTCGCCGACCGCGCCGTGGTTTCCGAGCCCGCGAACACGCTCGAGCACCTCGCCCTCGCCCACCACGAAGCCCCCCTGTCCGGCCGCACCCCACGTCTTGGTTGGATACGCGGAGACGGCAGTGAGAATGCCGTTAGATGTTGGTGGATCGGCGCCGACAGCCTGTGCAGCATCGTCGACCACCGGGATCCCGAGATCCGGAGCCTCGGCTCGGTTGCCAAACAGATGCACCGGCACCACTGCGCGAGTGCGCTCTGTCCTCGCCCGCTCGGCAGCGGCGAGATCGAGGCATCCCCGCTCGTCGACATCGACGATCACCGGAACCGCGCCGATCGCACACACGGCGCCCGCGGTGGCGAAGAAGGACAGTGCGGGAACGATCACCTCGTCGCCGTGGCGTACGCCGACCGCCTGGAGCGCCAGGATCAGAGCATCCGTCCCGCTCGCCACGCCCACGGCTCCGGCCCGGTCAAACCACCTGGCGGCCAGTGCCTCGACCTCCGAAACGAGAGGTCCACCCACATATCTCCCGCTGCGGAGGACCTCCTGGACGCGCCGTTCGACGACCTCGGCCACCTGGGCGTGGCGTCCGGCGATATCGATGAGGGAGATGGGCTTCAAGCGAGGTCCCGACGGGAGACGACCAGCACGGTAAGCCCCTGGAGGACCGCGATCCAGATCGCGCCGTAGGCCAGGGAGACAAATGCGGTGGTCGGCGGAATGGCGATGCCATGGACCAGGGCAGCCTGCACATTGAAGCGATCCAGATCCGGCACGACCGCGAACAACAGGATGGCAAACCAGGCGAGATCGGCATCGGCGGCCACCCGCGCGTACTCCTGGGCGAGGTGTCCGGCGATCCACAGTCCCACCGTCGATGCTGCCGCAAAGACCGGCCTCACGAGTGTCGACAACAGCGCCGCGAGTGCCGCGATGAGCGAGGCCTCCGCCCAGAGGAGCAGGCCCGCCAGGACCCAGTCGACGCTGGGAGAAATGCCCCATACCAGGGCGATCCCCAACCACAAGATCATCATTGCGCCGATCTGAATCCCCAACGTGAGCACGATCCCGAGGAGCCGGCCGCCAGACCAGGCGCCCACCGACAGCTTGGGATTGATCAGCAACGCCGCTGACCGGTCGTGCAGATCGAGGCCCACGGCGCGAATCCCGAGCCAGCCCCCCACCCAGCACGCCACCAGCCACAACAGCAGCCAGCCGAGATCCGTCACCGCGCGGGTCCCCGCAGCGAGCGTCATGCCCGAGACCAGCGGAGCGAGGACTGCGACAGCCACACCATACAGACCCGCCGTCACGAAGACCCGCTCGTCTGCCGCATCGGCGACGACCTGACGAGCCAAGGCCCACAACGCCCTCATGCGAGTGTCTCCTCGGCGTCGGCGCTGGAGTCGGCGAGGCTGGCAACGTTGGGCTCGACGCGGAGGATGTCGCCTCCCTGCTCGTGAATGTGTGCCACGAACTCCGCTCGACGTCCCGCCAAGACCAGACTGGACCGCAGCGCCCCACCAGCAGCCTCCACTGGTGGCCCTTTGCCGGTGGGCAAGCTGTAGGTGATTCGCGACGGCAGATGGGCGATGACATCGTCCATTGGACCGAGGTTTCGCAGCCTCCCGTCGGAGATGAGTGCGACGCGATCGCAGAGTCGCGCGAAGTCCGCCAGCCGATGGGTCGCCACGATCAGGGTGGCACCCCGCTTCCGCTCCTCGGCGAGGACCGCGATGATCTGCTCGCTCGACTCTGGGTCCAGGCCGCCGAGGGGCTCATCGAGCAGGAGAATGCCCGGCGCGTGCAGGAGCGCCTGGGCGACGGCCACACGCTGTCGCCAACCTGTGGAGAGCGTGCGAATCGGGTCGTCGGCATAGGCGCCGAGGCCCAGGCGATCGAAGAGGTCTGCGGTCCGAGCGGCAGACTCTACCGGTGACACACCGCGAACCGTCGCCGAGAGCTTCAGGCACTCCGTGGGAGTCAGCCGTTCGTAGAGCGCAGGCCTCTCCGGCACGACACCCACCGAACCCGTCACCTCCAGGCTTCCGGAGGAGGCGCGGCGGACCCCGGCGAGGATGAGGAGCAGGGTGCTCTTGCCCGCGCCGTTCGGACCGATGAGAGCGAGGGATTCTCCACTCGCAACCTGAAGATGCACGTTCCGGATCGCAGCCTGTGGTCGACCGCGCCACCCCGATCTGAACGACTTTGTGAGGTCGGAGGCTGCGATCACGGACAAACACTCACCGGGCTCGCCTCGAGCAGATCGAAGAGCATGCTGTCCTCGCCGCACTGGGTAGCCTGGAAGTCCGCCGAGACCCCAGGCTCCGGGAACCACAGGTGGCCGCCCAGCCCGTTGCGATCGCGATCGATCTCGACGGTTCCTCCGTCCCCGGCGTTGACGATGAGTTCCTGTTCGTCGATCACATAGGCGCGGTCGAGACTGGCAAACTCCACGAGGAAGGCCTCCTTGACCGTGTACCAGGTGGCGTCGGACGCCCGATCTCGACCCAGGGGAAGGGTGTCGCCTCGCGCCCCACTCATTCCCGGGTATTTGCCGATCCAGTCCTCTCCGGTGCGGCGCAGGAGTTGAACCGAGAGGTGTGCGGCGCCCTCGCGACAGGCTCCAGTGACGAGATCCTGGTAGGCATCCTGTACCTCCGCCGCCGGTCGATCAGTCGCCGGGAGCTCGCACTCGAAAAGGCCGGTCGACAGTATCAATCTCGCCCGCATCACGCCTTGATCCACGTCGTACTTCACCAGGGCGGTTCGCATGGTCTCGGTGTGTCCCGGCCACCACAGTCGACCGTCAGCACAGGAGACCTGTCCAGCACAAGCGGTTATTATGAAGAAGTATCGGGTGTTTTGGCGCAGTCGGGAAACGATCGGTGCCACCTGGTGTTTTTATTTTGAATAACGGGAGTGTATCGCCCGTCTATTGTCCTCGCCGAGGAGTGCACATGCTGCCGCAAGTCCTGTTTCTAGCATTGCTCCAAATGAACCCCGCACACGCCGCGCCACCCAACTCCAAAGCGCCTGCCGCTTCCAAGGAGTCGCCGCGAGCCGCGCGCGCGAAACCGAAGCCCAAGGTAGCGCCGAGGACCAAGCCCAAGCCCGCGTCGAAGCCCACGCCGAAGGCGACCCCGAAACCAGCGCCCAAGCCGGCTCCTCGGACCACTCCAAAGACCACCCCCAAACCCAAAGCAAACCCATCGCCGCGCCCGACGCCCAAGCCCCGCCCCACCCCGTCACCATCTCCTAGGACCTCTCCGAAACCTCAGGCAAACCCGGCTCCGCGCAGCAATCCGACTCCGCGCGCCAATCCGACCCCGAGTAGCAATCCGCGCCCCGCGAACACGCAGCCTCGCCCCAGTTCCAATCAGGGTTATCGGCCAGCGACGCGGCCGGACAACACCGGGGGCCCCGCCGCCACGCGCCAGACCAATCCCGGGACCTACCGGCCGGCTGACAACCGCGCGATGGGCGAAGGTCGCCCGACCCCCACGGCGGTGCGGCAGCCCGAGCACATCCGACCCGACATCGGCGGACGGGTCCAGGGCGGCACCCACAACTTCGAAAGGCACCTTCGGCCCGCTCAGGCTGCGCCCCATCGAAGCCAGGATCACCGCTACGCGCGGCCCAATCCGACTCACGTGTCACATCATCCTCACGCGAGGTACGGCGCCCCCCATCACCACCACTACCGGCCCTACTACTCCCGCTGGTACGTGCACCCGTGGTGGCGCTGGTGCTACTCGACCACCGTGGTGGTCGGCTTCGGCTTCTCCGTCCACGCCTGGTACGACTGGTGGGCACCGCCCCATCGTGCAGGTTGGCTCTGGGTTCCTGGCTACTACCACTGGGGCTACTGGCATCCCGGACACTGGAGGCCCGCCGCTATCGCGCCGATCCACTACGTCTATGTTCCCGGCTGGTGGGAGACCGAGACGGTCTATGTCGAGGGATACTATCGCTCCGAAGCCCGCTCCGAGTGGGATTGGGTCGAAGGCTACTACCTCGAAGATGGCGTCTATGTGCGCGGCCACTGGATCCCCGCCGAGCCCGGTCCCGACGGCTATCTCTGGGAGTCTGGATTCTGGGATGGCGAGACCTGGGTCGACGGCTTCTGGCGGCCCGAGTTCCGCTCTGACTACTACTGGATCAGCTCGTTCTACGACGAGGACGGCGTCTTCCACAGCGGCTACTGGATGCCGATCGAAGCGCAGGAAGGCTACGTCTGGATTCCAGGTTGGTTCGATGGAAACGGCTGGGAAGAGGGCTACTGGGTCCGCGACGAAGAGGTCTACGAGGCCGACATCGAGGCATGGGAACCGGCAGCAGGCTGGGACGACGGCTGGGAGGTCGGTGGCGGCTGGGGCGATGGTGACGTCGTCCAGAACGACTCCCCAGGTGCTCCCGGCAAGCCGGTTGCCCGCAAAGAGAGTCCTCTCGCGCTGCCCGTCGTCGTACCCGACTGACAGGAGGGAGACGGGTTAGGGTCGCCCACGGAGGTGGGCCGATCTCCTCGACCCTTCACAATGGGGCAGAAGTCGGGCGCTTTGTGGTACTCGATCTGCTCGGGGTCGGCTCCAACGCGTCGGTTTACCTGGTTCGCGATCAAGAGAAGGGCCAGACGCGTGCGCTGAAGATCCTCGACGCCAGATCCGAATCCCAGATCAAGCGCCTGCTCATCGAGGCCGAAGTGCAGTCCACGCTGCGCCACGAGAATGTCGTCGAGGTCTACGAGGTCATCGAGACCAGGGACTACCTCGGGCTGGTGATGGAGTTCATCGACGGCCCCACCCTCAAGGAGCTGCTTCGCCGGGATCTCCACTTCGATGAGATCGACAACCTCGGACAGGGGATCCTCCGCGGCGTCCGTGCAGCTCATCGGCACCGCACCATCCACCGGGATCTGAAGCCGTCGAACATCCTGCTTCAGCGGACCGAGCGCGGGCTCATTCCGAAGGTGACGGATTTTGGGCTGGCCAAGGTCCTTCGGCCGCGACCCGTCGGCCACGGGATCACGAACACCGGCCAGCTCATGGGTTCCCCACCGTATATGTCTCCGGAGCAGATCAGGAACGCGCGGGACGTCGACACGAGAGCCGACGTGTTCTCACTGGGCTCGGTGCTGTACCGGATGTGTACCGGAAAGCGACCGTTTCACGCCGACGATGTCATCCAGCTCATGGTTACCATCGCCGCTGGCGAGTACACGCCACCGCTAGACGTCGTGCCCGATCTTCCGAAGCGCATGGCCAGGGCCATCGAGGGAGCGCTGGTCGTCGACCTGGAAGAACGCACTCAGAACGTGGACCATTTGCTGGCCTTGTGGCTGGACCGCCCCATCGCGCCTTCGGCGATGAAGACCGTCAAGCTGCCTCACACTCCCCGCCCGAAGCCCCCCAACATCGTCGCGGATCTGGACCGAGTCGGACCCGACGGCATCGCCTCGATCGACAGCTTGGAGACCGAGCCGGCCGATGTGGGTCATGCACCAGGAAGAGCCCGAATTTTCGGCTTCGCCCTCATCGGAGTCGCGTTCGTCCTGGCCGCTGGGGCTCTGGCCCTGTTCTGATCACCAGCGCTCGTCGATCTTCCCTTGGGCCTCGAGGAGCTTGGAGCCAAAGAACTCGCTCGGACTGACCGTATCCTCGTAGTGATCCCCGTCGTCGGAGAACAAGCTCACCTGGTGATTGAAGTCGGGCTCCGGGAGGATGTAGCTGAGGTAGGTGTCGGCCATTCCAATGATGGCCGTGTACTCGGTGTCCCAAGCGTCAAGCAGTGGAGCATCGCCGGGATTTGGTGAAATCACATATGGCACGACATGGTACTTCAGGCAATCGCACTCGCCGATGTCGGAGTCAGTCTGCGAGCACTCCTCGAAGCCGAGGGTGTTGCAGTCGGGGTCGTGCTGAGGGAAATAGGTCGAACCCGGGCCTCGTGCCGTCACGTCCCCCGACTCGGAGGACCAAACTGCGTCATCCGGAAACCCCCTGGCCAACTCGGGTACCAGCTCTCCAGGCGCTGTGGTGAAGCCGATCGGTCCAAGCTGGAGGCGGAGCGTCCTCGCCGGGATGCAGCCCAGGTTGGTGAGCCCAGCGAGCTTCTCGGGACAGCGCTCGTTGTCGACGACGGCATCCTCGATCTTCAAGTCAAAGATTCCCATAGGCCCAAGAATCTCATACGAGACGTTCGTGAGCGGCAGGTACATCTGCTCCGAGTCGACACGAATCGGGAGGTCGGTGTACGAACTCGAGCCATCCAAGGCAACAATGGCAGCCTCGGCGATGTGCCAGCCATGACTGTTCACAAACTCCCAGGAGTCGTGAGGCGCCCACTCTGGGACAGCGTCGCCGTCTCCATCGATGCGGGGATCCCCCTCGTTCAGGCCGAAGCATTCGACGTCAGAGGGATCGGCGATCGCCGCCACATCGCAGTCCGCGAAGATGTGCACGCCGGCTTCGTCGACCAGCGGAACATCGCCACCGAGAGCCGACTGCATGCCGCCGAGTGACTCCGGCTGATGCACCACGACCCCGCCGTACGTGGACTCGAGAATGCCGCGAGTCACGCCAACCCAGTCCGACGAGACCTCGCTCTCCCCGCCCCATGTCTCCGGATGGCCCGACCAGTTCGTGTAAGTGAACACGGTTCCGCTGTCGGCGACGCCTTGCACCACAAGGAGCTGGTCGGAGACGACGACGGGATCTCGAATGTCGTGGATCATCCCGTGCATTTTTGCAGTGGGATTCTTGCCACCAAAGACCGATCCGTTGAACCACTGGGACTGATCGCGCATCTGGACCGCACCGATGGTGAGATCGACAGCCTTCATGTCCGCAGCGGCGGCGCGAACGACCTGTTCGATGGCCTCCTCGACCCGCACCTGGTAGTCGAGATCCAGGCCAGTCACTCCGGAGAGCGGATCGCCCCAGAGCCCCATTGTGTCGGGGCCGTGGTGGTTGTGAGTCGACGCGACGATCAGGTTGTCAACGGCAAATCCCTCCGCGACGAGGCGATCCCGTGCTGGGTGGATGCGCACATCGGTGAGGCCGACGAGATCCAGGCCGACCAGAGCGACATATTCGCCGTCGTAGGAGAGCACGACGGCCCTCGCTTCGATGGGATCGTGCACGCTGTGGGCCGCTCGCAACGGACCGAATCCACCGATCCAGACCGGGTCGAAGATGCCGTTGCCATTCACGTCGTCGAAGGGCTCGTCGCAGTCGTCGCCTGCCGCGGTCGGATCGTCGAGACAGCCGTTGAACTCGTTGTTGTCGTTGAGATCGGAGTAGGTCTCCACGACGACGGGCGTGATGTCCACCATTGCCGCACCGGCGTAGATCTGACCATCGTTCTCGAGAATCATGCCCAGAGGCGGATCCGCAACGGCATCCGTGTCGCCGGTGTCTTTGTCCTTCTTGCAGCCGACCAGCGCCAGCGCGATGAGTAGAACCCGCATGGTTGGGCCTCCTGTCCCCTTTTACCCTGAGGAGACGCGGCATTTTGATCGCAGTCACCCGACCCGGCACGGGTGAACGTCGAGAATTCATCGGCACACACTTTGCACCTACTGCGCGCGTCCTATCTTGCGAGGAAGCCCATGCATCGACCCAGCCGCCCCGAGCCCGCTCCCGCCTGGGACCCCCGTTGGGATGACGTCACTGCCGTCGACGAGCTCTTTCTCGATCAGACTGCGAGCGACATCGACACCCGACTTCTCCAGATTCAATACGACCACGAGACCTTGGCCCCGCCCGCTCCGAAGCGCCTCACACGCCCGCCAGCGCAGCCGTCGAGCCTCGGAGCTTGGGTCGCCGCCTTCGCGATCTTCGTCACCGGCTCCAGCCTGGTCGTAAGCGGCGGAATGTTCGCCGCCGCCCTTGGTTATCTCCTGATCGGCGCCGACTCCAAGCCCCAGGTCCAGGCCTCGCTCTCCGAAGTGATCACAGCCGATCCCACCCCGGTCCTGGCCTCTGCCGCGCCGATCGCCGCCCCGCCCGTCGCCAAGAAACCAGCCGCCAAAAAGAAGCCAGCCCGCCGAAAGACTCCGACAAAGCGCCCCAGCACGACCCGCTACCGGAAGCCCGCCGCAGCGCAGCGCGCCCAGAACAAGGGCGAAGAGGTCGTGGAGATGTCGATCTCCCAGTACAAAAACCACCTCAAAGAGTCCGCGCCCGCGGTCGAGGCGAGCGCTGCCTATGCGCGGCCCGCTCCCGTCGCTCCGCCCGCTCCCGTCGCTCCGCCCGCGCCCGTCTACAAAGCTCCTGCGCCAGCCCCGACACCTGTTGCCGCACCCGCGCCGGTCGCGGCTCCACCTGTCGCAGCACCGGCATACTCGCCGCCCGTCGCCGCTCCCGTCTACCAGGCCCCAGCGCCCGCGCCGGCTCCGCCTCCCGTCAAGCGTTCCAATGCGGGCAAGGCCAAAGTGGTCCTCTATGATGGCTATGCACCGCTCGATCCGGTCACCGTCACCGTTGTCACCGATTCCGCTGATGTTCGGATCCTCGTCGACGGTCAGCAGATGGGTACCGCCCCGATGATGCTCGCAATGGAGCCCGGCTCCCACGAGGTCGTCCTCCAGACTTCCAAGGGCGGAAGCACGCGACTCAACATCGCGGCTGGCGACGGCGATGCCTGGTGCTTCGCAACCAAGGGCGGCTCTGCAAAGCCGGTCAGCTGCAAGAAGCTCAAGTAGCGCGGAACCGCATCAGCCCGGATTTGTCCGACGCCCCATGTTCCTATGGCTCATCGCTACCGCCCTCGCTGGCCCCCTCGAGTGCCCCAATGCGGTGACGGACCTGCCCGACTCTCCGCTGTACCACAAAACGGATGAGCGCCTGCTCAGCTCGGGCCTCATCGTCGCGCTGAAGCAGCAACGGCTGATCATGCTTTTCAAAGGCGGAAAGCTCGCCGACGGAGGCTGCTGGCCGACGGGTCTCGCCATGAGCTACCCGCCAGGGCCCAAGCTGCGCCGCGGAGATCTGAAGACGCCCGAGGGGTGGTATCGAACGTCGGACAAACCCTGGTCCTCGTACTACGCAGCCATCGCGATCCACTACCCAAACGCCGCAGATGCCGCCGTCGGCGAACTCTCCGGCCTGATCGGTGCCAGTGAGCGAAAGTCCATCGAAGACGCGTTGTCTGCCGGCAGAAAGCCGACGCAGAAGACCCGCCTCGGTGGCGAGATCCTGATCCACGGAGGAGGCGGCAACAGCGACTGGACCCTCGGCTGCCTGGCGATGCACGACGACGACATCGACGACATGCGATCGGCGCTTCCGAAGAGTCAACAGACGGACATCCTCATCCTCCCTTGATACCGTGGCGAATGACCTGGATCTTCGCGCTCTGTTTCGTCGCCTTTGGCGCGCCGGAAAAGATGTACGAAACTCGTGACCTGAAGCTCGATCTCACCCTGCCAGTAGTGGACACGCCGCACCTCCGGCCCCTGCTCCGGCGGGAGCTTGCCGCACTCGAGCTGCGCAGGGTCACCGTTGTCAATCAGGGCGGATCGACAAGGAAAGTTCGAGTGCGAAGGCTCCAGCTTCCACAGCTCTTGGCGGCGCTCACCGTGCTGGCCTACGAGGACCTCGGCGCAGAAGCGGACCTCATCGTCGGCAACCTCTCCGGGGAGTTCGTGCCGGTCACGGTCTGGTGGGATGAGGATTTTCGCCTCGCATACGGCGATCCTATCGACGACCTGATCGTCGCCGGCCGGACCGCCGAGAGCCTGGCGGCGGAGTACGGCCTCGCGCCCCTCGTGGCTGGCCCGGATCGAACCTGGGAACGGCGCTCGGTAGCTCTCCTCTCCCAGACCCTGGACCTCCTCGACAAGGACGAGCGACACCTCCTCGAGGGCGTCGCGTTCAAGCGTGTTGCCGCCGCATCGGCTGAGACCATTGCGATGATCGACATTCGACAGGGCGAGCGAATGTACGCGGCCTTCGTGGTCGACGGCAACAGCGCTCGGATCGAACTCTATGACCACGCGCTGTCGCCAGCGTCTCGCTTCGTGGGTGATCCCTGGGATCCAAAGCCCGACGCCCTCCGTACCCTGCTCCATGAGATCGCCCACGCCATCGCGTTCGCCGACTTCCGAGCCGAGGCCACCGCGTTCTTCAAGCTAGTGGCGGAAGCCGAGGCACTGCACAAGAAGGAGAGCGCTCACATCGAACACATGAACGCGCTGGTCGACCAGTACAACGCCCGCCCATCCCGAAAGGTCCGAGCCACCATTCAATCAATGGAGACCCGGCTGGCCGCCTACGAGGTGGAGGCCGAAGCCCTCCGCGAGCGAATTGACGCCTTCGCGCCCAGCATATCGGAGAAACCAACCACGGCGGCAGCGGGAGCATTCGAGGAGATCCTCGCCGGGAACCAGGCACCGACCTGGTATGGCCGCCGCAGCATCGAGGAGGCGTTCGCGGAGTGTTTTTCACTGTACAAGGCCGATCCCGCCGCGCTCGAGCGCGTGCTGCCCGACGTGTACGCCTGGTTCGAGAGCGGTGACTACCTGCCCTATCTCGAAATGCCTGCTTCCCGTTAGAATCTGGAATGGCCCGGATCAACATGACTCACGACGGGATGCAGGTCGTCCTCGGACCCGGCATCCCCACCCGTTGGCTGTTGGCGTGGTTGGTGCTCGCCGCGGTGAGTGCTTTTGGCGTGGTCATCGCTCTCGCCAGAGCACCCACATTGTGGGCTCCCCCGCTCCTGTTAGCCGGCACATCCATCGTCATGGCCGTGCGAACACTCAACTCGCGCCAAAGGATGATCCATAGCGACGGCAAGACCGTGACGCTCCCAGACGGGCGCGTGCGGAGCTTATTGGACATCCGCGTTGTCACAGTCGCGAGCCGAAGGCTGGTATTCGACCCCGTGCTGGGACCCCTGCAGCCGTTCACGGCTGGACCCTTTCGAGAGACCGATGAGGAGCTGAAGCGAGTGGCGGACGTCATCAACACCGCGATCGAACAGGCCCAGAGCCGCCGCGGAGACGCTCCTGGCAAGGACTTCTATGCGATGAACCAGGTGCTCAAGCAGAGTGAATGAACGCTCGCCCATCCTGTCTCCGGATCGCCGAGAGTGGATCCTCGCCGAGCTCACACAGCTGCTCAAGATCTAGGGAAGAGAGCCCTTTGTCAGCAACACGATCCTCCTTCCCATCGGCGACCACTTCCCGGATCCCTGGGTGCCAGACCACGCCCACCTTCAGTCCTTTGCGAGCCGGGTCGCCACCCAAGCCTGCCTCGCCGACTACCGCGTCAAAGTCGAGGTCACAGACAGCAAACGCTACACGATCACCGGTGGTGGAGGCCGCTGTCGCAGGAGCCTAGCGCCCGCCAGCTTCGGAGGAGTAAGCGGCAAGACCGTGACCTTCCTGGCATCGGAACAGGTCCCCCTCGCCGAGGACGGTGTGGTCGCCAGCCTCGCTCACGAGGCGGCTCATGCCTACCGAGCGATCCATGGTCTGCGGCACCGCGACCACAATCTCGAGGAATGCCTGACCGACATCACCGAGTTCTACCTGGGCTTCGGCGTCTTCTCGGTGAACGAGGCCTATTCCACCCTGGAGGAGGGCTCGGATCGGCTCTCCCCGTGGGGCCGGAGCTATCTGCTAGCCGCTCAGATCGTCGCTCGTCGAATGTCCTGCTGGCAGGCGTTCCGACTCCTCCGCCATGTGCACACGATGGCGAGACGCGACGTGAAGCGCGCAATGGCGCTGCTGCGACCCTCTGACGAGCTCTGGAAGAAGCTCAACCCCGAGATCCCGGAGTTCGACATCTCTACCTCCGACCGATAAACGCCCTCTTTCCTACGCTTCGCCCCGGTCGGCACTCAGATTGCCTTCACGGTCGGACCTCAAGACGGCGCCCTATTGCCCGTCCTGAGCTCCGACCGAAACGAAACCTTGACGCAGCCGATTTCTGCACCAGGTCGACCACAACGTACAGTCCAAACGCAGTTTGGACGCCACTTGTGCAGCGCGTGGGTCAGAATCATTCCAGAGGTGGAGCACGCAGTGCGTCACTTAAGGTGCAGTTTCGAGGGTCATAATCGGAGCCTGCGACGGTTGAGCGCGTCGATAGTGATCTGCGCTGCTAAGATCCCCCCCATGAGACTCATCATCCCAAGCCTGATCTTCGCCATTGGCTGCGGCGGTACTCCCGTAGAACTGTGCAACGCAGTCGAGATCACGACCTTTGTCGACGCCGACGGAGACGGCTACGGCGAACCCGGAACCGAGGAGGAATCCTGCGGGAATCCCGAGGGACGATCCGCTCAGGCCGGCGACTGCGACGACAGCAATGCCGAGGTCTTTCCTGGAAACTTCGAGATCTGCGACGGACTCGACAACGACTGCACGGGCGTGGCGGACGACGATCTCCCGGTCGTGACGTACTACCCCGACCTCGATGGCGACACGTATGGAGACCACCAGACGCCGGTTGACTCCTGCATGGAGATCGCCGACTACGTGCTGGACGACTCCGACTGCGACGACAGCGATCCCGCGATCAATCCCGACGGGGTCGAGGTCTGCGACGGTGCCGACAACGACTGCAACCAGCTGACCGACGATGCCGACCCGGCCGCCGATCCAGCGACGATGTCCAACTGGTACATGGACAACGACGGCGACGGCTTTGGCGGCGGGAACTTCCAGGTGCGCTGCGAAGGGCCCCCAGGGACAACCACAGACGGCACCGACTGCGACGACACCAACGCCGACGTCAATCCGAGTGGGCTCGAGGTCTGCAGTGGTCTGGACGAGGACTGCGACGCGCTGATCGACGACGCGGACCCCGACCTCGACCTGTCTACCCGCACGACATGGTGGCTCGACAGCGACTCCGATGGCTACGGCGACATCCTCAACGCTACCGACGCCTGCAGCCCGCCCCTGGACTACGTCGACAACCCCGACGACTGTGACGACGCCGATCCCATCGCGAATATCGTTGACGACTGGGTGGTCGACAACGACGCAGACGGTGTCGGAGCCGGCTTGGTGGTCGGGAACGGCTGCTACCAGCCCTATCCAGGCACCACCCAGCTCGGAAACGGCGACGACTGCGACGACACCAACGCCGACATGTTCCCCGGTAACCCGGAGATCTGCGGCGATGGTGTCGATCAGGACTGTGACGGCGCCGACACCGTCTGTGGCCCCGTCGGGACGTTCAACGTCAACGACGGCGACAACTGGAACAACAACCCGCCGGTGTACACCTGCCTCGAGGCCTGCGCGCTGCTCTTTGGCGGCCAGCCCACTGACTACCAGTGCAGCACCTCGGACGTGGTCATCGACAACCTCGCGTTCGTGTCGGGATACGCCGATGGCCAGTTCTGCACGGGCGGCACCGACGAGGACTTCAGCCTCGAAGATCCGGCGAACCCCGGCTACAACTGCGGCGCGTTTGGCTGCGCATACTCCGCCTATGTGCAGGACAACTGCTACGCATCCCCGGATACCTACTGCTGGATCTAGCCGTCGGTAGCGGCGTCCAGCAGCTCGCCCGTGTGCTCGATATCCAGCTCCGGTAGCGAATCTTCGGCTATCCCGGCAACCAGGATTGCCAGATCGTCGGTGTGGGCAACGCCGACATGCTGCTGCACGACGCTCAGTGCAAAACTCATCGCCGCGGCGCTCGCAAAGCGGTCCGAGCGCTCCATGGCGATGGCCTTTGCAAAGAAGCCGTCCCACACGGTCCCGAGGTCTGGGCGAATCTCGCTGGGTAGGGGAACCTCACACTCCAGCACGGCCATCATGGTCGCCGCCTCGTTGTCCCGGAGGAACAGCCGCCGATTGCACACCAGTTCCCAGAGCACGATGCCGACGGTGAACAGGTCGAAGCGAGCGTCTATCGGCTCCTTTCTGAGCTGTTCTGGCGCCATGTACGCTGGCTTTCCCACGATGTGACGGGTGTGGAGATCGAGCTTGCGGCGCAGGGCGCGAGCGACGCCAAAGTCGGAGATCTTCAGCTGCCCATTCCGGTCGATGAGGAGGTTGCTCGGCGATAGATCGCGATGAACCACCCGCAGCAGCCGTCCCTTGTGATCCCGTGCGACCGCGTGAGCAAACTCGAGTCCGGAGAGGACCTCCCGGCCGATGTGAGCGATCAACGCGGGGTTTAGCGGCTCCCCAACCAGTCGATGGTGTTCGGCGACCTCCTGCAGAGTCGGGCCGTCGACAAACTCCATCGCGAAGTACCAGTCGTTTCCAACCCGACCGAAGTCGAGAGCGGCGACGATGTTTGGATGGGCGAGCCGAGCACCCAAGCGGGCCTCGGCCCGGAATCGCTTCAAGAACTGGATGTCGCTTGCGAGGTGGGGGTGGATCCGCTTGATGGCCACTCGGCGCTGAAAACCCCCTTCCGGACAGTAGAGTGCGTCGAGTACGGTCCCCATTCCGCCGGAGGCAATGACGTCGCCGAGCTTGTACTTGCCAAACAGATCCTGCTGCCTGACCCGGCGCCCCGCCTTGGCGATCATGGAGCGCAGCCCAACCACCGCCCCGGTTCCGACCGCACCCATGAGAATGAGCGAGCACATGCGCACAATCTGTACATCGAGCCCATACAGGAGGTTGTCCGATACCTCCACCTGCGGAGCGATGACCCAGGCGTACACCAGGCCGTACTCGGCAGCACACGCAAGCCCCATGATGAACGGAAGCTCGGGTCTGAGGCGAAGAATTGAAGCCGCGAGGAACAGAGAGAACAGGATCGGCGGCACCCAACTCCCGAGGGCGTAGCCAGGCCCTTCGAGGCGCACCAAGACCAGGAGCGAGTATCCGGGCACCAGCACCTCGATCACCGGGTTCACCCAGCTGAATACCTGCAGTCCGTAGCCGCGGGACATGCCGCGATGGGCGAGGCTGAACCAGATGAAGGCCCACAACGCAAAGCCGCCCAGAGTCATTCCGGAGTCGCGGCTCACAAAAGCGGCGAAATAGAGCGCGATGAACAGCCCAAACAGGGCAACGAACTGACCGACTCGAGCCATTGCGGTCTCGAGATCGCTGGCTCCCGCCTGTAGAGCCTTCCACAGGGCGACATTGGCCCCCTCGGAGGCGCTGCGCAGGGGGGCTGGAATCGGCGTGGGGGCGGCCATCGCTCACCATACACTTCGCGACCTCCGCGACCCAAAGTCCCTCATCACGTCCGGTAGGAGGTTCCGGAAGCGGAGTGAAATCGCGAATTCCTCCCAGCGCGGCTATGTTGTATTTGAAACCGGGAAGGATCAACATGGGTGGCACGACGACCAAGCGGGAGGCCGCAAGAGCGCTAACAAAACACTTCGACATCCGGCTGGCGGGCGATCTCGAACGCCTGTTGGTCGCGGGATACGACGCCGAGGCCATGAAGTTCCTCACTGGCGCCGCCCCGAGGCTGCCAGACGGCTTCGATCTCACCGACAACGAGTGGCGCGAGGCGGTCCTGGACGCTCTAGACCCGCTCCTGGTCGAGACCGAGGACGGCGAAGACATCGACGATGTCCAGACCACGATGATGCCAAACTACGCCAACTTCGCCCGCGATCTGCGCGAGGATGTCGAAGACGAGCCATAGGATCTAAGGGCTGCGCCAGTCGCCGTCATGAAGCCGTTCGTGCGGGCAATAGTCCGCCTTATAGGCTAGGTGTCGGCAGTCGCCAACATAGAGCCCCAGATACAGATAGTCCCGCCCCGTCCGCTTGCAGAGCTCGACCTCCTTCATCACCGAGAAGACCCCCGGCGACAGCTTGGACACTTCATCCACCGGATCAAAATAGAAGTAAACCGAGCTCGCAGCGCGAAGACCGAGGTCGACAACCCCTACCCCGACGAGCTTGTCGTCGTAGTAGTACCGCATCTCGACGGTGTGGAAGCACGTCTGCACGAGCCAGCTCACATACCCGAGGGGCGTCATCGGCAGATCGTCATCGGAGACCAGGCCCCGCTCCCGCTTGTGGCGGTTGAAGAGATCGAGCTTCTCGGTCGAGAATGTCGCCCGGCCAACCTCGATTCGATAGCGGTCACCCCAGCGCCGCATCACCCTTCGCTGCGATTTGGAGGGCACGAAGTCCGCCGCCCGCACCCGTATCCCCTGACAGCTCGAACAGGTGGGACACGCCGTCCGATACAGGCAGGTCCCCACCCGCCTCTCGGCATTGGCGAACCGGCCGTCGGTCTCGGCGAGGGTGAGCCTCCGAAGCTGCCTGTACAGGGGCATACGCGCGATCTGCCCGTCTATGTACGGGCAGCGCTGTAGACCGTCGTAGACCAGCTTCTGCATGAAATCATCATACCTCGGTCATGGGTGCAGGACTTCGGACATGACCCTAGAATCGGTGTGCAACCGGCACCGGCGTGCATCGCGACGTGCCCTCGGTCGCCAGCTCTTCCGCGACCCGGTCCAGCCATCGCAACACGCCCTCCCTACGCAGACCCGCCCCGGCCTGGATGACCATCGCCGCCATGAGCAGCTGCGCCGGTCTGGAGTCGAAGTGGGCCATATGGGTTCGGAGGTGGTGGAAGCACTGGGCCTCCCGGATCACAGGTTCTCCTTGGATTACACTCCGTGTCCAGTCCTGCAGGATGAGCCCGACGCCGTCGTCTTGCAGCGCATCGACCGCACACCTTGCGGCGGCGGCGTCCCGACGCAACAGGCACAAAAGTGCCCATCCCACCAGGGTATCCACAGGATCCTTGGCGTCGGGAGGACCGACACCCCAGCCCATCCACGTGTCGATGGCCGCGTCGCACGCACCCCGTGCATGGGGGCGGATCGAAGACAGCACTGCGGCGGCGACGGCGAGCCGGACGCGCTCGCAGCGAGTCGCCTCGTCCAGCGTACTGTCGGTCACCAGCAGTAGCGCTCCAACCATGGTGTCGGCGAGCTCTTCCGCCCAAGCCGGAAGGCCACTGTCGCCGCGGCTGGCGAGGACCCCAAGGGCGAGGGCCTCGCCTCCTGCCATGAAGGCTCGCCCGCCGTTCTCGGCGCGTACACGGCGCTGGAGTCTCTGCATCAGTCGCGGATCCGGCCAGGCATAGGGTTCCATCAAGTCCTCCTACATCTAGGAGAGTCACTATTGATACGAACCGGTGCCGACGGCATTTGTCCGACTTTGTCGCGGTGCGTCTCCGCTCGACCTCAGACATGATTCTGCACACGGCCGACCACAACGTACCGTTGGAACGCAGTTTCAACGGCACTTGTGCAGCGGCTGGGTCAGAATCACTTCAGGTGTGGCGCGCGCAGCGTGTCACTTAAAGTGAAGTTTCGAGGCACATAACCGGAGCTTGCGACGGTTGGGCGCATCGATTAGGCTGCATGTGTCAGGAGGCCCAACTGCCCGAGGTTCGCGTCCTCAATAGCTTCGGCGAAGTCTCCGCCAAGGAATGGGACGCCCTGGTCGGCGAGCGATCCCCGTTCCTCGAGCATACGTTCCTGTACGGCCTGGAGCGCTTCGAATGTGCTGCGACGGAGTCGGGGTGGACTCCGAGGCCGGTGACCGTCTGGGAGGGGGGCAAGCTCATCGCCGCGGCTCCCGCCTGGGAAAAGACACATTCCATGGGAGAGTTCGTCTACGACCACTCGTGGGCTGACGCCGCCCGCCGAGCTGGATTCCGCTACTACCCGAAGCTGGTGGTGGCGGTGCCGTTCACGCCGGTCACCGGAGATCGTCTCTTGATCGCACCTGGGGTGGATCCACAGCTCGCCAGAGGAGCCCTCCTTGCCGGACTGCGAGCCGCGACCCAGGGCTGCCATGGCCTGCACGTGCTCTTCAATCGAGAGGCTGAGGCCGCGGCGCTAGAGGATTCCGGGGGATTCACGCGCATCCAGTTCCAGTTTCAGTGGAGGAACCACGGATACCAGACCTTTGACGACTTCCTCGCCCAGTTCCGAAGTCGACACCGGAAGAAGATCCGCCGAGAACGCCGCGAAGCGGGCCGACTCCAGATCGACCAGGTCCTGAACCCGAGCGCGGAAGATGTCGCAGTGATGCACAGGTTCTACCGGAATACCTGCGCGCAGTTCGGCCACTGGGGCCGGGTGTACCTGAGCGAGCCGTTCTTCGCCCACCTGCAACAAGAGTGGAAGGACCGCATCCTCCTCGTCCTCGCACGCCAGGACGGAGAAGTGGTCGCTGGGGCCTTCAACGTGGTGAAGGGCGACACCATGTACGGTCGCTACTGGGGCTGCGCCGAGGAGGTGAAATTTCTTCATTTCGAGCTTTGCTACTATCAAACTATCGAATATTGTATCGACCACGGTCTGACGCTCTTCGAGCCGGGGCACGGTGGCGGCCACAAGTATCGACGCGGCTTCGAACCGACGATCACCTACTCCACCCATTGGCTGATGGATCGACGCCTGCACGAGGGCCTGAAGCACCACACCGTCGCCGAAGCCGAGCATGTGCGTCGACAGGCGGTGGCGTTGACGGAGCAGTCCCCTCTGAAGCCACCGAGTGATACCGGGGAGTAGGAGGAGCGTTGGTCAGCATCAAATACTGCGTCGTTTGAGATTACCTACCTCGTGCCGCCCGGGTGGCGGCCGCGATCACCGAGGCCAACGGCGTCGACGTCGACCTCATCGGGGGTAGCAAGGGCGTCTTCGAGATCGCCGTTCGAGGGGAAGTCATCCTCCAGAAGACCGTCGCCGGCTTTCCGACCCCCGAAGACTGCGCATCCGCCGTCAAGGACGCGCTGGCAACATAAGGACTATCCGCCTTCTAAACGCTGCTTTTCGGCAGTGAGCTCGACGACATCTCGGTAGTCGCGGAGCTTGGGAGCGAGGCGCTGGCGCACTTTGTTGTGGATCGGCGCGAGGATTCGCCATGCCGGCATCAACCACAATGACGCCTCGGCGGACGGAAGCGCCGTGCCCGTCGAACCGTCGGCGGCCGGATACCGCATTCCCCCGGGATCGTCGCCGATGTTGGGATTGGAGCTGTCGTGGAAGGAGTCGTGGAGCTGGGCAGACTTGTAGGCAACCAGTGGGCGCCCGAAGCTGAGATCGCCGTACACGTCCAGGGTGACCTTGCCCATCCAGCGCTGGGGAGGCCGAAAGACAACCCTTCCCTGCGGCTTGTCGATCGGCTTGTAGCCCATGGCCTCCATCTCGCGCACGATGCTGGAACGGGCCTGCTTGATGGCGTGGTCGCCCCAGACCGTGATCTCGAGGGCGGCGTCCTCGGCGGGCTCTTCGCCATACGCAAAGTTCAGGAGTAGCAGGAGCGCGATCATCCCGGCGTTCTTAACGCGAGGGTCCGGCGGTGGCTGACCCAGGGGGTGCCCGACACTGCGAAGCGCATCGGTGCAACGCGATCGCACACCTCGGCATAGTCGATGCCCACCCTCGGGCCGACGAGGACCTCTTCGGGGACAGTCCCTTCCGAAAGCTCGACGCCACCTGCTTCACAGAGATCGTGACCGCTCCAGGACGTGTCGATGCCAAGAGCGGCGCCGACCTTGCCGGGTCCGGTCAACAAAACTGGTCCCGTCTTGTCACCGCGTCGAGCACGGATCAGATCGAGGCCCGCGACCGGTTCTGCAGCACGGATGAGCACCGCTGCCCCCCGGCCCTCGGCCTCCGCCACGATGTTCACCATGTTGTGAATGCCGTAACAGAGGTACACGTAGAGATGGCCGGGCGGCCCCCACATCGGCTCGTTTCGAGTGGTGCGGCCAAAGCGAGTGTGACTGGCGCTGTCCGTGAGCCCGTAGGCCTCGACCTCTGTGATGGCGAGGGTGACCGCACCACAGCTCAGGTGGGCGCCGAGAAGCTCCTCCGCCACCAACGCCACATCTCGAGCGAAAAAGCCGCGCGCACGCCTGTTACTCGGCATCCACGAACGTCTGGAGCTTGGAGCGATATCGGCCGGAGCGCACGTCGAGATCCTCGGCAGGCGCTTCGATCTCGGCGAGGATGGCCTCGGCCCTGGAACGGGCGTCGTCGGTGCGATCGAGTCCGACCAGCGCCTCGCACACCAGGGCCGCGCAGCGCAGTTTGTTGTCGCCCCAGGCAGCCTCGGCACACTGCTCACTCGAGACCAGAGCCGCCTCGTAGTCCTCGGTGTGCAGGAAGATCTCGGCCTCTTCGAGGAGGAAGGTCGGCTCGTTTGGCCAGCTCTCCCGTGCCTCACGCAGGAAGTCCACAGCCCCCGAGACGTCGCCGCTCTTCTCGAGGAGGCTGGCGAGCGAGGTGTACAGGGCGCGATCCCGGAAAGGATCGCCCGTGAAACCAGAGCGGAGAGCGGAGGCCGACGCGGCATAGAGCAGTGGGGCCTCTTCCTCATCCGCCATCACTGCGCTGTAGTACAGGAGATCCGACGCTTTTTCGCCCTCGACCCCCACCAGCGCCCGGGAGATGGCTCGCTGGAGCACCGCCTTGCCACCCTCCTCGGCGGTGAGTCGGCTCGCGCCCGGTATCCAGTCCAGGGCGCGGTTGGGAGCGTTGTCGACAAGCCAGACGGCGTCATCCAGGGTCGGGGCGGTCAGGGCGCGGGCTAGGCGGAGCTCCAGGGAGGGCTCACCAGCCTCGGCGCGGGCAACCCAGGCTTCTACGCCATCTTCCCGCCGCTGGGCGAGGAGCCAGGCCACCTTTCCGGCCTCCGCTGGATCGACGGTCTCGGGGTCGACCTCGGTGTAGTCGGTGGCCGGCTCTTTCTGGCCGGCGGTCTTGGCGAGCCACCTCACGAAGCTGTCGCGACCTGAGAACCCAACTTCGCGGCTGATCTCGCGCCCCTTGGCGTCAGCGATCACGATCGTGGGGTAGCCGCCGACGTGGTAGCGGTCCTTGAGTGCCCAGGACCGGGCATCGTCGACGTCCAGGACGACGACCTCGTACTTATCCAGGATTTCAGGCCGTTCTTTGGAGTGCAAGACCTCGGCAGCGAGCTGGTTGCACGGTGGACACCACACCGCGGAGAAGTCGAGCAAGACCCGCTTGTCAGTGCCTTTCACCGCCGCAAATGCAGCGTCGGCGAGTGCCTGCGCATCGGTCTGGAAGTGGGGGCCTTCGGGTTCTGGGTCGGCCTCTGGGATGGACACGGCGAGATCGACGGAGCCCTTCTTGTCGGTGGGGACGTCGCCACTGACAACCAGCTCGAGCTGGACGCAGACCCCGTCGGCCTTGTTGCAGACGGTGACCTTGAGATCACCCTCGACGCGCTCTCCGCGTACGGACCACAGGTCGACCCCGGAGGTGACGCGGGCGCCGAACACGGCGTAGGTGACCTGTTGATCTGCCCAGCGAACCGACACATCCGCCGGCGCCTCGGGAGAGATTTCGTAGCCATGGGGAGGGACCACGGACAGCGCAGCGCCATCGCCCTTCCACGTCAGACCCACGTCCGGTAATGCAGTGGCGTACGCCACACTCATGCAAAGAAGAAGCATGCGGGCAGTGTATCTCCAAACGAGATAGCAGGCGGCCGGCTCGTCCCAGGAGGCCCCTTTGCGTACCGCCCTCATTCTGACCGCTCTCGTCCTTGCAGGCTGCAACCAGGAGGTCACCCCACCCCCGGTGCCCGGCCACCTGACGCCAACGGGAGAGGTGGTGTTCACCATCAACGGCGACAAACAGGTCACGCAAAGCATGCTCGACGCTGTGACCGCGCAGTTCCCCGCGGACCAGCTCGAGCAGATGAAGGCCAGTGGACAGATGAAGGGCTTCTACGACCAGCTCGCCCTCGGAGAGCTCCTGTATGCCCAGGCCTTGGACCAGAAGCTGTACGAAGACCCCGTGGTTGCCGACGGCGTGTCCATGGCCGCTCGCCAATACATGGCCGGCATCCTTGTCCAGCGCACTGGTGACGCCGCGGTCACCGACGCCGCTATCGCCAAGTACTACGAAGAGCACAAAGTCCAGTACGCCCGGGCGCAGGTCAACGCGCGCCACATCCTCGTCGAAGAGGAGTCCAAGGCCAAAGAGGTCTTCGAGAAGGTCAAGGCCGGCGGTGATTTCGCAGCCCTCGCCACCGAGTTCTCCAAGGACACCGGTAGCAAAGCCAAGGGCGGATCAGTTGGCTGGTTCGAGAAGGGCCGCATGGTCGAAGAGTTCAGCAACGCCGCTTTCGGCGCCGAGAAGGGCGCAATCCTCGGCCCCATCGAGACACGCTTCGGCTTCCACATCATCGAGGTGGTGGACAAGCGCGACGCGACCCCCCTCGAAGACGTGAAGCCCCAGATCGAGCAGGCGGTGCGCAAAGAGGCCATCGATACCTTCATCGAGAACCTCAAGAAGAGCCTGGTCATCACCACGGCCGACGACGACGCCGCTGGCGCCACGCCACCGGCTGGCGGAGCCACTCCAGGTGCCGGACAGGGACTGCCCCCCGGCCATCCGCCCGCAGCCCCGCCGCCGCACTAGCCCATGACAAAGCCATGGGTCGTCATCCTCGGAGCCTCCTCCGGCTTCGGGGCCGCGACCGCGCGAGCCTTCGCCGCCGCCGGTCATCCGATCTTCGGAGCGCATCTCGATCGACGCTCCACCATGCCCGCTGTCGACGCCCTGGTCGAGGAGCTGCGCGCCCATGACGTGCCGGTCGTCTTCCACAACGGAAACGCCGCCAGCGACGACGAGCGAGCGGCGGCGATCGACGCGCTCCAAGGCGCAATGAGCGAGGGCGACACGGTCGGTGTTCTCCTCCACTCCCTGGCCTTCGGCACCCTGCGTCCCTATTTCGGCGACCGGGTCATCGGCCGGCGCCACATGGACATGACCCTCGACGTCATGGCCCACTCCCTGGTCTATTGGAGCCAGGACCTGGTCTCGCGCGAGCTCCTTGGCAAGGGTGGACGAATCTACGCAATGACCAGCTCTGGCTCCCTCGCGGCGTGGCCATCCTACGGCGCAGTCTCCGCGGCCAAGTGCGCGCTCGAGTCCCACATTCGGCAGCTCGCCGTCGAGCTCGCCCCGAACGGAATCACCGCCAACGCGATCATGGCTGGCGTGACCATGACTCCCGCGCTCGAGAAGATCCCGGGGTCGGACGCCATCGCCGCCAAGGCCATGGACCGCAATCCTCACGGCCGGCTCACCACCCCCGAGGATGTCGCCAACTGCCTGCTAGCCCTGGCGGGCCCAGGCACCGGGTGGCTGACCGGCAATGTGCTCAAGGTCGACGGCGGCGAGGCGATCGGAGGATAGGGCTGGGCAGGCCTCCCTGCCCCACACTGGATAGGAAAGCCCATGCCACCGACTCTGCCGATCTACCTGGACAACCACGCCACAACCCGCGTCGATCCTCGGGTCGTCGAGGCGATGCTGCCCTTCTTCACCGAGATCTACGGGAACGCCGCTTCCCGAGGGCACAGCTTCGGACACCGTGCGAGGGGCGCCGTCGAAGCAGCAAGAAGCCAGGTTGCAAGCCTGCTCGACTGCAGCGCAAAGGAGATCATCTGGACGTCCGGCGCCACCGAGTCCAACAACCTGGCCATCCAGGGTGTCGCCCACGCCCGTGCCGACCGCGGCCGACATCTCATCACCGTCGCGACCGAACACAAAGCCGTTCTCGACACCTTCGAGGCGATGGAAGACGAGGGATTCGAGACTCAGATTCTAGAGGTTCAACGCGACGGATCGCTAGCAGAAGGCGCGCTACGGGCAGCCATCCGCCCCGATACCATCCTCGTCTCGGCGATGGCGGCCAACAACGAGGTCGGCACCCTGCACGATCTCGCCGCAATCGGCGCGCTCTGCGGCGAGAGAGGCGTCGTCTTCCACTGTGACGGGGTCCAGGCCGCCACCATCTGCCCACTCCCAGTGCACGAGCTCGGGATCGACCTGCTGTCCCTGTCCGCCCACAAGATGTATGGGCCCAAGGGCGTCGGCGCCCTCTACGTCCGCCGCGGAACGCCCCGCCTCAAGCTGGCCCCCATCTTCCATGGCGGTGGACACGAGCGCGGCATGCGGTCGGGAACGCTCGACGTGCCCAGCATCGTCGGGATGGGACTCGCCGCCGAGCTCGCAGAGCAGGGACTCGCAGACGTGGAGGTGATGCGCAGCCGCCGAGACAGGCTCTACCAGGGGCTCGCCTCCGCGGTGACCGGCCTCTACCTCAACGGACCGGAACTCGGCGAGCGGGCGGCCAACAACCTCAACGTCTCCTTCGACGGCGTCGAGGCCGAGGCCCTGTTGATGGCCATTCGAGAGATCGCGGTTTCGACCGGCTCAGCCTGCACCTCCGCTACCCTGGAGCCCTCCCACGTTCTGCGTGCCATGGGCATCGGGGACGACATCGCCCACGGCTCGATCCGCTTTGGCCTCGGGAGGTTCAACACCGACGAGGAAATCGACTACGTTGTAGAGACGATCGCACTCAAGGTCACCGAGCTGCGAGCGCTCAGCCCCCTGTACGAAGACCCCTAGAAACGGAGCCCCAATGCCCGTGACCCTCACTGATGCTGCCGTCGAACGCGTGGCGGCCATGGTGAAAGAGAAGGACGCTGACTGGCTCCGGCTAAGCGTCCGCGGCGGAGGCTGCACCGGTCTGAACTATGTGCTCGACTGGGTCAGCGATCCCGAAGAGAGCGATAGGATCTTCGAGTTCGGGCCCGCCAAGGTGTGCGTCGACAAGAAGTCCTACCTGTTCCTGAACGGCATCGAGCTGGACTACGAGGCCGATCTCGTGCGGCAGGCCTTTGTGTTCAACAACCCGCAGGCGAAGCGATCCTGCAGCTGTGGTGAGTCCTTCTCGGTGTAGAGATCGACGCAGACGGTACGTTGTGGTCGACCGGGCGCAGAACTACTGGAGCTTGAGGCTCCCGTCCGGCTGCTTGACCCAGGTCTTGCAGCCGACATCGCTGTCCTTGGCGACCAGCCGACCGTCGGGGCAGCGCGTCCATCCATCGGCGTTGGCACCCGACTGCCCAATGGGGACCGAGATGGCGGTCGGCCCCTCGAGCAGCCACGTGATCCAGTCCTCCTCGAACTGCTCGAGCCCACCGCGGTAGTTCTTCTCCACCACCTCGAGAGCCTCCGAGGAGCCTCGCCCCATCTGGTAGCTGATCAAGATGTCCTTGAGGACCTCCTTGCCCTGCATCGACGACAACAGGAAGTGAGACAGCGCCCAGCCGTAAGCGTAGCGAGCGCCCGCATCTTTGGTGGTCAGCTGGTTCCAGCTCGGGTTGGACTTCATCACCCTCTCGGCCGACTGCCAACGCCCCGCCCGCTGCTCGGCCTGGAGCCAACGAACCGTGCGGGGGATGGGGTCCAGATAGATACTGTTGCCGCTCAGGCGCGCGTTCTCGAAGCACTCCGCGAGTCCCTCGTTGGCCCACCGCGGGGGTCGGGCGCGAGCGGTATTCATCAGGAAGTGCGATGACTCGTGCAGAAAGACCCGCATCATCGCGTCGACGCTTGTATTGCCCCAGAGCACCCCTTCGTTGGGGTTTCTCGTGAAGAACCCAGTAGACCAGTGCGGGGCATTGATCGCCCTGCTCGCAGCGTCGAAGTCGGCCCGATCCCCGAGGATCCGGATCCTCACCTCGACGGTCGCCGGGAACTCCAAAGCAAAGACGCCGCTGTAGAACCCCAGCATTCGACTGAGGGTGCGCTTCAGCGTGGAGCGTGTCTCCTGACTCAGGGCGTAGTCCTCTGCGGCGACCTGCATCTCCAGCGACACCGGCTCGGCGGCCGTCGCGGGCAAGAGCAGCAGCAGCAATAGAATCCACACAGCTAGGACGTATCGGATTCTTTCGACTCTTACGACGAGGCGCCGAAAGCTGGCCCCCGCTGCGTCGCCGAGATAACAACCGTGGCTCGCTGAAACCGCGAGACGCCAAGAGGTGGCCAATGGCCAAGAAGAAGAAAGACGCGCGGCAGGTAATTCACTTGGAATGCACGGAACAACGTGGAAGCGGTGTCCCGGGCATGAGTCGCTATGTGACTCAGAAGAACAAGAAGAACACCCCGGCGCGCCTCGAGCTCAAGAAGTACAACCCCTATCTCCGTCGCCATACTGTCCACAAAGAGGTCAAGTAAGGCGAAGGATCAGGCGCGGCCTCGACGAGGTCACGGTCCTGAAACCCAGCGTGCGGCCCACGATCACTCCTGATCAAAGCCCCCGCGCGCTGTAATCTGCACCCCTGGAGACCAGAAATGGCTCGATATCGTGGACCCCGGCTCAAGAAATGCCGGGCCGTGGGCACGGTGCTTCCCGGACTGACGACGGTGGCGACGCTCAATCGCCCCTTCCCACCCGGTGAGCACGGCACCCGCAGGCGCTCAAAGCCCTCCGACTACAAGATCCGACTCGCCGAGAAGCAGAAGGCCCGCTGGCACTTCGGCATCCTCGAGAAGCAGTTTCAGCGCTACGTCAAGAAGGCGAGCAAGCTGAAGGGGCCATCCGGCCTCAACCTCATGCTCCTCCTCGCGTCCCGCCTCGACAACATCGTCTGGCGCCTCGGCCTCACCCGCACCATCCCGGCCTCCCGCCAACTGATCGTGCACGGCCACATCCTGGTCAACGGCAAGCGCGTCGACCGGCCCTCGTTCCACGTCAAGGCTGGCGACGAGATCTCCGTCCGTGAAAAGACCCGCAGCAAGAGCTTCGTCACCGACGTCGTCGAGCACTCCAGCACCCTCCCACGCCCGGCATGGCTCGACTTCGATCCGGCCAAGTGCGTTGGCAAGCTGACCTCGGCCCCCGAACGCGCCGACCTTCCGTTCGACCTGAACGAAGCGGCCATCATCGAGTTCTACTCGCAGAAGCTGTAGAACACTTCTGCTATTGCGAGCAGAAGAGCCCCGGAGTCGAGAGACTTTGGGGCTTTTTCGTGGGCACTACATCCCTTCGAGCAGAGGAATCTCGCGAGCCAGCCCGCTCTGGAGGATACCGATCGCCGGCGCTCTGGTGAGGAGCTCATGGGCGGCTTCGACGCGTCCGGCGCGCTGCCTCATCGCGCCTATGAGGGCCAGATGCAGGCCGCTGCTGGTCTGCCCGAGCAGTCGTTCACCGAACTCGAGTGCAGCTGCCTCGCCCTCCTCGCCGAGAACGATGAGGATCCGCACTGCATCGGTCTGTGCCTGGACAGCGCGAGCCGCCCGACCGCTCATCGCCTGGGCTATCAGGTAGCGCGCCTGGTCCAGTTCTCCCTGCAGGATCCGAATCAGGGCCATGCCCGCCCGTGCATGGGCCCCCGCCTGGCCAGCTTCGATGCCAGCCAGCCACCGAGCGGCGTCGCTGAGTCTTCCCTGCTGTAGCGCGAGGGTGCCCAGGTTGAGCCTGGCCACGATCCGGGTCTTCTTGCTCACGAGCGGGCTGGCCTCGAGTACGCGCAGAACCGCGGTGGCCTCTTCTTCGCGGCCGAGCTCCAGTGCCTCGAGGGCGCGTGTCAGGCGATGAGTGGACCAAATCCGGTTCGCTGCCCACGCCATTCCCACCGCGGCCACACCAAATGCCATCGCGGGAATAATGGAGCCTGCACCGACGGAACCGGCAACCATGAGCCACAGCACTGCAGGCATCGCGATGACGATGGGGACCGCGTATAGGGCCCCGTGCAGCGGCCGAGAACTCCGGCCCCGGCCATCGAGGACCTCCGGACGACTGCGGGCCCAGCTCCGCTCCAGCTTGAAGGCCAGTGCCCCGAGAACAGCAAAGCCGGCCATGCACCCTATTCCGAGGCTCGCTCCTCCCGTGTCGAGCTGACCGGTGAGCTGCAGGGTGATGCCAAGGGACGTGCCCGCGGTGGCACCGGTGAGCGCCCAGATACCGACTACAGCGACCGCTCCTTGGCTCTCGCGCCTACCTTCCGAGGGTGGCTCGAAAGGCTCGCTCAATCGACACGCACGTAGAACGGCCCGAGCTTGTCGTGGATCACGGACACGTGGCGCGACAGGTCTCCCTGGAAGATGGCGTCGGCATACCCGAGGGAAGTCGCGGTCATTGGCGGGGGCAGGGGCGCTTCTGAGATCCAGGCCTGCTGCTTCTCGTAGCTCGCGCTCTTCCAGCTTCGCCGAGCCTGGGACCAATAGGGACCCAACGCGACCAGAGCGGTCAGATCCGCGCGAGTGCCATTGTTCCAGCGGTCGCGCACGGTGTTGTACAGGGCCTGCCGATCGGAGACGCTCAGTCGCATGGCGCCGCCGCCTTGAACTTCGCGGCACAGCGATGCGTAGAGGATCCACCCCTCGATGTCGGACTCGGTGAGCGCCAGCTTCTCGTCATCGTCGGACGCCCAGACCTTCATCCGCACGGACAACACGCTCCAGAGCTGGGTGTCTTCGCTGGTAATCAAGCCATCGCCGTGCGAGACCTTCCAGACCTCGGACGAGCGCTTCTCGGCACCGTCGAGGCCTTGCTTGCCCTCGAACCCCAGGATCGCAGTACGGATCTCGGCGATCCAGGCGTCCCCGGCATTGGGATCTCCGCTCCAGCGGTCGCGGACCTCGGTGAGAATCCGGGTTCGATCTCGGGGCGAGGAAGGGCGACCGGCGAGGAGCTGTACATAGCGACCGACGATCTGTGCGTCCTCACACCTGAGTTGTCGCTCTCCGGCCGTGGTGAGGACCTGCTCAGGTGAAGAACACGAGACGGGCTGACCGCAGCCCATCGCCAGTAGGACCAGGAGCGCGCTAGGCAGCACCGCCGGCCCCGAGGACCCAGTATGGGCTGCCTGCAAGCTGCGTCTTGAGCTGGGAGATCTCCGCCGCCTGGAGTTCGAATGTCTGGGGCTGTCCCGTACGCGGATCGCGCTGAGTGGCAAACCAGCGCTCGCCCTTCTTGCTCTTGTGCAGCATCAGCCCACGGGGGTCGTCGAAGACCAGGTTGAGATCGGCGTTGGTAAGGGGGCGATTGGGATCTTCCTCCTCTTCTTCCGGCTCGGGCTCGGGCTCGGGCTGCAGCTTCTCCACAACCTCGTCGACCTCCCAGCGCAGCTCGAGGGACATCCCCTTCTTGGCCTCGGCGAGGTGCGACTCGACGATCGAAAGGTCACCGATGGCCTCGCACGCGGCGAGCAGCTCGGCCTTGATGCCATCACGCTCCTTCCAGCTGGCCGCGGCTAGCTGCGTCAAGAGGGCGTCGATCGTCTCCATTCATCCTCCGGCGGCTGTGTCTATCCCACCGCCGGGGTAGAGTCACCCGATGGAGTTCCTCGAAAGCTTCAATGAAGAGCACCGGGAGATGTTTCTCGGTGCAGCAGACACCCTGCTTCTCGACCGTGGAGACTATCTGCTCCGCCGAGGTGAGCCCGGTGGCGACGTCTTCATGCTGAAGACCGGCACCCTCGAGGTGGTGGACACCCGCAACACGCCCGAGGTCATCCTCGCGGTCCTCAACGACGGAACGATGGTCGGCGAGATGGCCTTCATCGACAGCTCACCGCGCTCTGCCGACGTGCGCGCGGGCACCTCGACCGAGATTCTCCGCTGGGGGCGCGACGATCTGCGCAATCTCCTCCAGCGGAGGCCCACGTTGGCCGCCACGTTCTTCGAAAGCGTGGCAAAGATTGCCTCCCTGCGGATTCGCACGATGACCGAGGGCGCAGTCTCGGGCGCATATTCCAAGGCCGAAGGCATGAACCAGGCGGGGCTGGCACGTGTCAAGGAGGAGGCTCGCGACCTCTCCGAGAATGTGAAGGCCCGCTTCCTAAAGGTCGAAACTGCACTTCGGGCCGATCCCTACGACGAGGAGGCGATCAAGGGCGTGTGGTCTCTGCTCGACCACCTCCAAGAGGCCCTCCACGAGCTCTTTGAGATCCACCCGGAGCCCGAGGCACAGGATATCGCTGCGACCGTATTGTGCAGGGAACTCCATCCATATCTCGTCCGATCATCACTCGCCGAGCGCTGCATCCGCCGGCCACAGGGCGTCACCGGGACCGCCGAGATCCTGGCCCATGTGCTCGTGAACACAGCCGGGGGCGATGGACAGCTGGGGGAGATCCTCGATCGGTGGCTCCTCGACCGCCCCACCCTCGCCGCAATCCGAGCCTTCCGCGAGCCGACCGTCGATCTCGTCGCCCGCCTGCTGCCGCAGCATCGAAACCGGAGGGCGCTCCTCATCAACGCCGGGACGGGTTCCCTGGTCGCCGGTCTCACGGACAAGCTCGCTCACCCGCCGACAATCCTCACCGTGGTGGACCAGAGCCGGGATGCCCTGGCATTCCTCGACGCCGGGCTGACGTCCCGACCCCGAGGGGTGACCCTCGAGACCATTCAGGAGAACCTCCCGCAGTTCGCTATGGGTCGAGGTCGTCACGTGTTCCAGCCCCAGGACGCGATCATCGTGCACGGCCTGGTGGAGTACATGCCCGAACGTATTGCGGTTTCTTTGCTGACCGCATGCCGCGAGCTGCTGACCCCCGATGGCGTGATCGTGTGCAGCGCCTTCAGCCCGAGCGCAGACCTGGAGTTGCTCGACCGTCTCCTGACTTGGCCGACAATCCGCCGAAGCCCCGAAGCGTTGGTCAATATCCTCACGGCCGCGGAACTCGAAGTCGTGGAGCGCACTGAGCTCGCCCACCCAGGAATGCTGGTGGCCGCGAAGCTCGCCGCCCGTTCCTGATCTTGCGATAGCGGGGGTTGCGCAGTAGTGTGCCCCCGCACAACGGAGCCTACAAAGATGCACAAGTCCGCTTCAGTCGTCCTCTCCCTTGGCTTGGCAGCCCTCCTGATGGGGTGCGGTGGTGAGACCACGACTCCAGAGCCCGCTCCCGATCCCGCGACGCCAGCCGAAGAGCCTGCGCCGGCCACTCCCGATGATCCCGGACTCGATCTCGAGGCGATGAAGGACGCCGAGAATGTCGCGCTCGTCCCGTCGCCGGTCGAGACCCAGAAGGCCCTCGAAGCGGCTGGCATCGACACGCAGCTCTCGTCGCTGATCCCGAAGCACGGCTTCGACCTCGCGAACGCCGATACCGATCACGCGGCAATCCGCACAGGCGTCATCCTCGCCGACGCCCTGCTCACTGTGAAATCCGCCGAGAAGAAGGCGCTGCTCGGACGCCTGAACCAGATCCGCGACGGCATGGGCCAGCTCGGTGGCGGCAAAGACATCGACGCAACCCTGCAGGACATGCGAGATCGCGTGAAGACCGACGCCGTGGACCGCGAAGAGCTCCTCAAGGAGTTCGACGAGCTGTCGGGCGCGGTCATCCCCGAGCTCAAGTTCAACGACAACGAGCGCGTCGTTCCGCTCATCGAGGCGGGATCTTGGCTCGAGGGCGCCAACCTGGTGGCCAAGGCCGTCAAGGGCAGCCCCGACACCGGAGCCGCGGACACCCTCCTCAAGCAGCCCGCCGTGGTCGACTACTTCATCAAATACGTCAAGGAAGAAGGCGCTGACAAGGCACCCGCCGCTGTGACCGAGAAGCTCGACGCCTCGCTGGCGATCCTCAAGGGACTGGCCGAGAAAGAGGGTTCCCTCTCCGCAGAGGACATTGAGACAGTCATCAAGGTGACCGATGACGTCCTCACCCTGCTGTAGACTGTCCAGCACCTAGGAGGCCCAGTGACCAAGATGTTGTCAATGGCTTTGATCGGAGCGCTGTTCGCGTCCGTCCCCGCGTTCGGTGGCGAAGCAGAAGCCGAGACCTGCCTGCGCACCAAGGTCTGGGAGGGCTACAACGACGGCTGGGGCATCCGCACGATGACCTCGAGCGAGATCGCTGTCGGAAAGACCAGGAACTACCTAGTCACTCTCTACAAAGGCAACGACTACCAGATCGCGACCTGCGGCGACTCCACGGTGACCAAGCTCGACGTGCTGCTCTATGACACCGACGGCAAGGTGGTCACGCGTGCCGCCGAGACCAATCGGGAGCCGAAGATCGAGTTCACGCCCGACGAGACCGGCACCTACTACATCGTGCTCTACCTGCGCGAGGTCGAGGGCAAGAAGAAAGAGGCGGGGGCCGCCATGGCGGTGGTCTACAAGTAGGGACCGCCGGTGCTCACCGCCCAGCTCTCCGACCGATTCCGCGAGGCCCTCGGCGACCGCGATACGCCCGAGCGCCAGGAGTCCATCAACTTCGCAGTCGAGTTCACGCGTCTGCTCGCGCGGATCCTCCCCGACGAGGACGTCACCGATGTGGCGCGTGCGTCGATGGCAGACTCCATCGCAGCGCGGACCAACCTGAGCCGGCCGGAGATCGAGGTCCTCCTCGAGCTCGCTCTCGCACCGGAAAACCGCATCGCCATTGGCGAGGCCGATCTGCGGGCTTTTGGCTCCCGATTCGGACGAGCGGAGGAGGAGGCGCTGCGAGCGGCGGTGGCCGAGGAGCTGGATCTAAAGGCCTTCGCCGAGCACTACGGCACTGCAGAGGGCCTGTTGCTGCTCGACGCGTTGTTCGCGGTCTGCGGCGTCGACGGTGTCATTGATCGACAGGAGATCGGGCGCTTGACCCTGGCCGCCAACCAGCTCGGCGTCGACCAGATGCTCATCGGCGCGCTGTTTCGAAAGCACGACATCCGCCACGCCACCGGTGACTTTCGCTTCGAGCTGGTCAAGGACCGCTACACCATCGGGCGGGCCACCTCGTGCGACATCCCACTCCCCGACCCCCAAGTGGCGGATCGGCACGCGCAGCTGGTGCGGACGGGCGAAGGCTGGCGAGTGGTCGACTTAGGCAGTGGAAGGCCAACAATCCTCAATGGTGCTCCTACGAGTGCCGCTCCACTACACGCCACCGACCAGCTCCGAGTGGGTTCGTACACGCTGGCGTTGGACAAGGCCGAGCAGCAGCTGACGGTCTTCGGCAGCGGCTCGTTCTCGGCACTCTCGGTTCGTCACCTGAACCGGAAGATCGGGCCGATCACCCTGCTCGAGGACGTCAGCTTCACAGTCTTCTCTGGAGAGGTGATCGCAGTCGTCGGCCCCTCAGGCGCCGGAAAGACGACACTATTGAACGCTATAGCTGGCATTGCTCCGGCAGATACTGGCGATGTCATCCTAGACGGCCACAGCTTCCACGCCCTGCTGGCCAACGACAAGTCCATCGTCGGAATCGTGCCGCAGGACGACGTCGTGCACCCGGAACTCAGCGTCGAGGAGAGTCTGTTCTACTCGGGCAAGCTGCGCTTCCCGCCAGATGTGCGCGCTGCGGCCATCAACAACGAGGTCACTCGAGTTCTCGCTGAGCTCGACATCAAGCACATTCGCGAGTCGCGGATCGGCGACGCCGTTCGACGGGGGATCTCGGGTGGACAGCGCAAGCGCGTGAACCTCGGCCAAGAGATGCTCACCAGGACGACTCGGGTGCTGTTCCTGGACGAACCGACCAGCGGCCTCGATCCGCAGACCGCCCAGGACATCGTCTCCCTCATCCGACAGCTCGCCGATCAGGGCCGCATCGTCTTCCTGGTCACACATGACGTGACCCCGACCATTCTGTCGATGGTGGACCACTTGATGGTGCTTGCCCCCGGCGGGCGACTGGCCTGGTTTGGCCCTCCGGACGACGCCTGCCAGTGGTTCGGCGTGAAGTCCGCCGACGAGATCTTCGCGCGCCTTCCCGATGCGGCACCGACCGAGTGGGGCAACCGCTACAAGGCAGATCCGGCGTTTCGGAAGTTCGTGCGAACCCGCGAGCACCTGCTCGGCCTGGACGGTGTGCACATCTCCACCGAAGCGGAGGAGCGCGCCCAGAACCGGTCGCGATTCTGGCAATACTGGACGTTGACGAAGCGATATGCGCAGGTGAAGAGCCGCGATATCGGCGGAATGGCCGTTCTCCTGGCCCAAGCGCCGATCCTGGCTGTCGCCATGTGGGTGGTCTTCGACGGCCCCGACTCCGCCGCCATGTTCATGCTCGCCCTGTCGTCGCTGTGGTTCGGATCCAGCGCCGCGGTTCGCGAGCTCATCGCCGACCGAACGATCTGGCGGCGAGAGGCCCGAGTAGGGCTCAGCTCGTTCTCGTATCTCGCATCAAAAGTCACCGTCCTCGGCGGAATCGTTAGCATTCAGTGCGTGACGCTGGCGGTCATGACCTATTTCCTGCTTGGAATGGGAGGCATGACCGAGTATCGCGACGATCCAGTCTCCTGGGGCTACAGCCTGGCTGCGCTCTCCGGGGTGACGACGCTCACCGGGCTAGTAGGAATGTCGATGGGCCTGTTGGTCTCGTCCATCTTCTCGTCGAGCGAAGCCGCAGTCGGCACCCTGCCCCTGCTGCTCATTCCCCAGATCACTTTCGGCGGTTTACTCGTTCGACTCAAGCATATGGGACTGGCCGCCAAGGGCTTCTCCTGGCTGATCTTCACGCGCTACTCCTTCGAGGCGATGCTGAAGACCGGCGACTACTTCAATGAGGTGTCCACGTCGGGAGGTGGCAACGAACGGCGAGCCACACCACTGGAGGGAATGCTCTATCGATTGGGCTTCAAAGCCACGTCAGAAGCCGACGATCACGGCATGCCCATGGAGTATCTCGTGGGCGCCTTGGCCGTGAGCGCGATTGTGATGCTCCTCCTGACCTGGCTGTTCGTACACCGCTCACGTGAAGGCAACTAGGATAGTGAGCCCCATGCGCATCGTCCTGACCCTGCTTTTGATCACCTCTGCCTGCGGAAACAAGAAGGTCAAGGCGGTCGACTACCAGAACGCCCCTCGCCTGCCCTCGCCAGTAGCGGGAACGTACGCACGTGTGCCCGCCCAGCCGCCAGACGCAGTGATCGCGGGTCTGGTGAAGGGTCACACCTGGGACGCCTCTCTCGGCGGCGCGGCCGCGGGTCTCGCACTTGCAGCAGTGAGTGGGAAGAAGGCGGGCCTCGAGCGGTGGGAGGTCCGAGAAGCAGCCTGGAGAGCAGGTTATCCCTACCCTATCGACACCATCAAGGGCTGGAGCACAAAGCAAGCGGAGGAGCCTGCACCGCTTCGAGACTGGCTGACCAAGGTCGAGTCGAGCGACGATCTCGGACTCGTTCGCGCCCGGGGTGACGATGGCGAAGCCTGGGTCGCCTTGGTGTCGAAGCCCCGCGCTTCCATCGGCGTGCAGCCCCGTCAGGTCGAGGTCGGCGGAGCCGTGAACCTGCCCAGCATCGCGGGCGCGCAATACTTCGTGTGCGATCCCGACGGCAATGTGGTGGGAGGCGCCCTCGAGATCCCGCAGCAATTCACCCTCGACATCGACGGCGAATGGATCTTCTCGGTGGTGGACAAGAAAGGACCGATCGCGCTCTTTCCGGTCTACGTAGCCATGATGCCGCCCGAAGTCGGACTCTTCGAGCCGGGGCAGCAAGTGCACACCGGCGACGAGGCCCTGGCCCGGGTCGCGGCGGTCCTCACAGACCTTCGCGGGGCCTATGGACTCAAGCCCTGGCTCCGGGATGCATTCCTCGATCAGGCCGCGCAAGGCATGCTGTCCAATCCTGAAAAGACCGCGAAGTCCGTTGCGAATACGTTGGGCTACGCTCCAGACGCGACGTGGAAATGGGAGTGCCGAGGCCGCTCGGTCGAGGCCTGCCTCGACCAGATCCTCTGGGATCCCCGCGCCCGTCCTGCGCTGCTGACAGACTCCGAGTTCCTCGGTCTCGGTGCTGAAGTCATGCGGGGCGGAGTCCATGTGGTTGCACTGATTGCCCGCGATTGAATAACCTTGACCGCTAGGAGGCTCTGAGCATGCACCAACGCAGAGGCGAGATCGGACGCACCGAGATTCTCATCGGAGTGGCCGTGATTGCGGTCCTTGCACTCATCGCAGTCCCCCTTGGACTGAACCGCGCCAAGAACTCGAAACGATCCGAGGTGCCGCTCAATGTCGACGCCATTCGCATCGCCGAGATCGAGTACCAGTCCGCATTCGACAAGTACATCCCCGCCACTGCTGCACCGCGCGAGGCCCATGCGGTCGACGCCGAGCTGGTGACGTGGGTGCCGAGCGACGGCTTCAAGAAGCTCTCCTGGGCACCCAAGACCGAAGAAGTTCGCGGCGCCTACCAGGTCAGCACCACCGACGCCGACTTCTCGGTCCAGGGTGCCTGCGACGTGGACGGTGACGGAGAGCGCGCGATCTACACGTCGACATCCAAGGACGAGGCCGCGACCGCAACGACGGGTAGCGGCGTCTACTGACCCCGCGTGCGCTTGGACGGCACGCTGTGGTCGATCGGCGTGGGGCTGCTCGCTGCCGCGTCCCTGCGCCTGGCACCGCCGATCCCCGCCCAGGCTGTACACACTGCACCATCCAATGGTCTCCTCCGCGCAGTGAGTCTCAGCCACGAGACCGCCGCGGCGACGGCACTCTGGGCGACTGTTGTCTCCGCGAACGCCGAGGGACGAGCCTCGCCTCGCGAGACGATCGCGGCGGTGCGAACCTGCGGTGATCTGGACCCAACCTGGTCCGCGCCCTGGGCCTACGGCGCCCTGATCGTGCGCGCCCTGGGCGACATCGATGCCCACGAAACGCTGCTCACCGAAGCGATGAGAGCGCACCCAGACGAGGCGTGGTTTCCCTACACGCTGGGAATGAGTCGGTATCTGAATCACGGAGATCGCCAGGGTGCGGCCGACTATCTAGAGATCGCGGCAGATCTTCCCGGTGGTTCGGAGGTGCACAGACGCGCCGCCCGTGCCATACGCCAGAGATGAAGATCGCCCTCGGACTCGGGAGCAGTCTCGGTGACCGCCGGGCCTGCCTCGAACGCACCCTGAAGCAACTGGACGCCAAGCCCGACCTCCAGCTGCTCCGAGTGTCCCGGTGGTATCGCACACCGCCAATGCCCGGCGGCATGGCGCGCGGATGGTTCGCAAACGGAGTGGCCCTGTTCGAAAGCCGCTGCTCGCCCCACGCCTTCATGAGGTATTGCGTCGAGCTCGAGCGTCGAGCTGGGCGACGTAGAGCTAAGCACTGGGGCGATCGCACCCTCGATCTAGACGTGCTGATGGCGGGCGATTGGATCCTCGACGACCCCCACCTGACCCTTCCGCACCCCGGGATCGCCGACCGCCCCTTCGTGTTGATCCCCCTCCTCGAGGCATGGCCCGACGCGGTCGATCCACGCACCGAGCGAAAATGGGCGAACTTCCCCGTTCCTGGAGGGCGCCAACCCGCGCCGATCGGAGTGGTTGCAGCGCGGCGGCCACCGCTGTATCTGGACGTTTCCACACACACGCCAACCTGGCGAGGAACCGCCCATGAAGATCTTCATCGACACAGCCAATATCGAAGAGATTCGCGAAGTCCACAGCTGGGGAATCCTGGCCGGGTGCACGACAAACCCGTCGCTCATCGCCCGTGAGGGTCGCGATTTCATCGAGGTCATTCACGAAATCTGCGAGCTGGTCCAAGGTCCGGTGTCGGCAGAGGTCGTCGCTCAGGACACCGAAGGCATGGTCCGCGAGGGCCGCCTGCTGGCCAAGGTCCACAAACACGTCACGGTAAAGGTCCCGCTCACCACCGCCGGCCTCGGCGCGTGCAAAGTGCTCTCCGACGAGGGCATCCCCGTGAACGTCACTCTGTGCTTCCAGGCATCGCAGGCCCTGCTGGCCGGACTCGCGGGCGCGACCTACATCTCGCCCTTTGTCGGTCGTGTCGACGACATCAGCTGGAGCGGCAACGAGCTAATCCAGCAAATCGTGAGCATCTACGAGCAGTCCCACTCCATCAACACCCAGGTCTTGGCGGCCTCCATCCGCCATCCAATACACCTGGTCGAGGCCGCTCTGGCCGGAGCTGATGTGGCGACTTGCCCCTACAAAACCCTCGTTCAGTCGATGAAACACCCGCTCACCGACATCGGAAACGAGAAGTTCCTGGCAGATTGGGCCACCGTACCCGACCGCGACATCACGTCCCTGGTCGAACGATGGCTCGCCTCCAGGGGCTAGATCTGATAGCCCACTGAGCCGCGGTTCATTTTCGGAGAAAGATGCCTGAGGCAAGCCAACGCAAGACCAACAAGCGTGCCCTCATTACCGACGCCGCCGTTGAAGTGTTCGCCGAGCGAGGCTTCCACCAGGCACGCATCAGCGACATCGCAAAGCGCGCTGGCGTCGCAGACGGCACTATCTACCTATACTTCCGAAACAAAGAAGACCTTCTGCTCTCGATCTTCGAAGAGAAGATGGACTACTTGTTATCGGGCCTCCGAGCTGCGCTAGACGGAATCGAAGACCCCGAGGAGCGAGTGCGGCAGTTCGCCTCCTTCCACTTCCGGCAGGTCAGAGAGAATCGCGCCGTGGCCGAGGTCCTCCAGGTCGAACTCCGACTCTCAAACAAGTTCCTCAAAGAGTACCGGCCCGAGAAGTTGTGGGCGTATCTTGGGGTCTTCGGTCAGATGGTTCGCGAGGGCCAGGCTCAGGGCGTGTTCCGGGCCGAGATCGATCCTTTTGTGATCATGTGGGCGTTCTTCGGGGCGCTGGACGAGATCGCGATGCAGTGGGTCCTGTCGGGCGGCGCAGACCGCTTCGAACTGGAGAGCGCTGCAAGTCAAGTGGCGGAAACATTCATCCGCGGCATGAAGCCATGATTATCATAACCTAGGAGGTACCGTGAAGATCGGAATCTGCGCCAAAGTCACCCCTGACACCGATGCGCGCATCAAGCCCGCTGCCGGCGGCGAGGGAATCGACGAGAGTGGGCACAAAATGGTCGTGAGTCCCTACGACTCATACGCCATCGAAGAGGCCATTGTCACCAAGGAGAAGCACGGAGGCGAGGTCGTTTCCTTCACTGTGGGACCCGACTCCACCGTGACGCAGCTCCGCGGAAGCTGCCTGGCGCTCGGCGCCGACCGCGCCGTGATCGTCAACGATCCAGCCGCGATCGCCAGCGATGCCATCGGCACCGCCCGCGCCTTGGCAGGCGCGATCAAGAAGGACGAGTGCAACCTCGTCTTCTGTGGAAAGGTCGCCATCGACGACGACAACGTGCAGGTCCCAGCGATGGTCGCCGAGTTCCTGGGCTGGGCCCTCGTCTCTCGTGTGACCGCCTTCAGCCTCGAAGGCGACACGTTCACCGCCACTCGCGCCATGGACGGCGGAGTCAAGGACATCGTGTCTGGCTCGCTGCCGGTGCTCATCACCGCCGAGCGCGGCCTGAACACGCCCCGCTACGCCAAGCTGCCGGCCATCATGAAGGCCAAGCGCAAGCCCATCGACAAGCTGGACCTCGCCGCCATCGGCCTCACCGCCGACGACGTGGCACCTGCCTGCACGTTCACCAACTTCGGCACCGCGCCAGCCCGTCCCTCCGGACGGATCCTCGAAGGCGAAGTCGCCGACGTGGTCAAAGAGCTGGTCGGCCTCCTCCGCAACGAAGCCAAAGTCATTTAGGGAGACACGAACATGAGTGGAATCCTCGTATTTGCAGAGCACGATGGCGGGACTTTCAAGAAGACCGCGTTCGAACTCCTCGGAAAAGCTGGCGAGCTCGCCGCCTCCCTCGGCACCACGGTGTCCGCTGTCGTCCTTGGCGACGCGCCGGCATCAGAGCTGGGCGGGTTTGGCGCCTCGACCGTCTACCAGGTCTCAGGCGACTTCTCGACGTACTCGACTGCCGCAACCGTCGACGCGCTCGCCGCAGCTGTCGCACAGGCGTCGCCGGATGTCATCCTTGCTCCGTCGTCGTTCTCCGGCAAGGACGCGCTGCCGCGTCTGACTGCCCGGCTGAACACCGGCATGGGCTCGGAGTGCACCGACCTTCGCGCCGAGAATGGCTCGGTAATCGGGCGTCGTCCGATGTATGCCGGCAAGGTCTACGCCGACGTGAATGTCAGCCGCACGCCTTCGATCTTCACCGTTCGCGCCAATAGCTTCTCGCAGCCCACCCCATCGGGCGGCGCGGCGGAGGTTGTCGCTGTGTCGTTCGCGGCCACCACCCCGGCGGCTACCGTCGTCGAGAGCAAGGCCCCCGAGGCCGTGTCGGTGGACCTGACGGAAGCGGACCGGATCGTCGCTGGCGGACGCTCCCTGAAGTCGGCTGAGAACTTCGACAGCGTCCTCAGGTCGCTGAGCGCCACCATCGGAGCCACCGTGGGCGCGTCACGTGCAGCGGTAGACGCCGGCTATTGCTCGCACAGTGAGCAGGTCGGTCAGACTGGAAAGACCGTCAACCCGACGCTGTACATCGCCGTCGGAGTTAGCGGCGCGATCCAGCACCTGGCGGGCATGCGGACCTCCAAGGTCATTGTCGCCATCAACAAGGACCCAGAGGCACCGATCTTCGAGCACGCCACCTATGGCATCGTCGCCGACCTCTTCGAAGTGTGCCCAGCACTCGACGCCGAGTTCAAAGCGATTCTCTAGATTCCGAGCAACCACAATGCACCGTCGGAACGCAGTTTCGACGGTACTTGTGCAGCGAACAGGTCGAATCACTTGGTCGACCACATGATACCGTCGGAACCCAGTTCCGACGGTTTTTGTGCATCGAGCGTTAGAACCATCGTCCGAAGGGAGGGTGGGGGACAGTGATGCACCCGACCGTCCTGTCGGATCCCATCTCGTCGAACGGACGAGCGACAGGTTCGACAGGCTTTCGCCGATTTCCGAACATCCCGCAAAAGCGCTGAAGCGCATCGCGGCCTGTGCGATACTCGCCTCCCCTTCCTGCTCAGGCGGAAACATCCTCACACCAGGCGATTCCGGCGCTCTCCCGCCCCTCGTGAAGCTCGAAGCGTGTGTCGCGCATTTGGCGCAGGCCGGCGACGACCGAACGCTGATCTGCTTCGTAGAGGCGTGGTCGGCGCATGGCGATCCATCCCGAGAAGCGCTGCTCGCGCAGGCCCGCTCATTCATCCGTTTGGGACTCTATGATCGAGCGTGGGGCCGCCTCCAGGCGCTCCAGTCGAGTGACCCCGACGTCGCCATTCTCACCGGCCGCATGTTCATCGCGCGCGGCTGGAACATCAAGGCACGCAAGGCCGTCGAGAAGGCCCTGCAGGCGCACCCCAACAACGCGATCCTGATCGAGCTCTTCGACCAGGCGAGCGAGCCGCCGACCGAGCCCGACATCACCGACGCCGATCCCAGCGAAGTGCCCGCCGCCATCGCCGCCGCACGGCACTACATGGCGACCGGATCGCTGGTGAAAGCGAGAGCGATCCTGGAGCGTCTGTGCAAGGCCCAGCCGGCCAATACCCTCGTCTCCAACATGCTGTGGGCACTCGGAGGAGAGTTCGGTCTCGACGACACCACATTCCGTGATCTCGTGCAACGCCATGGGTCCGTGCTGCAGTCGCTGCCCGACCTCCCTGAAGACCCCGATCACACCGAGACGGCCCACATCGAGGACGTCATTCCGGCGGACGAGAGTGGCGCATTTCCGGCCCTATTTCGAAACATGGAGCCCCAGACCGAGTACTACGGTGCCATGAACGCCGACGACGAGGTCACTCATGTCTCGGCGATGGCCGGCTTGACCGAGATGCAGCAAGCCCCGGCGGCCGGCGACACCGATCCCGGTGAGTTCATGCCCTCGGGAGAGGTCACCCAGATCCAGATGGTCGTTCGAAAAGACGGTGCCATCGAGGAGGAGACGACGGCCGGCAAGTCGTCCTCCGTCTTCGATCTCGCCACGCTCCCCCCGACCCACCTCTCCGACCTCGATCTCGGTCCAGAACAAGAAGATGCCGACGTTATCGTGCACACCCGGCGTGAAGACGACACCGAGGACGACGAGGCTGTAACCCAGGTTGGAAAAGTTGAACTGGAATCCGAGGAGCCGCCAATCACGTCTCGCCAGCTCACGGATGAAGCCGCCACCTGGGCCACCCCACCAAAAAAGCCGGATCCCCCCCCACCGCCCGCCGAGAGCAAGAAGAGCAGCCAGCCGCCGGCACCGGAACGCAAGAGAAGACGCCCACGCCCGGCGGTCAAGTCCAACTGGCCCTGGTACGCGGCGGCCATGGTCGGCGTGCTGCTGGTCTCCGGTGGCCTGATCGTCCTGGCCGTGCTCATCCAGCTTGCAGCGTCGTTTTTCTAGGTCACCAGCGCACGACCCACGTGAGGGATCCGATCGCGGCCGCCCCGCCGATCATACCCAGGCTGGCGTAGCTCATGTTGTTCGCAGTCAGCGCCTTGTCGTCGAGTTCGCCTAGACGTGTCTGGTCGTTCTTGACCATCGATTCCGCGGAGGCGGCGAGAACTGCCGTCGTACCACTCCCGACCGTGAGCGCGCCGGCCGCAATGGAACCGATCCAGTGCATGCGCTTCCGGCGCCTCTCGCGAGCTGTCTCATCGAGCTGGGCAAAGTCGACCTGCGGGACCTCGGCCACAGAGTAGTGATAGGCGGAGTGCACCACGGATCCGCTCAGATCGAAGCCCTGAAGCAGGAAAGCGCGGTTCTTTGGGACCTCGGTCGTCTCTGCGCCGTCGACACGCCAGCCACCCTCTGGAGATCGCTCCAGCGGAACACGCTCTGTGTCGGTGGGGGCGTCGTCGAACTGACCACGCATCGGGTGGCCGACTGGCATGAGTGAGGTATCGGGCTCAAAGCCAGGAACGAGCTGTTGGACCGCCGCCCAGCTCTTTCGCGACGCGGCGAGTTCACCGTCCACGAAGGACGCCAGCGCCTTGGCCTCGTGCAGTGCCACAACCTGTTCCAGTGTGAGCGGCTGATCGAGGCAGCCGATGGCACGTATCAACGCGGCGTGCTCCGAGTCGAAGAGTTCCTCTTTGAGATGCAGGTAGGCTTCCTCGAGGGCCTGAGCGCGAGCCAAAGCATCCGCAGAAGGGTCGTCTGCGCAGTCCGCAATCGCTACCACCGACAAAAGCATGATCAACACATCCACTCCCGCGTGGCCCAAGGAATAACGGACCCAGCACCACGTCGCTACACACGTTAGGCGACAGGCGTGCTTCGCCCCGCCATCATAGCCAGTCTCGCAGTTCTCGCCGCCTGCAAAGCCGACCGGGAACCGGCATGGGCTCTCGACCCGATCTACCTGGAGCCAGCCGGAGAAGGGGTGATCGGTTTCCAGACCTGGGAGGTCTTCAGCGAACGATGGTCGAAGAGACACGCTGGAAAGCACTACTTGTGCGCAGTCGTCGTCGAGTTCAACGGCACGCCAGGGACCTGCCCCGACTGCACCTTCGCCTGGGACGTTCAGACCTCCCTCGTGGAGAGCGACTGCCCCGACCGAGTGACCAACGACCCTCTGCCCCTCTCCCTTCGCGCCATCGGCGTCGGTGACCTTGGCAAGTCGGAGGACGCGCCCTACGGCACCCAGTCGAGCCTCGGCTGGGCGGACTACGGGTTCGGGTGGGAAGTCCACGGGTGGGCTCACCCGGATGCCCTCGACAACGGCGGGGCCTCCTCGGCGACCGACTGGGACGGAGCCGAGCCCTTTGCCCTGTGGCCTACCGCCGCCTGGCCACTGTGACACCGATGTCGCTGTGTGGGCGGCGGGAGCGCGCCGCAGAGACTCCCAAAAACCCGATCGTCATGTATGCAGCAGGATCCCTCGCCAATGGCACGGTCCGTGCATCGAAACCCAGCGTCAGCTACGTTCTCTCTAGGAGTCGCATGGGTTTCCCACTCTCGAGATCTCTATTCTTGGCCTACGCGCTGGCCACGACTGGATGCGCTAGCTACGACGCCTCGCTCGCCGCGGACACAGGTTCGGCCTCCGACGTCACAGAAACCGCGGACACAGACACAGACACCAAGACCGTCACGACAACAGTCTTTCCGACCCACTACGCCATCAGCGGCAGCCTCGTGGTCGAGTCTGAAGAGATCAACGCCGGTGCGTCGCTGCTACACATCGAGTACACAAACCCCGACCCAGAGCTAGAGCAGGGAATCAACCCGCTCTGCGCCACCGACCACAACCTCGTGGAAGCGCTCATCGAGCCCCCGGACTTCGAGCAGGAACTCTACGGATGGTGGCAGGTCACGGTGGAAGACGGCCTCGACTGTCAACAATATCTTGGCCCCGAGACCTTCAACCTCGGCTTTGGTCTCTACGACCCACGGCTCGACCCAGCGGCCGCCGAAGCGGGTGTTGTTGGCACCGACGTATACAGTCTGTTTGTGCACTTTGGCGGCGCCGAAGACTCACTACTCGTGTTCGGACTCGCCGGTACCAACGACAACTTCGATGGCATCACGGAACCTGTCACTGCGGGCCCGATGCCCGATGACACATACCAGCTCCAGACCCTCTACCTGCTTCCGCTGGCATCGAACTGAACCACCTCTTTGGCAGACGCAAGGCTCAACCGATGTTCATCGGCGTCGTGCATCTTCTTCCACTCCCGGGTGCACCTCGCGCTTCGCCTGGGCTGGAGTGTGTGCTGGAGCGTGCGCTGGCTGACGCCCATACCCTGGCCCGCGGCGGAGCCGATGCGGTCATCGTGGAGAACCTGGGAGATGCCCCGTTCACGAGTGGTTCCGTCGAGCCCTACACAGTAGCCGCCCTGTCTCGCATCGCCATCGCGGTCGTCGAAGCCGGAATTCCCGTCGGTGTGAATGTGCTTCGGAACGACGCGATGGCTGCCCTGTCGGTGGCCGCCGCCTCAGATGCCGCCTTCATCCGGGTGAATGTACACACCGGCGTCATGGTAAGCGATCAGGGCCTCCTCACCGGGGCCGCTCGCGCCACACTGCTGGAGCGGAACCGGCTAGGCGCGACGGTGGCCATCGCCGCAGATGTACACGTCAAGCACGCGGCTCCCCTCGGTGCCGGACGGATCGAAGACGCCGCCCACGACACGTGGCACCGCGGTCACGCCGACGTCTTGATCGTCTCAGGCGCCGGTACAGGACAGCCCACCGACAGCGACGACGTCGATCGGGTTCGCCGATCGGTGCCAGAGGCGACCATCTGGATTGGCAGCGGTCTCACCCCAGCCAGCCCCCTAGCGCCCCAGGCGGACGGCGCCGTCGTGGGCACCTGGCTGCACCGTGACGCCGACCTGACCTTGCCTCTCGACGAAGAGCGCGTGGCCTCTATGCGGCGTCTGCTCCGGTGAAATGGCGCGAGGAGCTCCCCAGCCCCTCGCGCGCTCCCAATCTCACCCGACCACCCAGGTCATCTAGGCCGCCTGCGCGGAGAACAGCGACAGCTGGCCCCCGGAACGCTGGACGCCCTTCATCGAGTCTCGCAGCTCGACCATCCAGCCGTCGGCCTGGTGCCGATAGGCCAGCACAATCATGCCGGCGACGTGCCATCGCGCCGGATGACACGGCTCACCTTCGGCCCCGTAGAGCCGGATCCCCTGGACAGTGCCGAACTGCGGACGCCCATGGCCCGCCGGCAACAGCACCACGTCATCGCCCTCGCCGGCCTCGCCCCGGCAGACGATCACGTCGCCCACGCTCCACAGACCCGACTGCCAGCGCCCCTCGCGAACGACCACAAACACCTGCACGTCTCGGCCTTGCGGCAGCCGTGGGAGGCGGGAGACGAGGGCGCGGTGGGCGTCTTCGATCCGGATGAGGCGGGGGGCAACCATGTCAGCTCCGTGTTCTACATTGAACATACTGAACACACGTTTCTCTGTCACGCGTATTCTTGTCCGTGGCGGTCATAATATGTCCGCCTTGCAGATGAGTCACCGAGGCCAAGTCCGGAGGTTAAGCTGCATGACCCCACACAGGAAACCCCATGCCCACTTGGAAGACGACCGCATCCGTACTCGCAATACTCAGCGTGGTCGCCCTTTTTCAGAGTAACTTACTCCCCTTTGACCAGGCTCTGGCACAAGAGGCACCCCAACCAGACACCGATGTGGCCGCCGCACAGGGCCTCGATCTCAGGTGCAAGGTATTCACGCTTCTCCTCGAGGGTGACGTCACCCTCGAGACCACGGACGCCACGACAGAGATTGGCCAGTGGATCGCCGCTCAGGATGGCTGGGAACTCCACGGCATCGACTTCGAGGTGGGTCAGAAGCCCACCGGCTTCCCTCAAGGCTACTCCCAGATCTGCCTACACCCGGTCCGGCCGGTTCGCTAGACACCGACGGCTTCGTGGAGGGATGGCGTCCGCCTCACGCACGAAGACACTTCAGTCGGACGCCAGGGGATCTAGGCGAGGGAGTGACCCAGGAAGCCTACATTCGCCGCGTAGGCTCCCTGGGTCGGGGGAGGGAGGGAGCAACAGCGCCTGTGGGGGATATGTTGGCTGCTGTTGCCTGCCGGTCGTTAAGTTCCGGCCTCACTTAGTTACCGCTACGATCCACCTGGGTCAAGGCGGATTTTTCGCCGATCCAGTCCGCGTTTTTGTCGCCCTTGCTGTGGATAAACAGGGCGTACTTGGCCGAAATGCCGCCCACCACTCGGTTTGGGGATCAATGAGGCTGTGGAGCACCGGATCACAGGCCCGTGACGACCCCGCGAAGATCCAGATCTGCCCGTCGGTGTTTTTTTGCTCCTATGGATCGATTGTGGATAACTCCAGGGGAGCATATGGCGCGAAAGAGGCCTCCAAAAACAGAAAAGGCCGCGCAATGCGCGGCCTCCATAGCTGTAGCTGACGAACAGCCCTCTAGTTGCCGGTATCGGTCCCCGTGTCGGTGGCCGTGTCACCCCCGGTATCCGTCCCCGTGTCAACGCCCGTGTCCATGATGACCTCGACGCAGCAGGCGTCGTCGAAGTAGGGCGGATCGTTGGTCGTGTCCGTGTCATCCGTATCTGGATTGGGATTGACGATCGGGTCACACACGCCCAACTCACCGTCGAAGGCGTCGAGATAGTCGGGGCAATGATCGGCGTCGGCGTCGAGGTTTGGCAGCGCCTCGCATTGAGTACCGGGATCCTGGAACTCCACCTTGGTCCGAATGCCGTCGCCATCATCGTCAATGTCGCGATAGTTGGGCACGCCGTCGCCGTCGGTGTCGTCATTGCCCGCGTTGCCGTCGAGGTTTGTGTCCTCGTCGATCCGTGCGTCGTCATCGGGACCAGTGGCGTCTCGGGACAGGATGCAGTCGCCGTCTTCGTCGAGGTCGAGGAAGTCAGGGATACCATCGGTGTCGAGATCATCGTTGGTGTTGTCGCCGTCACCGTTCGCGTCTTCGAGCGCCGAGTTCACGCCGTCACCGTCGTCGTCGATCTCGATGAAGTCGGGGTCGCCGTCGCCGTCGGTATCGTCGTTGAGGAGATCGCCGTCGCCATTGCGGTCCTCGTTGATCGTCAATACGCCATCGCCGTCGTCATCGGTGTCGCGATGGTTGGGCGTGCCGTCGCCGTCGGTGTCGTTACCGAGGGATCGCTCGACCTTGGTGAGAACGGTGTCGTTGTCGTCGTCCTCGTCGAGGTAGTCCATGATGCCGTCGAGATCGGTGTCGTCGTTGCGCGGATCGCCATCTCCATCGACATCCTCATCGATGGTGTCGACATTGTCGTCGTCGTCGTCGGCGTCGAGGTAGTCGGGATCGCTGTCGCCATCGTAGTCATCGTCAGTGGGGTCACCGTTGCCGTTCATGTCCTCTTCAGCCGTGGGGATGCCGTCGCCATCGTCGTCAATCTCAAGGGCATCGATGATGTGGTCATCGTCTGTATCGCGGGGGTCTTCGAGATCGCCGCCCACTTCCATCCTGTCGCCGAGACCATCGCCATCGGTGTCGGCGGAGTTCGGGTCGGTGCCAAGCTGGGCCTCGACACAGTTCGTCAGGTCATCCAGATCGTCGTCGTTGTTGCCGTTCTCATCCGTTCCGAGGTCATCGAAGGGCGGACACGGCCAAGTCGTGACGACATCGGGAAGCGGGATTTCGAACTCAAAGCTGGGTTTGCTGCTCTTGGAAGGCTCGGCTTCGGTGGTGTCTCCACCACACCCGACAAAGGTGAAGAGCGCGATAGTGAAGATGACTTGGCGAACCATGGGGAGAACCTCCGAAACCGTCAAGGTGCCGCGTACGCGCGCGTGGAGCGCGCAGCGCGGACGGCACTATATACCCTCACAGGGTCTGGTGGCAGTAGGGATCGCGTCGTAAACGCTGCCCCCACCGCATTTCTACATATTGAGGGGCGCGTAGTAACGCGTCAGTGGAAGTTCCGCGCCCGAACTGGAAGTGCTCGAATCGGCTCTGCGTCCACCGCAGCCCTCGTCGATGGCGGATCCGGTACCTCCCAAAAGGTCTCGACCAGAACACTGACTGCATCGCCCTGCCGCTGCAGTGTTCCGTCGGCCCCTAGGAGGGATGCGTGTCGGGCGAGGCGGCGGAAGCGGTGCCAGGTGCGCGGCCAGATGACCAGGTTGCCCATGCCGGTCTCGTCCTCGAAAGTCATGAAGACCACCCCCGAAGCCGTTCCCGGCCGCTGTCGGCTGGACACCAAGCCCGCGATCCGAACTCGGATGCCAGACGGCCTGCGAAGTAGATCTCCCATGGGCGTGACCCCCAGGTCATCGAGCTGATCGCGGATGAGCTGGATGGGGTGCTTGTCCACCGACAGCCCCACCGAGCGATAGTCAGCCTGCAGAGCCTCGATCGGCCCCTCCACTGGTAGATCTGCCGTCGGCTCGCGCCGCCCAAGAGAAGAGAAGAGAGGAAGATCTGTCCACAATCCCTGAAGCTCCCACGCCGCTTGCCGACGATCGACGTCGAGGATCGCAAACGCGTTGGACTCCGCGAGCTTCTGCAGCTTGCCCTTGTCCAGTCCAGTACGCCGCGCAAAGTCGGCAAGGCTCGAGAACGCACGCTCGTAGCGAGCACCAATGACATCCTCGGCATGCTCCTCTCCGAAGCCTTGTACGAGCCGAAGACCAAGCCGGATGGCCGCTCTTCCGTTGTCGCCGTCTTCGAGGGTACAGCCCCAGCTCGACCTCGTCACACACACAGGTCGGACCTCGACGCCGGTTCTCTGGACCTCGGCCATGAGCGCGCGTGGACTGTAGAAGCCCATTGGCTGGCTGTTCACCAGCGCCGCAGCAAAGGCCGCCGGGTAGTGACACTTCAACCAGCCAGAGACGTAGACCAGGAGCGCAAAGCTCGCCGCGTGGGACTCGGGGAAGCCGTACTCGCCAAAGCCAAGGATCTGCTTGAAGATCGCGTCGGCATACTCGCGATCAATGCCCCGGGACACCATTCCCTCCACTAGACGCCCACCAATCTCTCGGAGATTCCCACGCTTTCGCCAAGCCCCCATAGCCCTTCGCAGCCTGTCCGCCGCCCCTGGAGAGAACCCTCCCACAGCGATGGCCATCGCCATGACCTGCTCCTGAAAGAGAGGTACGCCCATGGTCCGCTCGAGGATCGGCACAATGTCTGGATGGGCGTAGATAACTGGCTCTTCGCCGCTTCTACGACGCAGATACGGATGCACCATTCCACCCTGGATCGGGCCGGGGCGGACGATGGCGACCTCGATCACCAGATCATAGAAACACCGCGGCTTCAGTCTTGGAAGCATGGACATCTGGGCGCGGCTCTCGATCTGGAAGACGCCGACGGTCTCTGCCCGACAGAACATGTCGTAGACGGCGGGATCTTCGGCGGGCACGGTCGCAAGGGTGAGATCTCGGCCGGTGAAGCCCTTGATGAGTTCGAAAGACTTGCGGATGGCGGTCAGCATGCCGAGACCGAGGCAGTCGACCTTCACGAAGTTCAGAGCATCGACGTCGTACTTGTCCCACTGGATGACGGTTCGATCCTCCATTGTCGCCGGCTCCACGGGGACCAGATCGATGAGCTCGTCAGCAGCGATCACGAAGCCGCCGACGTGGATCGAGACATGGCGAGGGTATCCGGCGATCTCTCTGGCGATCTCGAGGGTGGAGAGGATCTCGCGGGATTCGGGATCCAGGCCCGCTTCGCGGACGAGATCGTTGGGTTTGGCCTCTGATCCTGCCGACCAGCGATCCATGGACTTGGCGAGGCGATCCACCTGATCGAGGGACAAGCCGAAGACCTTGCCGACATCGCGGATGGCGGAGCGGCCGCGGTAGCAGATGAACTCGTTCACAAGAGCGGCCCGGTGCCGGCCATAGCGCTCGTAGATGTACTGGATCACCTCCTCGCGGCGCTCGTGTTCGAAGTCGACATCGATGTCGGGAGGCTCGCCTCTCTCCTTGGAGATGAAACGCTCGAAGAGTAGGGTTGAACGCGATGGATCAACCGCCGTTATCCCAAGCGCATAGCAGACAGCCGAGTTCGCAGCCGACCCCCTCCCCTGGCAGAGGATGTCGCGATCACGAGCGAATCGCACGATGTCGTGAACGGTGAGAAAATAGGAAGGAAAGTCCATCTCATCGACCAAATCGAGTTCGTAGGCGATCTGGCTGCGGATCGAGTCGGGGATCCCGCTTGGATAGCGCCACTCGAGGCCTTGTTCGGTGAGCTCGCGAAGCCAGGACATCGGCGTGTGCCCGTCGGGAACGACCTCTCTCGGGTAGCTGTAGCGGAGCTCGTCGAGGTTGAAGGTGCAGCGCTCGGCGATGTCGAGCCCGGTTCGAATGGCTTCGGGAAAATCCCCATACCGACTCTGAAAGCTATGAGCGTCGAGGACGTGTCGCTCGCCATTGGCAACGAGGGCGCGGCCCGCGGCGTTCAGCGTAGTCCGCCGACGTATGCAGGTCAGCACATCGGCGATCCGCTTGCGATCTGGACGGTGGAAGAGTGCGTCATTGGTGGCAACCAGCGGGCTGGAGAGGGACTTGGCGGCGCTCTCGGCCCACTGGACACGCTTGCGGTCGGCGGGTGTCAGGTTGCGGCTGAGGGCGATGGCGAGGCGCTCTCCGAAGGCGTCCCTGAGCATCTCGGCCCAGTCCCCAGACCAGCCATAGCGGAGCAAACACGTGAGCCCATCCGAGTACTCGGCGAGCTTCCTGGCGTCGATGCTCGCGCGACCCTTGCGCTTTGGCCAGGGATCTCCTGGTTTTCGCCCTGCAAGATCCCCTCCCCTCGCCACAGTGAGGAGTCGGCACAGGTTCCTCCAGCCCGTTCGATCCTCGGCGAGAAGCACGACTGGAGGTCTGCCTGTCACCGTCACCATGGCACCGCTGATGAAGTGTATGCCGGTGTCTTTCGCCGCCTTTTGAGCCTGGACGAGACCGTAGATGCAGTCGCGATCTACCAGTGCGATGTGAGAAATTCCTCCGGCGGCGGCCGCTTCGACCAGCTCGTGAGGCTGCGAAGCCCCATCGAGAAGAGAAAAGCAGGAACGGGAGATCAGCTCGGCGTAGGCCATGGCTGAACATATGTTCATAGTGAACACATGTACAGTCAATCCTGCAACAACCTGTCACAAACAACGGAGTTTGACCTCGCTATACCGGCATCAACCCGCACTTATGTGGAGTGAGCCGTGACGATCGACGACAACCTGGAGGCCTGGTCGGCCGCCCTCTCGAGCGCCGCCACGACCGAGGCCGAGCTCCCGAGAATCTACCTTGGGCTCGCCGATATCTACCTTCGAGGGCCAGATCCTTCTATGGCGGCACGACCGCTCACCACGGCGATCCGCCTGCTCGAGGCCCGCTGCGGCGAGACCGATCTCCAGCTGGTCGAACCCATTCGGCAACTGGCAGAACTCGCCAATCGCCAGGGTTGCTATCAGCAGTCAAAGCGACTCTACGACCGATTGCTGGCAATCGATCGCGCGAATCGCTGACCGGTCAGAAGCCGCTACCTACTTCTTCTTGATCACGCCTGCCTGGCAGCCGACCGTGATGATCTCCTTGTCCTTGGAACCACAGGTCTGGTAGCGGACCATCGAGATCACGCCGGCGGGCATGCCCTGCACGGTGACCAGATCATCCTCGCCATAGGTGTGCGTGAAGTGCCACTTCAGCACGCCCTTGTCGTCGGGAGTGACCTCGATGTCCTTTTCGTTGGGCCGCCAGTTGACCCAGGTGTCCATGCTGTAGGTGCAACCCTCTTCGGCTTTCACGCCCTTCTCGCCCAGATACCAGTAGTAGATTGGCTTGCCGACGAAGTGCGGACGTTTGAACGGGATGTCCTTCAGGTTCTTCGGGGGCTCGGGCGTGTTCAGGTCTCCCACGAACGTCCGGCCCTCGGTGCAGTGCTCGAAGAGAAGCTCCTCGTTGGTCTCTACGAAGGGGTTGATGCCCACCGGGTTGGTGTCTTCGATGCCCTTGCCGTTGTAGATCGTGAAGTACATGTCGGAGAGCGACAGCCGGCACTTCTTGGAGTCGATCTTCACATAGAGGCGACCCTGGAGCTTGTTGCCGAGGTTGTTGTTGTTGAGGACGAACTTGTCCCAGTTTGGCGTGTTCTTGTACTTCTTGACCGTGGCCTTTGCCTTCTTGATCTCCTCGTTGAGCTCGTCGTCGGTCAGCTTCTTGATGCCGAGCTTGCGGAGTTCTTTCTTGGAGCAGCTGCCGACCTCGTTGACGAGTAGAGCCTGGCACCAGTCGGCGGCACGCTCCTTCTCGGCGCAGTACATCTCGGTGTCTTCGCCCTCGCCCTCGGGCGCGCCACACTCGTAGTCGTAGACGTCGCTGACGCTGGACACGGTGTACTTGCCGACCAGCTCGCCATCCTTCTTGGCGAAGCGAAGACGGGCCTGGACGTTCTCGCGATACGTGGCATCGGGAAGCGCCTCCAGCATTGCGAACGTCTTCCCGTCCAAAGTGTCGAAGCTAAGGTCGCACTCCGCCGCTTCGGGCTTCGCCGTTGTGGTGTCACCACCACATCCGGAGAGAAGGAGGGAGGCTGCGAGCAATAGGAGGTTCATGGTTGGCTCCTGCGATGGCGCGCGCACAGTATCACTATTGACGTGGCGGCGACGGAGGTTAGGCCAACTCACCACCAGGAAGGCCGAATGGAACGCGTGACAATCTACCTCCGAACCTCACTGTTCAGCATTGCTGGGGACAATCCCCACGTGCCAAATGGCGTCATGGTCTTAGAGGGAGAAGTGGTCGAGCGACCCTCAGGGGGGGTTGTGATCGATGTCGCGAAGTACCTCGACGGTCGTGGACGCGAGACCGAGTGCGACGCCAAGAAGCTCTTTCTGCCGTGGGCCAAGGTCGATCACATCGTCCTCCAAGAGAAATAGGCCGCGCCCCCAGCAAGAACGGCAAGCGGCCCAAATGTGGCGGCAAAGAGGCTGATTGCGCCCGTCGTGACCAGCGCCAGGCCGATCCCGACCGCTAGCGTCCACCCGACAGCCCCGGCAACCGCAAGCACTTCCCGGCGACGCAGTGCCAGTGGGAACGCGATCCAAGCCAACAGGCCTCCTCCAAGGCTGGCATGCAGGCGCTCGGCAAGGATCACCGCTCCCCCGCCCCGTCGCGCGCGAGCCCACTCCTGCGGGGACGGCAGCGCAATGTCGACGCGCTTCGCCACACCATTCGACCAGACCTGAGCCGACTCTCCCTGAAGTGTCCAACCATCCGACCAACGCGCGCTCTCGACTGTTCCCACGCCGACCACCTGGCCGTCCTCCATCCAGGCCACCCGGACGTCGTGCAAAACAGGACCGTTTCCAGATCCGCTGATCGCTAGTTCGTGGCCTATAAACGTCCATTCCTGCGAGCCCACCTCCCCACCGAACAGCGAGCCCACCCCGACGATCAAACTGGCGCTCGCCAGCGCTGCGAGTCCCGCGACGACGAACAGTCGAGCCGGGGAGATCCCCACCGACGCCAAGGCGATCAAACGTCCGGTCCGCTGCCAATCCAGCGCGACACGGGTCGCAGCCATCGCCGCCAAGACGGGCACGAGACGAGCAATCTGCCGGGGTATCTGCCCCAATCCGGCCAGCTCGACCGCCGCCAGGAGTGCCGCGATCGCCGCAACGACCAGCGTCAGCCCGAGGGTGTTCGCCATCACGTCCACCGCCAGCCTCCAGTAGACAGCCTTCATCGGTCTTTCCACCCCGCCCAGAGCAGGATGCCGAGGATGGCGACGGCCAGGGGTCCTGTGGAAGCCGCTGCAACAGCGCCGACCTGGTAGACGAGCTGATCGCCAACCCGAACCGCCACCAGATACAGCACTCCCGCAGCTCCGACCGCGGCCATCGGATGCCGCGTCACTCCGAGCGGCAACAGCGAGAAAGGCAGCAGGAACATCGCCAATGGATGAAGCCACCGCTTGTAGGCGACCGCGTGCTCGTAGCTCGCATCATTGCCGGTGGCTGCCGTCGCCTGGGCGCGAGCGAGCAGCTCGGCCCCCGTCAGCTCGTCGAGCTCGACCCGCGGCGGGTGATCCAGCGGCAACACCCAGCGCCTGAAGGACAAGCGAACCGGAACCGGCTTGGCCGACGCGAGCACACCCTGGACCAGCTCCAGAGCCGCTCCATCGGCGTGGGCGATCAGGCGCCCTCGCTCGGCACTGCCCACCGCATCCTCCCCGGCAAAAAAAAGTCTCGTCGCCCAGCCCGCCTCGACACCACCCGCGATCAACTGGACGCTGCCCACGCGGAGCTCAGCCTCAGGAACAAGCTCGACGGCCGAGGGCAGACGACCCAGCTCCCGGATCTGGGCGCGGGAAGCCGGGCCGATCCACTGGGTGCCCAGTCCGGCCAGCATCGCCCCGAGCAGGCCCAAGACGAGGGCTGCCGGGGCGAGCTGATGCCCGCGAATGCCCATGGAGCGCAGTCCGATCCAGGCGCCGCTCTCCTTCCAGCGGGCCAGCGCCGACACCCCGCCCGCAGTCAGTGCGGCCGGCGCCACTATGGCCAGTCCGGCCAGCATCGAAAGTCCAGCCAGCTGCATCCAGACCCCGGGTCTGGGAACGACCGCGTCGACGAGGAAGGGCTGGAGTCCACCCAACACGAGGGCGACCGCGAGGCCCCCGAGAGCCACCCCGACGGTGGCTGGAGCGGAACCACTCAACAGAGCGCCTGTCAAACGCCGATAATTCATCGACGCCCCGCGGAACAGCTTCCGATACCGGATGAGTTGCTCAAACAGGGCAGATCGGCTAGACAAGCCCGTCTTGGGGCGAGCCCCCACGGAGGATTCTGGATGACGTTCGACATCGGCGACAAGGCCGTGGTCCCAGCGCTTGGTGTGGGCATCATCAAGGAAATTGAAGCTCTCGATATGGACGGAGCGACGTATGAGATGTATGTCATCAAGATCCTCGACAACGGCCTCACCTACAAAGTCCCAGTGAACAACACGGGGGCCAATGGCATCCGCGAGGTCATCCCGGTCGACGCCGTGGACAAAGTCTATGACGTGCTCAAGGACCGCGACACCCCTGCGGACAAGCAGACGTGGAACCGCCGCTACCGCGAGTACATGAACAAGATCAAGACTGGCGATCCCCTCGAGGTCGCCGCCGTTCTTCGCGATCTCGCCCGCCTGAAGAGCGAAAAGACGCTCTCCTTCGGCGAGCGCAAGATGTATGACCAGGCCCACTCACTGATCGTGCAAGAGCTGTCCGTCGCCAGAGATGTGGACGAGCAGGCCATCAAGGACGAGATTGAGGCCATCTTCAAGGTGTAGATATGCCTACCCCGTTCCGCCTCTACAACACGCTGTCCCACGGCGTCGAAGACTTCACCCCAATCGAGCCGGGCAAGATCCGCCTCTATGTCTGCGGGATGACGGTCTATGACGACGCCCACGTCGGTCACGCCCGCGCCATGGTCGTGTTCGACGCATTCGTGCGCGCGACTCGTGCCCTCGGTTGGGATGTCACCTTCGTCCGCAACTTCACGGACGTCGACGACAAGATCATCGCCCGGTCTGCCGAGCGGGACATGAACTGCCAAGAGCTCGCCGACCTCTACATGGCCAACTTCGCCCGCGACGCGAACGCCCTCGGGCTGCTGACGCCGACGCACGAGCCGCAAGTCTCCCAGAGCATCGACGACATCCTGGGCCTCATCACTCACCTCGTCGAGCGCGGACACGCCTACGCCGCAGAGGGTTCGGTGTGGTTCGACGTGGCGAGCGACAGCGACTACGGCAAGCTCTCCCGTCAGAAGATCGACGAGCTCAGAAGTGACGACGACGCGACCATCGCCTCGAGCGGATCCGGCAAACGCAACGCCGCCGACTTCGCACTTTGGAAGAGCGTAAAGCCCGGAGAGCCTTCCTGGGAGAGCCCTTGGGGCCCAGGTCGACCTGGCTGGCACATCGAGTGCTCCGCCATGGCCCGCGCCTGGCTCGGCGACACCATCGACATCCACGGCGGCGGTCTCGACCTGGTGTTCCCGCACCACGAGAACGAGATCGCCCAGTCCGAGTGCGGCACTGGCCATCCCTTCGCTCGCTACTGGATGCACAACGGCATGCTCACCATGGGTGACGGCCCAAAGATGGGTAAGAGCCAGGGTAATGCCTTCAACATCCACGACCTGCTCAAGATCTTCCCAGCCGAGGCGATCCGCCTCTACTACCTGAACACCCACTATCGGTCTCCGCTCCCCTGGCTGGGGCAGGAGTCGCTGCACGAGTCCCTAGCCATGGTAGGCCGGCTCTACGAAGCTCGTCATGTGGCCGGTCAGATGGGCGGCCAGGAGCAGGCAGAGGCAGTGGCCGACGCCCTCGGTGCTGACGCCCAGACCGTCCTCACCCTGGGCCGCAACCTGCGCGCATCCTTCGAGTCCGCACTCACCGACGACTTCAACACGTCGAAAGCCCTGGGGCTCGCCTTCGAACTCGCTCGTGCGATCAACCGCATGTCGAACCACAAGAAGGCCAAGAAGCGCGGCGGGCCCGTCGTCGCCGACGCTCTGGTCTCATTCGGCATCCTCAGCGAAACTCTCGGTCTGATGCAGCTGAGCTACGACGAGTTCCACCAAGACGTGAAAGCCAAGCGCCTTCCGGCACTGGGGCTCACCGGCGAGCAGGTCGAAGCACTCCTCGAGGAGCGCAGGACTGCCCGAGCGAACAAGGACTGGGGGCGCGCCGACGCCATCCGCGGCGAGCTCGAGGACAAGCAGATCCTCGTCATGGATCACGCCGACGGTTCGAGCTGGCGACTGAAGCTCTAGACCACGAGGTCTAGACGATCGATCACTCGTCGAACGGGTCTTCGCCTCGCGCCATGCGTGCCAGTGCCTCGCGAACCTGCCTTGCAGTGTCCTCGTCGGTCTGGGAGTCAAAGCTGTTGAAGCTCGATGTCTGATCCGCAGGGAACACCAAGGGCAGCTGACGTGGGGGCGGCGGCGGCGGCTCCTCTTGCACCGGGGGCGGAGTCGAGGCACCGAAGATGCTCTTCATGATGCCGATGAGGGTGTTCGAGATGGAGCGTTCTTCGTCGGCGGCCTCGGTAACGACGGGCTCTACGGGAGCAAGAGTCGAGGCGGCCTCCTCATCGGCCCCGACGAGATCCGTCTCTTCGAAGTCAGGATCGTCTTGTTCAGCCGCCGCAACAGGCGATTCCTCACCGACAGTGGGGTCTTCTGGATCGGAGACGCTCGGATCTTCCGGAAGCGACGCTGAGGCAGCCCTCTGCTTCTTGCTGCGTGCCTCGCGCTCTATCAGGGAACGCCTTCGCCGCCGATTGCCCAAACAAACTCCGGTACTACGAATACTATGGCACTACCCGCTCGTCCCGTCTCGTGAGCTCTGCCTTGATCCAGGCGTAGACGCTGTCCGCCATCTGCGAATACCCTAGCTTATTCGGGTGTAACGCGTTGTTGGCGGGAAAGCCTGCCACGGTATCGAGGTTCAGCCCAATCGGAAAGACGGCCACGCCGACACCTGCGCCACCGTAGTGCTCCATCTCCCGCTGTACCACACGATGCCGGATCATCAGGTATTCAGCCCTCGTGCGATCGTCTCTGTAGTTGCTCGCAAAGGCACCGTACCTGGCATTTGGAGGTGGTGCGAGGGAGATGCCGATCTGTGCATCGGGGAACTGTGTCTGGAGAGCGTTGGTGAGGCTATCGGCTTCTTCGAGCATACCGTCTATGCATCGGTCAATCGATGCCACAGGATCAACCGAAGCTTTGAAGCAGTCATTCACACCCAGGGCGACGACGATGATGTCCGGGGTCTCGCCGTCGAGTCGGAGAAGCTGATACCGATGGATGTCGAGGGCCACCTCCTCCCCTCGCCGCACGAATGGACTGCTCCCGCGCTGTGGATACGCCGCGTCGTGTGGCTCGTCGCGGTATCTACTAGTGAACTGCCTCCAACCCCAGCCGGCATAGCCCTCGTGCCGAACTCCCGGAAAGCCCAGCGGAGCGTTGCTGCCGAGCATCTCGATCTCGGGGTTTCTCTCGGCGAGCAGGCGCATGCGCAGGGCGGCCGGATAAAGATTGGCCTGCGTCAGGCTGTCCCCGATCAGGAGCAACTTGATGGTCTGCTTCTCGCCAGCGGACGCGGAGCTGATACGAAGCAGGGTCTCCTCGGATTCCGCAATCCGCCCGTCCTCGTCGAGCAGCTCGATCCGCAAAGGATGATCACCGATATCCCTCCGCTTTGGGTCAAGATGCCAACGATCCGAACGGCTCTGACCCAGCTCACAGTCCACCCTGAATCGCAGCGCCGTTGCATCCTCAGACCGTACGGTGTTCGCGAAGAAGATATCCGTTGGTAGTCCCTGCACTGCGTAGACAACCGGAGGAAGCATGAGTTCGGGAGCACCGGCATCTTTGGCGCCGGCGACAGTGAGAAGCACCGCGAACATCATCGACGCGGTGGTCACCGACCGTCCATTCGAAAGGTCCTCTGATAGGCGCCTTCACGTCGAGCACTGAGACCATTCCACGGCACCGCGAGCTTGAACCCGAAGCGGCGCACGGACATCCCGTCCATGACGCCGATTCGCGGGATGCGATATACGCCGTCGACGCCGCAATAGGGGCGCTCGTTCGTTGTAAATGCAGCGTGAAAGCCGCAAGCGCGAACGGCATCGACGCTCGCCTCGTCGAAATCCGAGGCTCGCCCGCTGGGGTAGGCAAAGTACCGGGGCCTCGAGCCCAGAACCGAGGTCAAGAGCTCGACGCCAGTGCGGATCTCGACGCATTGCGCGGAGGGTGAGAGGTTGGCAAGGATCGGGTGACGGTGCGTGTGGGCTCCGATTGTCACGAGCGGAGACTGCGAGAGAGTGGCCACCTCGGACGCAGTCAAGAAGCAATCTGCAGCTTCGATCGGCGGTAGCCCAGCCATTTCCTCAGCGCGGTTCATCCCCTCGAGGAGCCGAGGCCAGGGCAGCGCGATGACTAGGCCCGTCAGCTCGGTCCAAGTCCCAATGCGCCGATAGCGTTCGCCCCAGCAGCTCGCCAGCTGCGGGATAGGCACGCGGTGCCTGAGGGCTTGAAATCGGTAGAACCAGGGAACTTCCCCGCCAAGGAGAACATCGGTGATCACAAAGGCCGCGTACGGAATATCGCGATCCGACAAGACTGGATGCACGACCTCTAGCAGCGAGCGTTCCCCATCATCAAGGGTGATCACCCATTCCTGGCCGGTCAGCGTGCCTCGCTCTCGTCGACTCATGAACGTGTCCAGATCGACGAACTCTCCGACCTCGGACAGGGTTGCAACGAAGCGCTCCAGCCACTCCGCGTCCCTCACATCGTGCAAGCACAACACGGTGGGTCTCCGTCCCCGCGGCGTCTTGCGGATCGCGGAAAGCCACCACTCTGTCGAACGCATCATCCGAGTAGGATATCCTGCGCCACCCCCGGAGTCACTCGGAGCCCTTGCCCCATCTTCCGCCAAGGCCGGACTTCTTCGTCATCGGCGCACCCCGGAGCGGTACGGGCACCCTGACTGGCATGCTAGCCGCCCATCCAGAAGTGTTCATGGCGCGAAAGGAACTACATTTCTTCGGTCGCGACCTAGCTTATCACCGGGCGTCGATGTCGCTTGCTCGCTATCACGAGCACTTTGCCTCCCGGCCGCCCACGGCAACAGTCGCGGGCGATGCCTCTGCCTGGACACTCTTCTCGGAATCCGCGCCCGCGGAGATCGTTTCCTACTCGCCAGAGGCGCGCATCATCGTCACCCTGCGCTCGCCCGCAGAGATGATCCACTCCATCCACGGGCTGCTCGTCTATTGCTGCCAGGAGAACATCGAAGACTTCGACACCGCAGTTGGCGCTGAAGCCGAACGCAGCGAAGGTCGCAACATCCCTGAGCCAAGCCGCCCGTGTATGGCCCTTCAATACACCCATCTCGGACGATACCACTCCCACATCCAGCGATGGATCGCAGTGTTCGGAGTCGAACGAGTCCATGTTGTGCTGCTCGAGGACCTGCGTTCGAATCCGGCCCACGAGGGCGCGAAGCTGGCCGCGTTCCTTCGCCTCCAGACACCTGTTCTGCCGACCTCTAGCTCACCGCGGGGCCGAAACGCCCACCGTGCCTATCGAAGCCGCCGACTCCAGCTCTGGACGCAACGACAGACCAACCGAGCGATGGCGGATGGTGTGGTGCCATTCTCGCCTCACCGACGGCTTACTCTGGGACTGATCAACCGGCTAAACGGGCGGTATGCTGATCGCCAGCCCATGAATCACAGGACACGCCAGAACATTGGCGACACCCTCCGGTCCGAGATCGAAGCGCTGGGTCGGCTGCTCGACCGCGACTTGAGCCACTGGTTGTCACAATGAAAGTCCTTGTCTACACCGCCTGGGCGCCACCGGCACGCGCCGGCGGCGGGCTCAGCGCATTCCGTTTCGCGCGCTACTTGGTGCGAAACGGCCACCAGGTGACGCAGCTCACATTGAACCAGGACCTGCAGTTCGTCAAAGAGGAGTGGCTGGAAGGCGTGCACATGGTCAGGGCGCCCTATCTACGTGATTCTCGCCTTGCCAAAGTGCTGTCGCTGGCACTGGTCTTGCCAGACTGCATCGACCAGCTCCGCCGCGCCGATGTACTCATCCTCTACGGCCCCGTACCTGCGTACTCCGCGATGATCCTACTCGGAAGGGCGACTGGCCGCCGCGTCATCTACCGGTCGACAATGATGCGCGACAACGACCCGGACACGTTGATCAACCGAGACATCCTGCCGCCGATCAGACGGGCCATTCTCGGTCGCGTCGACACCTACTACGCCATGCACCCACAGTTCACGGCCTCGTGGCGACGCGCGTTCGGCAACATCGAACGGGTTGTCGAGACGGCCCAGGGCGTCGACACGTCGATCTTCAAGCCAGCCGACGACCGGGACGCCCTGCGCCTGCGCCTCGGAATCGACCCAAGCGTGCCTGTGATTCTGACGATCGGTTGGGTGATCCCTCGCAAAGGCTATGGCGGTATCTTTCGCGCTGTCGGCGCATTGCCCGGTGACTATCGGCTCATCGTCATCGGAGAATACGAACCGCACCCGAACCACCCGTCGTGGGCAGAGCGCGACGCCACGAACTCGCTGACCGCGCTCGGACGGCGAATAGTCGGAGACAAGCTGACCTTTGCCGGCTCCGTTGACAACGTGGACGATTACCTGGCGGCCGCCGATGTCTTTGTGCTCAACTCCTCCCAGGAGGGCCTTCCCAACGTAGTACTGGAGGCCATGTCCGCTGGCGTAGCCACGGTAGTACGGCGTCTGGAGGGCGTGGACGGGTATCTGACCATTGATGGCGAGACAGCGGTTGTCTTTGACACGGAAGAAGAACTCCAAGCAGCCCTCGAGCGGCTGCTTTCGGACCCTCAACACCGTCGGGCACTCGGAGCTAGAGCCGCAGCCTTCATCCGGGATCGGTTCTCCTACGACGCCGTTGCAAAGCGCGTCCTGGGCTAGTCAGTGCTCTTCAACAGCCTCGACTTCCTCTTCTTCTTCGCTCTGCTGGTCCCGGCGTACTATGCGCTGGGGCGATTCAGTTTCCGCGCCCAGAACATCCTACTGCTCTTCGGCAGCTACTACTTCTATGCCTATTGGGATGTGCGTTTCCTGAGCCTGATCGTGCTCTCGACCGTCGTCGACTACGTCGTGGGGCTGCGCATGCACGCCAGCGACGATGATCTCACGCGAAAGCGTCTCCTCTTGGTGTCCGTGTGCCTGAATCTCGGCCTACTGGGGGTCTTCAAATACCTGGGCTTCTTCGTTGATTCATTCGTCGATATGGCCACCGCCATCGGCTTCGAAGCCCACCGGCCAACCTTAGGAATCCTACTGCCCGTCGGTATCAGCTTCTACACCTTCCAGACGATGTCGTACACCATCGACATCTACCGGCGGCGGCTGGAGCCCACCCGCGACTTCGCCAACTTCGCACTCTTCGTCGCATTCTTTCCGCAGCTCGTGGCTGGCCCCATCGAACGAGCGCGGGCCCTGCTACCGCAGCTCGAGAAGCCCAGAACCTATAGTGCCCACCAGCTCCAGGAAGGCCTCCATCTCGTGGTCTGGGGCATGTTCAAGAAGGTCTTCGTCGCCGACCAGGTCGCAAAGATCGTCAATCCGGTCTTCTCGGGAGAGGTCGCGGCCTCGGGCATCGACCTCTACATCGTATTGATCGCCTTCGCGATGCAGATCTACGGCGACTTCAGTGGCTATACCGACATCGCTCGCGGCGTCGCCAAGGTGCTGGGGATCGACCTGATGCTCAACTTCAACCTGCCGTATGTCGCAAAGAACCCGAGCGAATTCTGGGAGCGCTGGCACATCAGTCTGTCATCCTGGCTCCGGGAATACCTGTACTTCAGTCTCGGCGGCAACAGGCGCGGGGTCTTCAGGACCTATCGCAACCTGTTGCTGACGATGCTGCTCGGCGGCCTCTGGCACGGCGCGGCGTGGAACTTTGTGATCTGGGGCGCATTCCACGGAGGCATCTTGATGATCTGGCACCGCATCCAGCAACAGATCGGCCGCGACCACCAGTGGACGCCCATACAAGCAGGGGTGGCGATCTTCACGATGTTCCAGTTGACGCTGCTCGGATGGCTGTTCTTCAGAGCCAACTCCGCGTCACAGATCGCCGAGTTCGGTCTCCTCCTTGCGACTGACTGGAGACTCACTGCCAACACGGCAACCTGGGCGTCGTTCCTCCTCTATCACTGTTGGTTCCTTTGGGGAGTCCAGGCGTTCCAGTGGCGGTCGGGGAAGCTCGACTGGATCCGTGAGAGGAACGCCTTTGTCCAGACTGCGTTCTATCTGTATTGCGCTCTCGGAATCGCCCAGTTCTTCGGCGGACCCGCCGCCGAGTTCCTCTACTTCCAGTTCTGAAGTGTATAACGAGCCCCGGAGGTTCCATGTTTCGCTTCTCCACGCTTCTTCTGGCCACCATTCCCAGCATCAGCTCGGCGGCGACGCTTTCGGTCGGTCCGACGCAGCCCTACGTCACGATCAGCGACGCTCTCCTCGCAGCGGCGGATGGGGACACAATCGAGGTCGACGCCGGAGACTACGCCGAAGTCCTCGACGTCTCCATCGACGTGGACATCGTCGGTCTAGACGGCCTCGGTAACACCACACTCAGCGGCATAGGCGCTGCGGCTGTGACGATCAACGGCACAACCGCTTCCCTATCCGGTTTCACCTTGAACCCCTCAGCAGACCGGGGGATTGTCTTGGCAAATGGCGCCACATTTGCCGGAACGGATCTCGACGTCTCTGGCTTCGTTCTCGGGCCCAATGAAGACGGGGCCGCCCTGGTGGCTGACAGCTCGATGGTCACCCTGGTCGACGTGATCTTGGACTCCAACGAGTCCGGTAGGGATGGCGGAACCGCTGCGTTGTTCGATTCGGTCGGCGTCTTCACCCGAATAACGGTCACAAACAGCTTCACGGCCTTCGACGGAGCCGTTGGGGTCTACAACTCCGACCTGTTCGTGGAGGACTCGACATTCTCCGACAACGTCTCCGACGACGATGGTGGCGCCTTCGATATCGACCAGGGATCGGGGGTCACTATCACAACCTCGACCTTCACCAACAACTCGGCTGTTGATGCCGGCGGCGCCATCACCGCCCAGAATTCTTCGGACCTAGCCCTCATCGACTGCGTCTTCGAAGGAAATGTGGCGTCGGAGGGCCCGGGCAGCCCTTCCTCAGGTGGAGCCGTACGCATCCGTATCGACGCCAACCTCACCGCCACAGGCACCGACTTCACTGGGAACTCCGCCGAAGCAAACGGCGGCGCCATACGCCTCGACGGAGGAGACCACACATTCGGAGGGAATACCTTCGGCGGCAACGTGTGCGTCGATGGCTTCGGAGGCGCGATTGCCATGGATGGTGGCGCCGACGTCACCATCGACGGCGACACCTTCGACAACCACAGCGCAAGCTTCGGGGGAGCGCTGTATTCGACAGATGACGGCGATCTCCTTGTTACAAACTCTATCTTCACGGCGAACCAGTCCGTAGAACGCGGGGGTGCGATCCGTTGGCTACCCGATGGTGCCGGCGCCTCGTTGTCCATCGCATTTTCCAGCTTTGATGCGAATGCTTCCGGTACAACTGGTGGCGCCATTGCCATCTCGGACTTCGGCGGGGGCGGCGGAGCGCCCTTCATCTCAATCAACAACACCTTCACCGGCAACGCCAGCGCAGAAGCAGGGGGAGCTGTCTACGTGCAGAACCTCGAAAACGTCTACGCCGAGGCCAACATCTTCTGCGCCAATGTGAGCGTCTTGGAGGGAGGAGCGGCATTCGTCGACAATGGCGGCGCCAGCACCAACGGCTGGTTTGGAAACCTATTCGTCGACAACCAAAGCGCTGACCTGGGCGGTGGCCTCGCGTTCGACAGCGCCTCCACTTCGACGCTAGTGAACAACACGTTCGCTGGAAACTCAGGAGGCATCGGTGGCCATGTCGGCGCGGTGACGACCGACGTGAACCTGGTCAACAACATCTTCGTGGACGCGCCAGCCGGAGATGGCGTTCAGCAGAGCAACACCGCCGGATTTCGCGACTACAATCTGTGGCTCAACAACACCAACAATGATGTCGGTGGAGCGTTGAATGCCGGAGATCTCGGCAATAACTCCATCTTCGCCGATCCCGCCTTCTTGGCCTATTCAGCGGACGGAGATTGTAGCAATGACGATTTCCACCTCGATCCGGCATCACCAGCCGTCGACGCCGGAGAGCCGGGAATCCTCGATCGCGACGGAAGTCCCTCGGACATGGGGGCCTTCGGAGGTCCGAACGCCATTCCCAGCGACAACGACGGCGACGGATTCAACGACCTCCAGGACTGCGACGACGGCGATGCAGCGGTGAATCCGAACGCGGCCGAGATCTGTGACGGGATCGACAACAACTGCGACGGTGATACCGACCTCGCGAGCGCTGGTGGCGCGGTGCCCTGGTACACCGATGGGGACGGCGATGGCTTCGGGGACATCAACTCCGAGGTGCTGGCTTGCTACGACCCGGGCAACATGATCCAGACGGGCGGCGACTGCGACGACGCTGACCTGGCAATCAATCCCGGCGCAACCGAGATCTGCGACGACATCGACCAAGACTGCGACGACATCGTAGACGACGGTGTGCAGACCGCCTGGTACGCCGATTCCGACGCGGATGGCTTCGGCGGTGGCCACATCCTGCTCTTCGATTGCTTCGGCGGATCGGGCCTAGTTGCCAGCGGTGACGACTGCGATGACGATGACCCCAACGTGAATCCGAGCGCGGTCGAGAGCTGTGACGATACCGACAACAACTGCGATGGGGACGTCGACGAAGGCCTCGAAGAGATCTGGTACGAGGACGCAGACGGCGACGGCTTCGGGGTCTGGGACAGCACGGTGATGGACTGCGACGATGTCGACGGGTTCAGCCCAGACGCCGGGGACTGTGACGACAGCAACGACACCGTCTACCCAGGGGCCGAAGATATCGAAGGCGACCTGATTGACCAGGACTGCGACGGCGTGGCCGATGGGGCCAACGACGGCACCGCAGTGGGCAGGAAAGGCGAGGACGACGGAGGCTGCGGATGCGACAGTTCTGCCGGATCTCCTGGTTGGTTGCCGCTTCTGGGGGCGCTCTTCGCGGTTCGCCGACGGGAAGGAGCGTCCAGTTGAACTCCTGGCTCACAAAAGGCCCGTTGCTCCTCGTCTTCGCTGTAGTCTTTGTGGAGGCCTACTGCTGGGTCGCCGTGCCCAAGATTCAGGTTGGGCCCTCCTTCAAGCAGCCGGATTCGGAGCTCGGAATGGTGCAGCGCCGGGACTTCAAGGGTCGCCGCTACACCCACGAGTACGACATGTACTGGTCCACTGGAGCACAGGGCTTTCGCGGAGGCAGCCACTCCAAGAAGAAGCCGCCAAATACCGTTCGGATTGCCTCGATCGGCAACTCACACACGTTCGGCGTCGGCGTCCAGGACGACGAGACCTACAGCAAGCTGACGGAATCCGCTCTCGGAGACGCCGAGGTCATCAACATGTCCGTCACCAACGGCGGCACCGGGATCATCGTGCGGACGTGGGAGAACATCCTCGGCTACCAGCCCGACGCCCTCGTGATTCGGTACGACGGCTGGAACTTCGAGGATCCATACCGGCAGTACCATCCCGGAGACGGGCCGCTGGTAGCACGAGACCACCACCAGCAGAAACGGAACCCCTTGCGAGCGCTGGAAGACACTCCGCTGCGCGACTCGGCCGCCTGGGGACTGCTCCGCGTCCGCTACTCACCGATATCCAAAGGTTGGCGGCTGGCAAAGTGCCGGTTGGTGACCATTCGAACGGTCAACTCCGCGACCTGCCTGGAGCGGAACACCGAAGCGGCCCTTGCGCAACGAGCGGCCCAGGAAGGGCGCCTACTCGAAGCGCTGTCGAGTTTGATCGCGTCGGTGAACACCCCGGTCATATTCCTACGGTTCGCTCTGACGGAGCAGCAAGCGCAGATCTTCGACGCACACATCCCCGATCTGGCCAACGTCTCGGTGCTGGACTTCGCGTCGATGGTGGGCAACACCGACTACCACTTCGCTGTCGACAAACACCTCAACGCTAACGGTCACGCGCAGGTCGCCGAGGATCTGGTGGTCGAGCTGAAGAGGCGCCTCACCCCCTGACGGTCGGCCGGCCAATGCTATGATAAACGAGGGCCTTCCCCGCAATCCACTCGGGGTCGTAGAGGTTGCGACCGTCGAAGATCACGTTGCCCCTCATGGCTGCTACGATACGGTCGAAGTCAGGCGTGCGATAGGTCTGCCATTCGGTGCAAATGAGCAGCGCATCCGCGTCGGTGAGCACATCGTACATGCGGTCGGAGTACGCGATGAGATCGCCTAGCTCGGCTCGGGCCGTCTCGATGGCCTCGGGATCGTGCGCAACCACCGTGGCTCCCGCTTCGGCCAGGCCGCGCGCGACGTCGATGGCCGGGCTGTAGCGCACATCGTCGGTACGCGCCTTGAACGCGAGGCCCCAGACCCCGATTCGCTTCCCGGACAGGTCCCCTCCGAAGTGGTCTCGGATCCTGCCAAACATGCGCTCCCGTTGCTCTCGGTTCGCCGAGTGTACCGATCCCACAACCGTCATGGGCGCCTCGTGGAGCGCACCCATGTGGATCAAGGCTTGAACGTCCTTTGGAAAGCAGCTGCCACCATATCCGAGTGATGGGTAGAGGAAGTCCGGTCCGATGCGATGGTCCGTCCCCATTCCGTGCCGGATAGCAGTGACATCGGCGCCCACCATCTCGCACAGACGGGCCAACTCATTGATGAAGCTGATACGCGTCGCGAGCATCGCGTTGCACGCGTACTTGGTGAGTTCGGCGCTCGTGGCGTCCATGAACAGGATCCGGTCGCTCCGTCGCATGAACGGAGAGTAGAGGTGACGCATCAGCTGGCGAGCTCGTTCGCTGTCGGTGCCGATGATCACGCGGTCGGGCTTCTGAAAGTCGCCAACCGCGGCTCCCTCTTTGAGGAACTCGGGATTGGCGACATAGTCGAATGGTTCATCGGAGACCCCACGGATGATCCGGTCGATCCGCCTGCTTGTGCCGACCGGGACGGTACTCTTCGTGGCGACGACCGTATAGCCGCGGAGCGCGCGGCCCACCTGCTCGGCGGCGGCGTCAATCCAGGACATATCGACAGATCCATCAGCATTCGCTGGGGTACCGACCGCCAGAATCACGATCTCTGCCTCGGCGACGGACGGGCCGATCTGGGTGGTGAAACTCAGCCGCCCAGCCGAGGTGTTGCCGAGGACGATCTCAAGGAGACCGGGCTCGTAGATGGGAAGCTTTCCCGACTGCAGTGCCGCAATGCGAGACGCGTCTATGTCGACCATTGACACATCGTTTCCGGTCTGTGCCAGACACCCCGCGGCCACCAGCCCAACGTACCCGGCGCCAATCACGCTGATCTTCATGCCATTCTCGCTTAGTGTGTGCGTCGGTAACCCACGTGCTCTTCAATTCCATCGCATTTCTGGTTTTCTTCCCGGTCGTCGTCGGGCTGTACTTCGCACTGCCCTATCGCTGGCGTTGGATGTGGCTCCTTGCAGCCAGCTATTTCTTCTATATGTACTGGCGGGTCGAATACGCCCTCCTCATCTTCGGCTCCACAGTCGTCGACTTCTTCGTGGCGCAGCGGATGTTCGCCACTCAAGACCAAGCCAAGCGCCTGCCCTGGCTATTGCTCTCGTTCGCGACCAATCTCGGTCTGCTCTTCACGTTCAAGTACTACGGCTTCTTCACCGAGTCCGCGGAGATCGCGGCGGCGGCTTTGGGCCTCGAGTGGGCCGCGCCAGCCCTGAACCTGTTGCTCCCGGTGGGCATCAGCTTCTACACGTTCCAGACGCTGGGCTACAGCATCGATGTCTACCGCGGACAGATCGAGCCAGAGCGTCATTTTGGACGTTTCGCCCTGTATGTCGCCTTCTTCCCACAGCTGGTAGCCGGGCCCATCGAGCGAGCTGGGCGGCTGCTCCCTCAGCTTCGGAAAGATCAGGACTTCGACTACGAGCGCGGCCTCGAGGGTCTACAGCAGATGACCCGCGGCATGTTCAAGAAGGTCGTCGTAGCAGATCGCCTCGCCGTCTACGTCAACAGCGTCTACGCCGATCCTGGCGCCTTCTCGGGCCTGCAGCTCATCGTCGCCACCTATTTCTTCGCTTTCCAGATCTACTGTGACTTCTCGGGCTACTCCGACATCGCGATCGGTGCCGCCAAGGTCCTGGGTATCGACCTGATGGAGAACTTCAGGCGACCGTACCTGGCGACCTCGATCTCTGATTTCTGGAAGCGGTGGCACATCTCATTATCTACCTGGTTCCGCGACTATCTGTACATCCCACTCGGCGGCAACCGGGTCTCTAAAGCACGCTGGTACGCCAACCTCTTCATCGTATTCGTTGTGAGCGGGCTCTGGCATGGCGCAAACTGGACCTTCATCGTCTGGGGCGCACTCCATGGTGGCTATCTGATCGGCGCCATCCTCACGGCGAGCTGGCGCGAGCGTTTCCTGCCGGTCGCTGGTAGCCGCGGACGCTGGGCATTTGATGTCATCGTCACCTTCCATCTAGCCCTGGTCGCGTGGGTGTTCTTCCGCGCCAATAGTGTCAGCGACGCCTTTCTCGTGTTCTGGCGCTCCGGGGTGGACTTCTCAGACCACCTGATGGCGCTGCTCACCCTTGACTACCGCGCCTTGGACGTCGTGCTGGTCCTCGGGGTCGGCGGCACACGGCTCGACTTCGTCTTGAGCGTCATTGGGATTGGCTACGTGATCCTGAGTGATCTCGGCGACGAATTCCACGAAAGTCTTGGACGTACACCGACGATGGCGCGCATGGCGTACTACGACTTGCTGATACTTGGCATGCTGCTGTTCGGCGTGTTCGGTCAGACCTCATTCATCTACTTCCAGTTCTGAAATCCTTCGTGGTGAGGTCGTGATAGTCGTGTTACTAACCGAGTATCTGAAATGGCCTCGAATCCATGGACACTCAATGGACACATGGCCGCAGGAGGAGAGCCATGGCGACGTACTCGAAACGCGGACAGAAGTACCGAGTCCGGTGGCGGAATCCAGGCGACAAGAACACGCGGAGCTACAGCATCCCGGATGAGCAGACCGCCAGGGAGTTCAGCGCCGAAGCGTCGCGGTGTGAGGCACGCAGCGAACCATGGGTGCCGCCACCTCTTCGGATGACGCCAGTGGCGCAGCAGGATCTTGAGGGCCTGGCTACGGACTGGCTTCGGGACATCAGGCGCACTGCACGGGCGGCGACCATCTCCGCCTACGGCGACAGCGTTGGTCGGTTCATCGAGTTCTCTGGGGCACACCTGGGCAGAGTCCCGGTCCTGACCGATCTCACGCCCACCGTGGTCAAGGCCTTCGACGCCAACCTCGAATCACGCAAGCTGACGATCTACACTCGGCGCGCCCGTGTGGCGGCCGTGAAGTCCTGGGCGGGATGGATCGAGTCCGTGCACCCCGACGTGTTCAGGGCGGCGCCGGTGAAAGCCGTGAAGATGCCCCGTCCGCCCAAGCCCAGGCCGCTAGCTCTGCCGTGGAGCGAGATCGACGCCATCGTCAGGGAGATGGGTGGCGGTGGTGGCGTGGCCGCCATGATCGCCCGCTGCACAGGCCTACGCCGGGGTGAGGTGGTGGGGCTGCGATGGGGCGACCTGGAGACCACGCCCAATGGAGTCGTCTACTTCAACGTGCGCGATGAGATCACGAAAGGTGGCCGCTCAGGCCGGCGGATCCCCATAGCGCCCGTCCTCGCTCGGTTCCTGCAAGAGCGGCGAAGTCAGCTGGGCGCCGTCCCCGACAACGACGATCAGATCGCACCTATCACCGGGCCGTCGTTCACGGTGATGACGACGTCGGCCATCAAAGATGCAGTAGCGAAGGGGCGATGCCGGAACAGCGCCAAGAAGGTCCGCTCTTCGACTCACCTCTTCCGCTATGCATTCGTGACCAACGTCAGACGCGCAGGCGCCGACGCCGACGCTGTCGAGCAGCTTGTCGGTCACGACATCGGCATCAAGAGGCACTACCTCGACCTCGACACCCTGATGCAGGCAGCCGTTGCGCACGTTCCCGGGCTCACGTCGGCGCAGAGCCAAGAGGCCAGCAACGTGATCCAGCTCGACCGCCAGCCGTCGTGAGAGCGGGGCTCAAGGTACTGATCGGGACAGAGTACCTTCGACCGATTTGGGCGCATAGGCCGCATTCCAAGGCGACTACCGGCCGCTTTCCGAGATGGGGCGAAGTACCATGGCGAGTACGACTCCTTTCGCGAGGGTACTCGGCTCGGCGACGTGCTCTACTCCCGGTTGCGGACGACCTGACTGTGGCCAGTCGCAACAGGGAGCCGGTCAGGGGAAAGTGCTGTTCGTTCGCGGCAATAGCGGGTCTGGGAAGAGCACACTTGTCCATTCCTTGGAGGTGTTTCTGCGTGACAGCGCCGCGGATCTTCCAGGCCTGCCAGAAACAGACAAGATCCAGGTCGTGAACCTCGACGGGTCCGGTTCTGGGTGGGCTGCATCACGACTATCGTCTCGTCGCGTAGGGCCGAGTGCGCCTCCCGATCATGGGCTGGCCATGCCGGCCTGGAGAAGTGCGCCTTGAAGCTGCTGTGAGCCGATTGTGAACACCGATCCGTGAGCTTCATCGACTCTGGTCGACCTACGGGCGAACGCCGCGTTTCGAGTATTCGCGGACAACGGTCGGCCAACGGACGAACGCCGCGTTTCGAGTTCTCGCGGACCACGGAGATCGATTCGAACGGGCGAAACCAAGTTTTCGAGCAAGATCGAGGCCGAATCGTGAGCCGATGCCCGACGATGCCCTGCAGTGAGATGGCTCAAAGATTCACGGTCGAACACCGGTTTCTTGGATCTTCGCGGACAACGCCGGAGGCTCCCGGCGCCGGTCCGTATCCGCTGAGCGTTTTCGCGACCCTCGACCCTACCGGACGGTCATTCCATGCTTAACACGCGTTGTTCCAGGCAGTGCCGGAATGCCATTACGAGGTCCGGGTCGGGCTGTTTCACTGGGGTGAGCAGGTAGGGCTCGGGACCAGTTGAGGACTGGAGCGAGAACGTCACCTCATCGTCACCTGGCCGCTTTGTCGGAAGCCACTCAAGGAAGAAGGATACCAATGGCACTGGCACCATAGCCGCCGCCTTCTCTGGCCCAGTGGTGTCCAAACAGTCCAAGAAGTCGCCATAGATGGTGCCGCTCGCGCAGCGGCCATCGACCCAGGCACGTATCCGATCTTCAATCATTGGCCAGGCATCCTCTCTGGGCACGTATCCGATCTCCAAACGTCAGTCAGGCATCCTCTGTGGCCACCAAGAATCCCATGCGTCCGCGAGGCGTTTCTCCACTCCATACGCCTGGGCATGTAGGCGGGCTATGGTGCTTGACAACTCTTCTGCAACGAGGGCGCCTTCATTGGCGTCGAACGCTGCTCGTAGCCCCTTGATTTCAGTTAGTTCGTGCGCGATCGTTGAGACGAACTCGTGCTCGTTGGCCAGGATGCCCTCGTTCACCTCCACAAGGATTTTGCCGTCCTTCGTGTCCGTCAGCCGGGACCATGTTATTTCTTCACCCCCCTTGACATTAATATTCAGATAGCGGGCACCCGTGTTCGGTGGCAGGTCATCTTTGATGACGAACTTCACGTCGTCAGGAACGGGCAGTACACGCTTGATGTAATCGTCGACGTCGTCAGGGCTGATGGCACCGCGACCAGGCAGATTCGGCTTCCATTCCCAGTTCACTGTCCTTTGCCCAGCCGCAACGATATCGTCACCGGATGCGGCTGCAATATTCCTACTTCGCGAAAGCAGCTTTGTTCCAGTGAAGGCGCCACCTCCGAAGCCCGCAGCGAAATCGACATAGAGACCAAGTTTGTCGGCGGATTCTGGCGATGCTCCCAGAGCTTCTGCTGCGTCGGCTGAAGTCCGGTGAGTAAGCGATTTGGCAGGCGATTCGGGGTGTTTGAAGGTCTCCCAATTGGTCGCGACCGTATCCAATCCATGTACTGCAACCGCGAGTCCGGCAAAGGACGTGGCGGGCTCGGGTACTGTCGCAGCCGCGACGACGATCCCTCCACAAAACTCCACAGCCCCGAACAACCCCCCAAGTGCGGCCGCTACTCTCGTACCTGGCGAACTGCCGGGGGGCGTCTTCACATGGCTAGGCACCGTTGGGTCGACGCCGCTTAGGATATCGGCGCGGCCATCGGGATCGTAGAAGAGAACTGGATTGTTCCTCCCATATCTATACCTGTTGATACCGGATTCGATCCCCGAAGGATCAGCGGCACACCACCTCCCCAGCCAGGGCGCGTAGTACCTCGCCCCATGGTAGGAGAGCCCCGTCCACTCGTCCTTCTCCTTGCCCGTGTACCGATACCGCTTCTTGATCGCGGTGATCGTCGAATCATGCGCATGCCACGCGATGGTGCCGCACGGGTGGTACTCCTCACAGCTGATCATCTTCGCCCCGTTTGTCGTGTCCCCC